>Ga0213829_1001219_pt1 | contig 18974 bp, 15 predicted proteins | sample MC6MC0896MG_FD_180665 | JGI IMG/M metagenome (GOLD analysis project Ga0213829, IMG submission 180665) | Enriched soil aggregate microbial communities from Iowa State University, Ames, United States - MC6-MC0896-MG | ecosystem: Environmental > Terrestrial > Soil > Unclassified | place: USA: Iowa...
CGTAACTGATTGCAGCTTCAAAACCTTGAGGCAGATTTTTAACGATAACATTGTGGAGGTTGTTAAAAGCTTCTGCTCTGTCTTCGGGCAGGTTGGTTAAAATTTCTTCTACAGTATTTCCTGATGCTTTCATTTTTTTATATTTTATTTTCTTAATATTTTGTCCATGGCTTTGCCTTTTGCCAGTTCATCAACCAGTTTATCCAGATAACCTGCTTTTTTTGTCAGCGGATTTTCAAGTTCTTCAATCCGGTATCCGCAAATAACACCTTTAATCAATTCGGCATTTGGATTTGGTTCGGCACGATCAAAAAAAGTTTCAAACGTTACTTTTTCATCCATAAGCTGCTGTAACTTTTCTTCGTTAAAACCCGTAAGCCATCCTATTGCCTGATAAAGTTCTTCTTTAGTTCTGCCCTTACTCTCCACTTTGATAACATAATGCGGATACACCGATGCAAAGATCATTTTCGCAATTCGTTCGTTATGTTTATCGGTTTCTTTCATTTGCGATGATTTCTTTTCTATAACAAATATATACCGATTTTGGATATTGTTTGAAAAAAGAATACGGGAATTATTATTGAATTAAAGTAATATTTTTCCAAATAAAAATGTTATTAAATTATTTTAAATAAAAAAATGTATATTTGCCCATTAAAAAATAAGAAATGATATTATCTAACTTAAAAAAGGGAAAGAAACAGAACTTACGTAACAATTCGTGAGTCATTTTCCTGTGGTTAGAAACCAAATAATATAAGGAGCCTGTCATCACGACAAGCTCTTTTTTTTTGTTTATAATTCAACAACATATACCTAATCTATGAAAGTATTAAAATTTGGAGGAACTTCGGTAGGAAGTCCGGAGCGTATCGAGCAGTTATTGCCAATCATCAAATCACAAACGGCAGATAAACATCTTGTGGTGTTGTCTGCCGTTTCAGGAACTACGAATGATCTTGTAAACTTATCAGAACTTTATTCGAAGAAAGAAAACAATACTGCCCGAAAACATGTTGATTTCCTTTACAACAAATACAGAATATTTACAGACGAATTATTCAAAACCCCAGAAGGTAAAGCTGAAGCTCAATCTTTTATTGATCAAATTTTTGAACTACTTTACAGTTTCGAAAACACAGATTTCACAACAAGAGAAGAACGAATTGCATTGGCTCAAGGCGAAATCATATCCACTACCCTATTCCATTTGCATTTAAAAGAAAAAGGAATTTCTTCTGTATTACTTTCGTCTTTAGATTTTATGCTTATCGATCATGAAAACGAACCGGATATTGATTATATAAGACAACATTCAAACAAAGAATTGGAAAAATATCCTCATGAAGACATGTTCATCACCCAAGGATTTATCTGCAAAAATTCACAAGGAGAAATCGATAATTTACGCCGAGGAGGATCTGATTATACCGCTTCGCTTTTAGGTGCTGCATTACAGGTAGAAGAAATTCAAATTTGGACAGACATTGACGGTTTCCATAACAATGACCCGCGCTACGTTGCCAACACTAAAGCTATTTCTCAGTTAAGTTTTGATGAAGCTGCTGAGCTTTCTTACTTCGGCGCAAAAATTTTACACCCACAAAGTGTTTTACCGGCAAAAAAGTTCAATATTCCTGTAAGATTACTTGATACCATGACCCCAAAAGCATCCGGAACACTAATTTCAGATGAAAGTACTAGCCAAAACCAAATTGTAGCAGTAGCAGCAAAAGATGGTATTACCGCAATTAGGATACAATCGTCGCGAATGCTAATGGCTTACGGTTTTCTTAGAAAAGTGTTTGAGGTGTTTGAGCGATACAAAACTCCAATTGATATGATAACCACCTCTGAAGTAGCTGTTTCTTTAACCATTGACAAAACTGACCATCTTACAGAAATAACATCAGAATTACAGTTGTTTTCGGCAGTCAGTATTGATAAAGATCAGACAATTATATGTATCGTCGGCGATTGTAGCAAAAATATTCATGGGGTAGCTACTATTGTAACAGATGCAGTTAAACACATTCCTGTTCGTATGATTTCTTACGGGGGCAGTGAACATAACATTTCATTATTGGTACCCACATCTTATAAAATTGAAGCATTACGATCATTACAGAATAGATTGTTTTAGCCAAGCACCCCAAAAGTTTAAAAAATCTAGAATAGGTTGCTGTACGGCGACCTATTTTGTTAAAAAAAACTAATATACTTTTAGTTTTATAAATTTATGATAACACAATTTGAATCTTCATGTTTATTGTAAAAGATATAATCTTCTCTCATAATTCCTTCTTTAATAAAACCATTCTGCGCGTGCATGTGTTTTGTTCCATGTATGAAAACCGTACTCGTCAATGGCAGATTTGTCTGCTTATCGATTAATAAAAAGAAAAAAACGATGTATTTCCATTCCTTGTTCGTGCGTACTTTTATAATGTTCATAACCTTGCTAATCCACCCCAAAAAAACTTATAATTGCTTCTTTGGTCTTGGTATTGAAAAAGTTTTCAATAACGTCCGGAGTAACACTTTTAAGGATAAGCCTATTGGTAGTAATCTATATGTCTTTTAACATATATGTTGTTAAAAAACTATTCCGGTTTTTGTGTAGGAATTTTAGACATATCCATAAAGAAAATTTCCCATGTGTGACCGTCAAAATCTTCTAACGTGCGTTGCTGTGTTTAGGATATTCTGCAACGAACCAATCCAGCAATTCGGGATCTGAATAAATGCCCATGTGGTAAAAATTTATAGAATTCTTTTGTGATGCCAAACCCGCAAAAGGCAAAGGTTCTATAGGTTTACAATGGTAACCAGCAGGATAAACAGTATGCGGCACCACATAACCCAAACCGCCGTAACTGATTGCAGCTTCAAAACCTTGAGGCAGATTTTTAACGATAACATTGTGCAGGTTATTAAAAGCTTCTGCTCTGTCTTCGGGCAGGTTGGTTAAAATTTCTTCTACAGTATTTCCTGATGCTTTCATTTTTTTATATCTTTATTTTCTTAATATTTTTTCCATGGCTTTTCCTTTCGCCAGTTCATCAACCAGTTTATCCAGATAACGTGCTTTTTTTGTCAGCGGATTTTCAAGTTCTTCAATCCTATATCCGCAAATAACGCCTTTAATCAGTTCTGCATTTGGATTTAGTTCAGCACAATCAAAAAAAGTTTCAAACGTTACTTTTTCATCCATAAGCTGCTGTAACTTTTCTTCGTTAAAACCCGTAAGCCATTCTATTACCTTGTGAAGTTCTTCTTTGGTTCTGCCTTTACTTTCCACTTTTGTAACATAATGCGGATACACCGATGCAAAAATCATTTTGGCAATTCGTTCGTTATGTTTATCGGTTTCTTTCATTTGCGATGATTTCTTTTCTATAACAAATATATACCGATTTTGGATATTGTTTGGAATTGAGAAGTTTAAATGCTGAATTTTTAAAGTAAAATATTTATCTCAATGGCAACATCATGCAATTAAATTTCAAAAGCAGACAGGAATGTAAAACATTTTATCATGTAGAAATCTGAATTTTACGAATTCAAAAAAACAACAGATCATTTTACAAAAATCAATAAATTGTATTAAATATTACATTTTCTTTTGATTTCTAAATCCAAAACAGTGATTGATTCGTATATAATCTAAAATTCTAAATTGAAAATTATGAAAAAGAAAACAATTCAAAGAATCTTAAAAACATCTGTTTTATGTTTTGCTTTTGTTGGCTGTAACGATGATATTTTACCCATCGACCAAATTGACAATCCGGTTCAAGCTCCTGATGTTAATTTTACCGCGTTAACAAACAATAACAAACTGGCATTTTATAATGCTAAAAATCTTAACAATCCTATAAGTACGGTTTCAATAACTGGTATGCAGTCTGGCGAAACAATTACGAGTATCGATTATCGTCCGGCAACCGGTCAATTATACGGTTTAGGCAGCACCGGCAGGTTGTACTTTATTCATGAAGTTTCTGGCTTGGCAACTGCTTTAAGTGACCAACCATTAAATCCTGCTGTTTCGGGTGCAAATGCTTCTATTGATTTTAATCCAACTGTTGACAGAATCAGATTAGTAACCGAATCGGGACAAAATTTAAGATTACACCCGGAGCTTGGTACGGTAGCGGCTACTGACGGATCAATAAACGGTGGAAATTCTCCAAGAATTGGTGCTGTTGCCTATACAAACAGTGTGGCAGGAGCTGCTTCAACACAATTGTACGATATTGATTTTGAAGAAGATAAACTTTACATTCAAACTCCGCCTAATGATGGTGGTTTACAATTTGTCGGTAATTTAACAGTAGATTTTAACGGTGTAGGTGATTTCGATATTAATCCCGATAATTCTGCGGCTTTAGCTGTAACCCGCAATAATGATAAATCAACACTGTATACTATTAACCTGACTTCAGGAAAAGCAAGTATGGTTGGAATGTTTGCCGAACCTGTTATAAGTTTGGCATTTAAAACAAACCCAGTTGCATTTGCTACCACATCTGATAACAAGCTTATTCGATTTAATCCAATTAACGGTTCGTCTTCTCAAGCTGATCTTTTAGGTCTTGAAAGCAATGAAATGATTGTTGGTTTAGATTTTCGTCCTGCAAAAGGAATGCTATATGCCATAACTAATAAAAGCAGCTTACTTACTATTAATACATCTAACGGTCAAACAACCGCGATTGGTGCTACTCTGACTCCTGCTTTATCAGGAACAACATTTGGTTTTGATTTCAATCCAACAGTTGACCGTATCAGATTAGTTAGTAACAGTGGTCAAAATTTAAGATTACACCCAGATTTAGGGACTGTTGCAGCAACAGACGGAAATCTAAATCCCGGATCTCCAAATATCACAGGAGCCGCTTACACCAATAATACAGCCTCTGCAACATCGACATTATTATATGTAGTTGATTCTGAAACCAATATGCTATACACCCAAAACCCACCAAATGACGGCGTTTTAGTTTCTGTTGGGGCTTTAGGAATAAATATTGAAGTAGATAACGGATTTGATATCGGAGGAACAAGTAACAGTGCTTTCGGATTGTTTACAGTGAACGGTGCAAAAGGAGTTTACAGCATAAACTTAATGACCGGGCAAGCTACTTTAGTATCAAGTTTTCAAAATAATATAACAGCAATGGCTGTTGGGCTTGGATTTTAAAATAAACAACAAACAATAATAAGTGTAATTTAATTAAGTAAGAAGCCATTAAGTTGGCTTCTTTTTTTTATACTATTTTATTGAATAGGTATCATTTACAGTTGTAAGAGCCTAAGAAAATTGCGGAGATATTTACTAAATTATTCTAATTACTTATCTATTAAATAATCCACATTAAAAATACTTTGTAACTGTTTGTTGTTTGCTGATGTTGGAATACACCGCATTAGTAAATTTCTTAAATAAATAGCAAAACTATTTTCAAGGTGCGCGATTTCACCAATTCTCCAGCTTGAATTTACTATAGAATGTGCTTTTTTAATTCGTCGTTTTTGATACTCTTTGAAAACAGTTTCGATTGGTTTATCTTCCTGATAAAGTTCGGCAAGCATATAGGCATCTTCAATTGCCTGACAAGCACCCTGACCTAAATTTGGAGTTGTAGCATGTGCGGCATCCCCCAACAAACACACCGTTTTATTGTACCATTTATGGATAGGTTTTAAGTCTATGATTCGGTTTTTAATAACAGTATCTTCAGATGTATTTTTAATAATGTCTAAAACATCGTTATTAAAATCTGTAAATAAATCATGTAAGTTATCATCATGCTGATTGATTAAAGATTCGTTTACAACAGCGTACCAATAAATATCCTGATCATTTATCTGAACGAAACCAAAGCGTTTCCCTTTACCCCAAGCTTCTACAGCTTTATTGTTGTAATCTTTAGGCAACAATACTTTTGAAACACCTCGCCAACATATCTGCTTTGTATCGCGTATTTGTGATCGATCAAAAAACTGATTACGCACAACAGATTTAATTCCGTCGGCAGCAATAACAACATCGGCAGTTTCAATTGAGCCATCTTCAAAAAACAATTTGACGTTTTCGTTTTGTTCAATCTTCAAAAGTCGTTTTGATAATTTTATATTTTCAAACCCGATTTCTTCAGCCAGAATATTCTGTAAAACTGCACGATGTATCGAAATATTACAAACTCCATATTTAACTTCAAATTCTTTAAGATCCATAACCGAAAGCGATCGCAACTTATGATCGGTAATATTCATTGAAGAAACTTTTACCCCGGCTTTTTCTATCTTTTCGTGAATACCCAACTTTTTAAAAATCTGCATGGCGTTGTTTGCAATACCAATTCCGGCTCCGACAGGTTTAATTTCAGCAGCACTTTCGTAAACAGTTACATTAAACCCTTTCTGCTTAAAAGCCAAAGCGGCGGTCAATCCACCAATTCCAGCACCTATAATTGCAATACGTTTCATATTAAAATTCTTTATGAGCACGAGCAAGATGCTCGCTTTAGCGTGGGCACCGATTACAAATCTACGCCATCGGGATCAACAATAATTATAGTACTTTTAATACTTAATCCAATCATTTTTTACCTTGATTAGAATCTAAAGAATTTAAATATATCTCATGTGAACTAACTTCTTTATAATTTACAAAATATCCGAAAGCATTTTCTTCTTGTACTTTAGGTGGTTCATAAAATTCTAAGTGAAAAATAATAATTGTGTCTTTATTAATTTCTATATCTTGAAGACCATATCCATCTTCAAAAATTAACTTTTCTTTATTCTTCTTTTTCACAGAGACATAACAAGGACTGTTACTTGTTATATAACTGTAATAATACCAATCTACTGCAATTTCTTTATTCTTCAACTGCTTTTTGTAAATTTTATCACTCCCACATGAAATGAATACAAACAATAATAAAAAACTATATGTTTTCATAAAATAGTAATCATGGTTTTATATTGAAACATTCGCTATGTCATAATATTACAAACGAAAAAACTCCCACAAATTGCGGGAGTTTTATATATATATTAAAGATGTCCACCATCTTTTTCGCCATCTCTTAAAGGCACAGTCTGCGGAACAAAATCTTCTTCGTAACCAGGCTTAGAATAATCATAAGGCCAACGGTATACTTCTGGAATTGCACCCGGCCAGTTACCGTGCATGTGCTCTACCGGTGTAGTCCATTCTAAAGTTGTAGCTCTCCATGGGTTTCTTGGTGCTTTTTTACCATAGAAAATACTATAGAAGAAGTTAAACAAGAATACCAATTGGAACGCTGCTCCTACTAATGCAAACATGGTAATTAAAATATTTACATCAACCATATCGTCGAACATTGGGAAAGCCGAGTTGGTATAGTAACGACGTGGTAAACCTGCCATACCAATAAAGTGCATTGGGAAGAAAACTCCGTAAGCACAAACTACCGTTACCCAGAAGTGAATATAACCTAAGTTTTTATTCATCATACGTCCGTACATTTTAGGGAACCAGTGGTAAATACCAGCAAACATTCCGTAAAGAGCTGATATACCCATTACCAAGTGGAAGTGTGCAATAACGAAATACGTATCGTGTACGTTGATATCCAACGTTGAATCTCCTAAAATAATACCTGTTACACCACCTGTAATGAACGTTGATACGAAACCAATACAGAATAGCATAGAAGGGTTCATTTGTAAATTACCTTTCCATAATGTAGTAATGTAGTTGAATGCTTTTACTGCCGATGGAATTGCAATTAATAATGTTGTAAAGGTAAATACCGAACCTAAGAACGGGTTCATACCTGATACGAACATGTGGTGACCCCAAACAATTGTAGATAAAAATGCAATTGCTAAGATTGATGTAATCATGGCACGGTAACCAAAGATTGGTTTACGAGCGTTAGCCGAAATTACTTCTGATGTAATACCCATTGCAGGTAAAATTACGATATATACTTCAGGGTGACCCAAGAACCAAAACAAGTGTTCAAACAATACCGGAGATCCACCTTGATAATGTAACACCTCTCCTGCCAAATAAATATCAGACAAGAAGAAAGATGTACCAAAGCTTCTATCCATAATTAACAATAATGCAGCCGATAATAATACAGGGAAAGATACAATACCAATAATTGCAGTTACCCATAAAGCCCATATTGTTAACGGTAAACGTGTCATAGACATACCTTTTGTACGCATGTTTAACACAGTTACCACATAGTTTAACGATCCCATTAACGATTGTGCAATGAACAATGCCATAGAAACCAACCACAACGTCATACCTGTACCAGAACCCGGAATTGCTTCAGGAACTGCCGATAACGGAGGATAGATAGTCCAACCTGCCGAAGCCGGTCCAGATTCTACGAACAATGAAGATATCATTACGATACAAGCTATAAAGAATATCCAGTATGATAACATATTCATGAATCCTGAAGCCATATCGCGTGCTCCGATCTGTAACGGAATTAATAAGTTAGAGAACGTACCTGATAAACCTGCAGTTAATACAAAGAATACCATGATGGTTCCGTGAATGGTAACTAAAGCTAAATAAATATCGTTACGCATTACACCGCCCGGAGCGAAATCATCTCCTAATAACCAAGAGAATACTTTGAATGATTCTTCTGGCCAAGCGATTTGAATACGGAATAATAATGACATTGCAATACCAATGATTCCCATAATAATACCTGTTACAAGGAATTGTTTGGCAATCATTTTATGATCCTGACTAAAGATGTACTTTGTTACGAAAGTTTCTTTATGGTGGTGATCATCGTGTGAGTGATCGTGTGTTAATTCGTGTCCTACTACTGCTGACATACTAATAATTTTATATTGGTAAACAAATTATTTAATTACTTGAGCAACTACTGCTGTAGTATCAACTACAATTTGTGGTTCTGCTACTGGAGTTTGAACCGGCTGTGCTTCAACTTTCGGAGCTGCAGCAGCAGCTTTTTCTTCAGCTACTTGTTTTCCTAATTTAGGTTGTTGACCTATCCATTTTTTAAACTCGTTTTCTGTTTCAACTATAACTTTTGCTTGCATGTTATAGTGTGAACGACCACATATTTTGTTACACAATAAAATATAGTCAAACGTATATGGTTCTAAACCAGGCTCACCTTTTTCAACCAACTTTTTGCTGTGTTTGTTACGTGCTTCGTTGATTTTGTTTACACGGTCTACAATTTCCTCACGGTCTCTCATTTCTGTAGTAGTAACCGTTGGTGTCATTGCAAACTGCGTAACCATACCAGGAACAGTATTCATCTGCGCACGGAAGTGTGGGAAATAAGCAGAGTGTAAAACGTCTTGAGAACGCATTTTTAATACTACTTTTTTACCAACAGGTAAGTGTAATTCTTTTGTTACAACATCGTCTTGTGCGTTTGGATCTGCCATATCGGCACCAACAACGTTGATTCCTTCAATAAAACGAACGTTCGCTTTACCTAATACATTATCGTCACCTGCATAACGGAAATCCCAATTGAACTGTTTTGCATAAACTTCTACATAAATCACTTCTTCTTCCTCGTCGTAATGCATAATGTTATTCCAAGCGTATAATCCGTATAAGATCAATCCTGCTAAAACAATTACCGGAATAATTGTCCATATAAACTCTAACTTATCATTATCAGCAAAAAACTCTGCCTTTCTATCTTTATTACCACGGTATGCAAATGCAAAATAGTGTAATAAGAATTGTGTTAAGAATTGAACAAAGAAGATAACTACTAAAGTAATCCACATTAACTGGTCAACATCTTTACCATGTTCAGAAGCAGCATTGCTTAATAATGGCATGTAACCCCATTTAACACAGCTATAAATTGTGAAAATGTAGATGAATGCCAGGAATCCGAACATTAAATATCCGTTGATATTATTGTCTTTATGTGTAGCAACCTGTGTCTTGTAATCTTCGCCAACGTGTTGTTTGCTCTGAGTTAAGTCGAAAATCTTAGTTAATTGCCAAACTGCAATTCCTAATAAAGCTACAATAACTAATATTAATAAACTCGTCATTTGTTTATTACTTTAAATATTAATAATGAAAATGTTTACTTTCTTCTACCATTGGATTATTCTTAACCAATAACGGAGCTTTAGCAATTGCCGAGAATCCGACAAAGATAAACAATCCGCCAAAGAACAATACAGATCCTATTTCGGCAGCACCAATAAACCACGATGCACCAACAGTTCCAGGCATAATCATATTAAAGAAGTCTAAATAGTGACCTGCAATAATACATGCACCTGCCATAACGATGATCCAAGATAATCGTTTAAAGTCTGTATTAATTAATAATAATATAGGTAATAAAAAGTTTAACGCCAGCATACCAAAGAAAGGCAAGTTGTATTCTTCTATTCTGAAAATGAAGTACGTTACCTCTTCAGGAATGTTTGCATACCACATTAACATGAACTGAGAGAACCATAAGTACGTCCAGAAGATAGATAAACCAAACATGAATTTAGCTAAATCGTGGATGTGTGATGTGTTTACGAATTCTAACAATCCTTTGTTTTTAAGATATAATGTTGTCAACGCAATAATAGTTACTGCAGTTACAAAGAACGATGCAAATACATACCAACCGAACAATGTTGAATACCAGTGTGTATCGATTGACATGATCCAATCCCATGACATGATAGATTCTGTGATGATGAAAAACACCAAGTAACCTGCTGCCAATTTAAAGTTCTTTTTGAAGTACGTTAAATCGCCTGTTTCATCTAATGCCAATGAATTTCTACGAGATAAAATTCTAAATAAATTCCATCCTCCTAAAAACAATACAGCACGGATTAAAAAGAACGGTATGTTTAAGAAACCTGTTTTTCCTGCGATAAGCGGATCGTTTGCTACAACATCAGCATCCATCCAAATAAACAAATGATTATGATTTACGTGAAATGAACTTGCTAACAACATTAGGAAAAACAATATAGAACCTGGTAATAAGTAAGCTGATAAGCCTTCCATTACACGGAATAATACCGGTGACCAACCTGCAGATGCAGCATATTGTATTTGATTGAATGTAAAAATACCTAAAGAAATAAGCATAAAAAAGATACATCCAACGTAAACAGCAGCCCAAGGTTTGTTTTGTAACTGGTGTAAAACGTGTTTTAAATGTTTTGTGTGTTCTGCGTGCGCATCATGCGTATCTGCTTTTGCAGCGTGTGCATTTACTTCAGCATGTGCCGGAGTCACTTCTGTTACATGTGCAGTGTGTGTTTCCGTTGAATCTGCAGCGTGAGCAGTACTATCATTAATAACAGCAGTTACAGTTGCAGTGTGTTCTTCATGATTTGCTGCATGTGCATCGTGACTAGCTGTATTTGCTCCATGAGCAGTAGCTTCGCCATGTGCAGGTGCTGCATGAGCATCGTGCGAACCATGACCACCATGATGTTGCTCGCTTAAAATTGCTTCAACCTCTTCAACTGTTTTAGGTGCCGTAAGAAAGCCATAAGCTATCCCGATGATCCCCAAAGCCATTAAAATAATAGAAAAGGTTTTTAATTTGCCTGAAAATGTGTACATATCTAAACTTTCAAATAAGTTTTACAATTATAATTCCGATTTCAATTTTAACACATAAGCAGATACCATCCATCTTTCGGTTTGTGTTAACTGGTTCTTATGTGATCCCATTGCGTTTAATCCGTACGTTACAACGTGGTAAATACCACCTTCTGTCAACTCACGTTCAGCATAACTTGGTACTCCCAGGAATTTTTCTCTCTTAACTAAATTACCCTTTCCGTCTCCTGCATCACCGTGGCAAATTGCACAGTAAATAGTGTACAACTGTTTTGCTTTATCTAAATCGCCTGAAGTAATTGAATCTAAAGGAGATTTTGAATTTAGTCTTGCCGCAGCTAAACCTGCCGGTGTATTTGGATACTCTTCAGGTGTAAATCCGCGAGGTACTGATCCCTGTGCAGGCACCTGACCCTCTTTTCCGTTTTTAAATGCGCTTGATTCAGAATATGTTTCGTAGGCTACAGACTCGTACATATTAGGAAATAACTGGTAATTAGGTTTTTCCTTATTAAAACAAGATGTAGCTAAAGTTGAAACTGCTGCCAACGCAACTATTTTATATAAACTCTTCATTTTTACTACTAATGTTTATCGATTACTTTAACTTCTACTGCACCGGTGTTTCTAAAGAACTCTAAAGCTTCTTCTTCACTACCGTGTAAAGCAACTTCCATTAAAAAATGATCATCGGTTGTTCTTACATCAGGGTTTTCTGCTTTTTTAAACGGCCATAATCTACTTCTTAAAAAGAAAGTAATAACCATTAAATGGGCTGCAAAGAAAACGGTTAATTCAAACATAATAGGCACAAATGATGGCATATTTTGAATGTAACTGAAACTTGGTTTTCCACCAATATCCTGTGGCCAATCTTGAATCATAATGTAATTCATCATGAAGGTTGCGAAAGACAAACCACATAAACCATAGATAAATGCACAAATTGCTAATCGCGTTGGTTTTAATCCCATTGCTTTATCTAAACCGTGTACAGGAAAAGGTGTAAAAACCTCTTCGATATGATGATGTGCAGCTCTGGTTGTTTTTACTGCATCCATTAAAACATCATCATCATTGTATAATACGTGTAAAACTTTTGTACTCATAATTTATTAATGATTATGTGAATGGTTTTCGTTCTCTCTCTTTTTCTTGTAATTCTCACCAGAAGATTTTAAAATTGTTTTAACCTCTGCTTGTGCGATTACCGGGAATGTTCTAGAGTATAATAAGAATAATACAAAGAAGAACCCTATTGTTCCGATATAAATACCTGCATCTACAAATGTTGGTTGGAACATTGTCCAAGATGATGGTAAGTAATCACGGTGTAATGATGTTACGATGATCACGAAACGCTCAAACCACATACCTATGTTTACGATAATTGATATAATGAACGATCCTAAAATTGATGTACGTATCTTTTTAAACCACATAACCTGCGGAGAAATTACGTTACACGTCATCATTAACCAGTATGACCACCAGTAAGGACCTGTTGCACGGTTTAAGAAAGCGTATTGTTCATACTCTACTCCCGAATACCAAGCTACCCACAACTCTGTGATATATGCAATACCAACAACCGAACCTGTAATCATTACAATGATGTTCATTAATTCGATGTGCTGAATAGTAATATAATCTTCTAAACTTACAACTTTACGCATAATGATCAAAAGCGTGTTTACCATAGCAAACCCAGAGAAGATCGCACCCGCAACGAAGTATGGTGGTAAAATGGTTGTATGCCAACCTGGAATTACCGATGTAGCAAAGTCAAAAGATACAATGGTGTGTACCGAAAGTACCAATGGCGTTGCTAAACCTGCCAATACTAAAGATACTTCTTCAAAACGTTGCCAGTCTTTTGCACGACCAGACCATCCGAATGATAAAGTAGAATAAATTCTTTTTGAAAAAGGTGTTACCGCTCTATCACGTAACATAGCGAAATCTGGTAATAAACCTGTCCACCAGAAAACCAATGATACAGATAAATATGTAGAGATCGCGAATACGTCCCATAACAACGGTGAGTTAAAGTTAACCCATAACGACCCGAACTGGTTTGGCATTGGTAATACCCAGTAAGCCAACCATGGACGACCCATGTGAATAATTGGGAACAAACCCGCCTGAACTACAGAGAAAATGGTCATTGCTTCTGCAGAACGGTTAATAGCCATTCTCCATTTCTGACGGAATAATAATAATACAGCCGAGATAAGTGTACCCGCGTGACCGATACCTACCCACCAAACAAAGTTGGTAATATCCCAAGCCCATCCTACAGTTTTATTTAATCCCCATGTACCAATACCTGTACCAATTGTATAAACCATACAACCAGCTCCCCAAAGGAATGCAATTAAAGCAATTGTGAAAACAGTCCACCATTGTTTATTCGCACGTGTTTCTACAGGTCTAGCAACATCTACCGTTATATCGTGATATGATTTATCACCAATAACTAAAGGTTTTCTAATGGGTGCTTCGTAATGTGACGACATAATCCTTTATTATAATGTTTCTAATTAATACTAACTTATACGTTTCTAACTTTAACATGGTAGAACACATTTGGTTTAGTACCGATATGCTCTAACAAATGATATCTTCTGTCATCTTCAAACAATGTAGCAACTTCAGACGCTTTATCGTTAACATCTCCAAAAACCATTGATCCTGATGTACATGCTGCAGAACAAGCTACTTCAAACTCATCTCCGCTTATTGCTCTACCTTCTCTCTTCGCTTTTAAGATGCTCGCTTGTGTCATTTGAATACATAATGAACATTTTTCCATAACTCCACGAGAACGTACATTAACATCTGGGTTTAATACCATACGTCCTAAATCATCGTTCATGTGGTAATCAAACGCATCGTTTTGGCTGTATAAGAACCAGTTGAAACGACGTACTTTGTACGGACAGTTGTTCGCACAGTAACGTGTACCAACACAACGGTTATACGCCATATGGTTTTGACCTTGACGACCGTGAGATGTTGCAGCAACCGGGCAAACCGTTTCACAAGGTGCGTGGTTACAGTGCTGACACATTACCGGTTGGAAAACTACCTGTGGGTTGTCTGCAGGATGCTCTAAACCGTTAAATGTACTGATGTTTTCCATTAAACCTTTAGCAGCATTCTTTGTAGTTACATCTTCTGCAAAAGTATCTTCAGAAGAATAATATCTATCGATACGTAACCAGTGCATATCGCGTGATCTTCTTACTTCGGCTTTACCAACAACTGGAACGTTGTTTTCTGCGTGACATGCAATAACACATGCTCCACAACCAGTACAAGAATTCAAGTCGATAGACAAGTTGAAATGATGTCCTGCCGAACGATCAAATTCTTCCCAGATATCAACTGTTGATGCTTCAACCGACTGGTGATCTAAAGATACGTGTGGTTTAACATTCCACTCTTTAACATCTTTTGTATTAAAGATCTCTAATGTAGTATCCTTAACAATATCTCCACGACCCATTAAAGTTCTTTGCAACTGAACACAAGCAAACTCATGATCACCTGTACCTACTTCAACAGATACGTTTTGTGTATTATTAAAATCTTTGTATAATTTGTAAGCATTAACACCTACTTGCATTTCTTCTTTTAAGGCAGATTTACGTCCGTAACCAAACGCTAAACCTAAAGTACCTTTTGCTTGACCTGGTTGGATAAATGCCGGAACATTCTCTAAAGTATTTTCACCAACTTTTAAAGTAACGTAAGATCCGTTTAAACCACCGTTTGCAACATTGTAGTTTTTAATACCTAATGCTTCCGCATCGGCTTTAGAAACTGTTAAGTAGTTATCCCAAGAAACACGTGTGATTGGATCAGGAAACTCTTGTAACCAAGGGTTGTTTGCTTGTTGTCCATCTCCCATTCCTGTTTTTGAGTACAATACCAACTCTAAACCAGCAGCTTTTTTAGTTGCAGCTAAAGCAGATGCAGCTCCACCAAAATCAGCAGACGCAGCGGCCGAACCTGTAACTTCTACAGCAGAAAAACCATCATGAACCATTTGGTTCCAAGTTTTCCCGTTAGTTAAACCAGCACCAGCTGTTTTTAAATAATCGTAGAAAGATTCTGTTTTACCTAACCAAGTTAGTAAACCTTCTTGGAATTGTTTTGTATTGAATAACGGACGAATTGTTGGTTGCGTAATAGAATAATGTCCTTTACGCATTTGAACATCGCCCCAAGATTCTAAATAATGAGGTGCTGCAGCAGCAATTGTAGTTAAAGATGCTGTTTCGTCTTCGCGTAATGAAAAAGCAGCAGAAAGCTTCACTTTTTTCAATCCTTCAGCAAAAGCAGCGCCGTTTGATAACGTATAAACCGGGTTTACATTGTTCATAATTAATGTATGAACCAAACCTGCATTCATGTCTTTTACCAACTGGGTAACTTCTTTATTGTTACCACCGCGTACATATTTAGCTTGTGCAGGGTTAAAAGCAACCGAACCTAATGCCTGGTTAATAGCGAAAACTAATAACTGTGCATTTACATCGTCTAAACCTGAAACCAACACACCCGCAGAACCTGCAGCTTTTAATTGTTGTGCCGCTTTTGTAACTTCTGCATCGGCAGCAGTATTTGTAACTGCTACAGCATTACCTGTAACAATATTGTATATTTTAACTAAAGCTAATTTTTGATCTGCAACAGTTAACGGAATACGTTTATCTGCATTTGCACCAGATAAAGACATATTTGCCTCGATTTGGATGTGTTTAGACATTTTTCCGTTTTTAGGAACGCGGCCTTTAGCATATTCGCTATCGTATCCGCCACCTTGCCAGTCTCCTAAGAAATCTGCACCAACAGAAACAATTACATCAGCTTTTCCAAAATTGTAATCAGCCATTGCACGTTCACCGTAAGCTTGCTGATAAGCATCTAAAGCAGCATCGGATCCTACCGCATCGTGTACGATATGCTTTGCTGTTGGATAAGCAGCTTTGAATTCTGCAATTAACTTATCTGTAGACGGCGATGCCATAGTGTTTGTTAATAAAACAATCTGACCTGTCGCAGCTGTTAAACTTGCTTTTATTTTCTGATCAACATCAGACCAAGAAGCAGCTTTGCCTTCAATTTTTGGTTGCTTTAAGCGTAAACTGTCATATAAAGACAATACAGAAGCGTGTACACGTGCGTTTGCACCTGTTAATGCGCTTTCCATAAAGTTATTTTCTACTTTAATAGGACGGCCTTCACGTGTTTTGATTAACACGTTTACGAAATCAAATCCATCTGCAACAGTAGTTGCGTAAAAATCAGCAACACCAGGAATAATTTCCTCTGGTTGAAATACATAAGGAATAGACTTTTTAACTGGTCCTTCACACGCTGCTAAAGAAGCTGCAGCTGTAGAAAATCCAACGTATTTCAAAAAGTCTCTACGAGATGTTGATGAAGACGACAACGCATTTTTGTCTCCAAGAAAATCCTCGGTTGGAATCTCTTCAACAAACTCATTGTTTCTTAGCGTCTCAACAATAGAACTGTTCTCGTTAAGTTCCTCAACACTTTTCCAGTATTTTTTGTTTGATGCCATTGTATATATATTAGCTTCTTAAATTATTATTAATAGTGACATTTACCACACTCTAAACCACCTAACTGTGCTGCTGTTAATTTCTCAACACCATACTTTTTAGATAATTCTTCGTGAATTTTAGCGTAGTACTCGTTATCCTTAACGTTTACTTCCGTTTCACGGTGACATTCAATACACCAACCCATTGTTAATGGCGAATGTTGTCTCATAATTTCCATAGATTCAACAGGACCGTGACAAGTTTGACATTCTAAACCTGCAACAGAAACGTGTTGTGAGTGGTTAAAGTAAACAAAATCCGGTAGATTGTGGATACGTACCCATTTAACTGGTTTCTCTTTACCTGTGTATGCTTGTTTTGCCGGATCCCATCCTACTGCGTCATAAATCTTTTGAATTTCTGCAGTATAGAATTCTTTACTGTAATCTACATAAGTAGAATCTGTACTTCCTGTAAACTCTGTAATATTCTTGTGACAGTTCATACAAACATTCAAAGAAGGAATTCCTGATGTTTTAGATGTACGTGCCGAAGAGTGACAATATTTACAATCGATACCGTTTTCACCTGCGTGAATTTTGTGCGAGAAGTGAATTGGCTGGATAGGCTCGTAATTTTGATCAACACCAACCTGCATCATAAACCCGAAAGCAAAATATGCACCTGTTAACATTAATACGATTACTGAAGTAATTACCAAGAACTGGTTTTTTACAAAAGCTTTCCAAATTGGTAACGATTTAGTTTCGTTAACCGTTAAGTTGTTTTTATCGGCAACTTTGTTTAACACTCTTCTTACCAATACCAGCATTACTACCAACATTGCAAGAACAATGATTAAACCACCTAAAACAACCATTTCAGAAACTCCACCACCTGATGCTCCCGCACCATTCCCTGTTGGATTTACTGGAGCTTTAGCTTCCGGTTTTGGTTCTGATGTATAAGCGATGATGTTATCGATATCTTCATCAGATAAATTAGGAAACGAGTTCATTGGAACCTTGTTCCACTCGTTAAAAATCTTAACAGCTGCTGCATCGCCAGATTTAATTAAACCTGAACTGTCTTTAATCCATTTATGCAACCAATCGGTTGAATGGCGATCAATAACACCTCTTAAAGAAGGTCCTGTTGAATTAGCATCCAGCTTGTGACAAGCTGCACAGTTTGCATTAAATAACTCTTTACCTTTTGCAACATCTTGAGCAAAAGATCCTGTAGAAAATGTTAACACAAATGTTAAACACAAGAAAAGAATCCTTGAAAACGAAGTATGGTTACCCACTTTTTTCATAGTTAAAAAAATGATTATCAACTAATTTTGGCACCGGTTTTCCTATATTTTACTATAGTATTTGCGTTACCTTATTTATAAACTTTGACAAAAATACAACATAACACGCAGTAATTAAAACCTAATAAAAGGCAAAACTTAATTTATAACAATTCTAAATAAATTCTTAAATTCTATTTTGACGATTATTTTTTAATTTTGTAGTAAAATTTACTCATTATGAAGAATTTAAGAACTTATAAAGTTTTTATTATATTTATTTTAACATTTCTTGCAGGGCAAAATGTCAACGCACAAATTAATGTTATTGAAAACAGCGAACAAAAAACCATTGATCTGTTATTGGAACGAAAAATGAGCCAAAACAATCAGTTTTCACTTTACACGAATTATTCTGTACAGCTTAAAAACGGTTTAAAAGAAGATGTTGAAAGCATGTATAAAGATT
>Ga0213829_1001231_pt1 | contig 18851 bp, 17 predicted proteins | sample MC6MC0896MG_FD_180665 | JGI IMG/M metagenome (GOLD analysis project Ga0213829, IMG submission 180665) | Enriched soil aggregate microbial communities from Iowa State University, Ames, United States - MC6-MC0896-MG | ecosystem: Environmental > Terrestrial > Soil > Unclassified | place: USA: Iowa...
TGAACAATGCCGTCGCACGGCGCCAGAAGCGGGATCTCCATCTTCATCGACTCCAGCACCACCAGTGTATCCCCTTCCTTCACCCGGCTGCCCGCCGTCGCCTGCACCTGCCATAAATTGCCGGAAACCGGGCTTTCAACCCCCTGCTCGCCTGGCTGCAGCGGCGCGTCGCCGCCTTCATCGGCCACACTTTCCTGACTGTCAAAATGGGCCTGTCCGCTGGCGATCCAGCGGTCACGTTCCGCATGGAACGCGGCTTGCTGGTGATGGCGAAACAGACCGATGCTCTGCGCTTCACGGGCGAGGAAATCCTGATATTCCGCCAGCCGCAGCGTGCTGTGCTCGATGCGCAGCGGATAGCGACCGAGGGGAAAATCGCGGCGAATCTGCAACAGCTCACTGGCTGAAACCGGATAAAAGCGGATCTGATCGAAAAAGCGTAGCAGCCAGGGTTTACCGCCAAAATCAGCGACTTCATGATACCGGTTCCACATCTGCAGCGTGCGGCCGACAAACTGATAGCCGCCTGGCCCCTCCATGCCATACACACACAGATAGGCACCGCCGATGCCAACCGAGTTTTCCGCCGTCCAGGTGCGGGCCGGATTATATTTTGTCGTCACCAGCCGATGCCGGGGATCCAGCGGCGTGGCGACCGGCGCGCCGAGGTAGACATCGCCCAGCCCCATCACCAGATAGCTGGCTTCAAAGACCGTGTTCCAGACAGCCTGCTCATCCGGCAGATCGTTTATACGGCGGATAAATTCAAGATTACTCGGGCACCACGGCGCATCCTGCCGCACGGTGGTCATATATTTTTCGATGGCCTTCTGACAGGCCGGATCGTCCCAGGAGAGCGGCAGATGCACCACGCGTGTGGGAACCTGAAGGTCATCACTCGTGCAGACCCTCTCCCACTCACCGCGCACCCACATCAGCAGCACGTCGGGCGTCAGCGTCTCCGGCTGAAAGTGGATTTGCAGCGAGCGGATCCCCGGCGTGATATCAATAATGCCGTTGCGGGATTGCGCTTCCAGCGCCTGCATCAACGCATGAATGCGAAAACGTAACACCAGATCCAGTTCCGGCTCGCCAGCCTCCAGCAGCAGATGCGTATCACCAGAGAGGCGCGCCACCAGGCGTTTATCCGCTGCGCCGCAGGTCATCACGATGGGCGAAATCAGCGGCACAGGCTGCCAGTCTGTTTCCTGTGGCTGGAGCGTGGTCAGCTCGGTGCGTCGGCCCTCTGCCAGTCGGCGGGCGGTAGGAATATCCACCGCGACAAACTGCACTTTGTTACCGGCTTTGAGCTGTCCCAGTTGCCAGAGGTCAGCCTCGATTACCGTCACCGGGCAGACGAACCCGCCAAGGCTCGGGCCATCCGGCCCCAGGATCACCGGCATATCACCGGTAAAATCGACCGCGCCGATCGCGTACGGGTTGTCATGGATGTTTGAGGGGTGCAGCCCTGCTTCACCGCCGCTGTCGCGGGTCCAGATTGGCTTTGGCCCGATCAGTCGAACGCCGGTGCGGCTGGAGTTAAAATGCACTTCCCATTCTGTGGCAAAAAACGTCTCCATATACTCCGGCGCAAAAAACTCAGGCGCACCGTGCGGACCATAAATGACGCGCAGCGTGCGCACCGTGGCAAGCTCTGTGTGCAGTCCGACGGGCAGTTCCGATCCGGTTGCGCTCGCAGAACGCGGAGCGAGATGCAGCACGTCACCGCTACGCAGTGCCCGTCCGGCATGTCCGCCAAACTGACCAAGGGTGAAGGTGCTTTTGCTGCCTAAATAGTCCGGCACCTGAATACCGCCGCTCAGACAGAGATAACTTCTGACGCCCGCGCCACTTATCGCGCCCAGCTTCAGCGTTGCCCCGGCCGGAATGGTAAAAACAGAATTCATTGACTGCCCGACGCCATCCAGTGTGACAGTGAGCGGCGCGCCAGAGATCACCGCCTGAATCTCAGTGTTAAATTTCAGGGTGGGTCCATTCAGGGTGATTTCCAGCGCGGCGTCACCCTCCTCATTGCCCAGCAGACGGTTGCCCAGACGCAGTGCGCGATCGTCCATCGGCCCCGACGGCGGCACGCCCACCGCCCAGTATCCCAGACGTCCGGGATAATCCTGAACGCTGGTCTGGGTTCCGGCACTCACCACTTCAACCGTTGCCGCCTGATAGGCGAGCTGCTCCAGGCAGCGGGTCCAGGGTTCGCCAGCCGTGAAGGGCGAGAAGGCCAGAATCTGCAACAGATAGAGGCGATTGGTTTCGACGCCATAGAAACGGGTCTCCGCCAGCGCCTGTGCCAGGGTGGCGATGGCTTCCTCGCGAGTGGGGCGCCAGGTGATAACTTTTGCCAGCATCGGGTCGAAGAATGGCGGGACTTCACAGCCGGCTTCCACCCAGCGGTCAATACGCAGGGTTTTACCGTCGGCTGCCGGAAAGAGGACCTGGGTTAACAGCCCTGGCGAAGGCTGGAACTGCCGCCCCGGATCTTCCGCATAAATTCGCGCCTGCACGGCATGGCCCTGAGGATTCAGCGCGGCGGCTAACGCATGAAGCGGAGGAAGATCGGCTGCTGCCAGCTCAATCATCCACTGCACCAGGTCAACGCCCCACACCTGCTCCGTGACGCCATGTTCAACCTGCAGACGGGTATTCACTTCAAGAAAATAGAACTGCTGCGCCACGCTGTCATAGACAAACTCAACCGTTCCGGCGCTGCGATAGTTCACCGCTTTTCCCAGCGCGATAGCCGCCGCGCATAAAGCCTCCGCCATACCTGCGGGCAGATTCGGCGCTGGCGTCTCTTCGATCACTTTCTGGTTACGCCGCTGTACCGAGCAGTCGCGTACGCCCAGCGCGATTACCTCGCCCTTTCCGTCACCGAAAATCTGCACTTCAAGATGACGGGCGCGTTCGATATATTTTTCGAGAAATACTCCGGCATCGCTGAAGTTGTTCTGGCCGAGGCGCTGGACCGTTTCAAACGCCTCTGACAGCGCATTCGCATCACGACAGACGCGCATACCGATGCCACCGCCGCCCGCGGTGCTTTTGAGCATTACCGGATAGCCGACCCTCTCTGCGGCGCGGCGGGCTTCGCTGATATCCGCCAGCAGTTCACTGCCTTCCAGCAACGGCACCCCTTCGGCTTCCGCCAGCGCGCGGGCCGTGTGCTTCAGGCCAAAGGTCCGCAACTGCTGCGGTGTGGGGCCGACAAAAATCAGACCAGCAGCCTCGCACGCCTCAGCAAAGGCGGCGTTTTCCGAAAGGAAACCGTAGCCAGGATGAATCGCTTTCGCCCCGCTCTGCTGCGCGGCGGCGATGATCTTTTCCGTCACCAGATAGGTTTGTGCAGCCGGGCCTTCGCCAAGGCTTAGCGCCACATCCGCCTCGCGGATATGTAAACTGCTCAGATCGGCTTCGGAGTAAACGGCGACCCCTTTCACCTGCATGGCACGCAGCGTGCGCAGGATGCGACAGGCGATAGCACCGCGATTAGCAATCAGTAAGGTATCAAACATAAGCGAACTCTCAGGGATGCGGGTCGTCCCGCAAAATTCGATATTCCCTGGGGCCGTCCCCGGGGCTGACCGGCACGTAACAGGCGTGCGCCGGTGGTGTTTTGAGAGGTCTGACGCAAAAGGCTGAGAAACTCAGTCCCGCTTGTCGCCATGGCAACGCTGACTCAGTTCCACACCAGCACTTCGGCGGGCGTCGGGTTCCAGCCGTTACAGGGGTTATTCAGCTGCGGACAGTTGGAGATCAGCACCATCACATTGCATTCGGCTACCAGCTCAACGTATTTGCCGGGTGCCGATAGCCCGTCTTCAAAGGTCAGACCGCCTTCCGGCGTAACCGGAACGTTCATGAAAAAGTTGATGTTGGCACCGATATCGCGTTTGTGAAGGCGGCCATCGTGCAGGCAGGCACAGAGAAAGTTATCCCGACAGCTGTGCATGTAGCGCTTATCCTGGGCATAGCGCACGGTGTTGCTCTCCTGCGAGCAGGCTCCGCCCAGGGTATCGTGACGACCGCAGGTGTCGGCGACGATAGTCAGCAGCGGATTGCCGAGATTCGAATAGAGCACGCTGCCGGTGGTCAGATAGACGTTTCCCTGACGACGCAGCGTGCGCTGAGGATCGTAGCGTTCCCGCGGGTTATCGATGTTATAGAACAGGGTATCAATTGCCTGATTCCCTTCGAGGTCGAGCAGGCGCAGCGTCTGCCCTTTTTTCACTTCGAACAGCCACGGCTCGCCTGCCGGTATCACGTGGCGATAGACGGCATCTTCAGGACGACGATCAGAGTTAATAAGGGTCATCGCAGCCTCCTTACAGGGCAAAAAGTTGGGTGTTATGAAGCGCGCGCTGGTTTTCACCGCGCGTGACCATCGCTTCGCTGACGGCCTGCATATCGTCGGCCTGATACCAGCTCAGCTGAACCGGTCGCGGGAGATAGTCAGCGGCGGGATCCTGCGGATGTGGCAGCGCGGTCAGCACCATCAGCACGTCCATGGGTGCGAACAGTTCAGTGAAATCGCCGGCGCGGCTGTTGCCCGCGCTAAACCGGAAGCGGCCCTCCTCATCAACCGTGACCTTGCTGAAAAAGTTGACGACCATCAGCAGATCTTCCAGGCCCAGATCCCATTTGCCCATCTCAACCAGCAGATTATCGGTGCCGTTGCGGTAGAAGCCGTTGCGCAGCTCCTGATAGCGTCCGGCTCCATACTTATCGTGCGCTTCCGCCGCGTTGAGAACGCCGCCAAACGGGTCGTGCCAGCCGCAGCTATCCGCCACGATCGCGGCCAGTACGCGTCCCATGTCGGAGTAGAAACAGTGCCCGGTGGTCAGGCGAGCCGTATGCTGGCCTTTCAGGGTATCCGGCAGATTCAGGCGTTCACTTTTCTCGTGGGGATTGAGCATCATCATGCTGACGTTCGCGCCGCCCTCGATGTCGGTCAGGCGCAGGATTTGCCCTTTGCGCAGAATCAGCGAGGTGTGCCCTCCGCCAGGCAGCTGCTCTTCGCGCAGGCTCGGAGCTGAATGAAAAAGTGCGGTCATTGAGCGGTCTCCTTGAGGGGATAAATGTTGTTTTTGTTGCGGGTTGCCAGCTGCGACAGCCGCGTTTCATTAAGCGGGATGTCGTAAGTGATACGCGCGCCCCAGGCATTGGGGGCCTGAGGATCGATGCGCACTTTGTCGAAAACCAGCAGCCGGGTGCCAAGATTGAAGCCTTCGGCAAGGTCGTGAGTGACCATAAACACCGTCATGCGGGTTTCGCTCCAGAGCTGGAGCAGCAGCGCATGCATATCTTTGCGGATGCCGGGGTCCAGCGCGCCGAAGGGCTCATCCAGCAGCAGTACGCGCGGCTGCATCACAAAAGCCTGCGCAATGGCCAGCCGCTGCTGCATCCCTCCCGAAAGCTGCGCCGGATATTTATCGAGCGAATGGCCCAGCCCGACTTTCTCCAGCATCTGTTTTGCCTGCTCACGGGCATGGCGTTTTCGGGTGCCAAACAGCCGGCCAGTAAACGGTGAAGCCGGAAGTTCGAGGCCAATGGCGACGTTATCCAGTACATTGAGATGAGGAAAAACCGAATAACGCTGAAACACCACGCCACGGCTGCGATCGGGTTCCGCGCGCAGCTGTTCGCCATCCAGCGTGATTGTTCCCCGTGTCGGCCTTTCCTGCCCCAGCAGCAGGCGTAAAAACGTCGACTTACCACAGCCGGACGCCCCCACCAGCGAGCAGAATTCACCTTCTTTGACCTGCAGATTGATGCGTTCCAGCACCACGTGGTCGCCATACTCCTGCCAGATATTTTTGATATCGATAAAACTCATTCCCGGCCTCCTTCCGCCCAGGGGAAACAGACTTTGTGCAATTGACGCAGGGCGAGATCCATCAGCCACGCCAGCAGCGTGATCCAGATGACATAAGGAATGATCACATCCATCGCCATATAGCGACGAACCAGGAAAATGCGATAGCCCAGTCCGGCGGTTGCGGAAATCGCTTCGGCGGAGATCAGAAAGAGCCATGCGGATCCCAGCAACAGGCGCAGCGAGGTGATCAGCCGCGACAAGAGCTGCGGCAGCACAACCCGCAGCACCACCGTCCAGCTGTTCGCCCCCAGGGTTTGTGCTTTGATAAACAGCTCTGCGGGGATTTCCCGCGCCCGATGTTCAAGGTCGCGCGCCAGCATCGGCGTAATCCCGATAACAATCAGCATCACTTTTGACAGCTCATCCAGCCCGAAGACGATAAACAGCATCGGCAGGAGCGCCAGCGGTGGGATCATCGACACCACGGTCATAAAGGGTGACAGCGCCGCGCGACTCATCGGGAAGACGCCCGCAGCAACACCGATGCAGAGACCAATCAGTGAAGAGATCGCCAGGCCAGTCAGCAGACGGCTTAAGCTAATCCACGTATCCGCCCACAGCAGATATTCACCGCTGCGCTTGTCCGGCGTGAAGGCCATCCGATCAATAGCGGCGATCATCTGTGACAGGCCGGGCAGCAGCTTGTCGTGTGGGTTGGCTTCAAGACGCACCGCCGAACTGATAAACCAGACGGCGAACAGCAGCACAAAAGGTAATAGCATCAGCGTCAGGCGCATTCCCTGCCGGGGATAGCGGTTGATGTGGCGCATGGCAAATACTCCTGAGATCGGTGATTACAGCTTGCCCGCAGCGGCCATCTTCAGATAGCTGTCGTCAAAGCGCAGTTTGATGTTCGCTGTATCACCGACGGTGATGTTGCCAGGGAAGCTCATACCGATGAAGTCAGCGCTTTGTGCACCCTCGCCCAGTAATCCCTTATCAAAGGAGAACGCGGCGACGCGCTGCATGGTTTTCGCCAGATCGGGGGAAGAAACAAATGTCTGGGTTTCGGCTGGAGTCCAGAACAGGTGGGTGGTTTTCAGCTGCGCCTTGTATCCGGCGAGGTCAGTACCGGAATCGGCAGCCATCGCGCTAAGCGCCTGCGCATCACCGGCCTGCATTTTCGCCATCATCTCAAACCAGGCACCGGTCAGTGCCTTACCCAGCGCGGGGTTATCTTTCAGGGTCTCTGTATTCACCACCATCATGTCAATCAGTTCGCCCGGTACGGCCGAAGAGCTGAATACTTCTGTGGTTTGCGGGGTTTTCTTGATCACTGAAAGCTGCGGATTCCAGGCAACCGCCGCCTGCACGCCCTTGGTACCAAAGGCGGAGACGATATCGGCATCGGAGGTGTTCACGACCTTAACGTCTTTTTCCTGTAAACCGGCCTTCTCCAGACCGCGAACCAGCAGGTAGTGCGAAACCGACAGCGCAGGAAGATAGACAGACATCCCTTTCAGGTCGCTAAGTTTTTTGTTTGCGCCTTTCAGCACCACTCCGTCATTACCATCGGAGAAGCTGCCGGTGATCAGCGCCGTGGAATCAATGCCCCCCGCAGCAGGAATGGTCAGCGCATCCATGTTGGTCATGGTGCAGCCGTCGAACTGACCCGCGGTGTACTGGTTGATCGACTCGATATAGTCATTGAGCTGGGTGATATGAATTTTGATGCCGTATTTGCTGGCCCATTTATCGATGATTTTCTCGTTGCTGATGGTGCCCCAGGGCATCCAGCCCGCATAGATGGTCCAGCAGATATTGAACTCTTTTTTGACCGCGGCGAAAGATGGCGCGCTGACCAGCAGCGTCAGCGACAGAATAAGCGTCAGGAGGGGTGATTTCTTCATGGTTAACCTCTGGTTGGCACAAAAAAACGGGAGCAGCGCAAGACACCATTTGGTGCCGCTGTCTCCCGGGCTTTTGTCCCGCCGTGTAACCTCACAGAGGTCGCCAGCTCTCGGACCAGACATTCACCTGCGTGAACCGGAACCCTAGCCAGCTATTTGCTATCAATTGTGTCGAACGCTGCTTACTGTTCAGACTTCAGCAAATGGCGTGCCAGAAATTAACTTACGTAAAATCAGAGAAATAGAGAGAGCATAATCCAGAAGGCACCGGGATGGTGAGTCAGTAACGGGCGTTGCACATTATCAGTGCCGGACAGGCAAGAGATATCAGAACCCTCAGTCAGTCTCTTTTCGTACTCACATCTATGCCGGAATGCAGACCCGGACCGTGACGCCCATCACTTATCGCTATATAATCCAATGCATAACGTATTTTGAGGATAGTTAATGAAGCGCTTCTGGCAGGCATGCACACTCGGTTTACTGATACTCCTTCCGCTCTTTTCCCAGGCATCGCGCCAGATAACCGATCAGACAGGCCGCCAGGTCACGATTCCTGATCGTGTTGATCGTATTGTGGTGCTTCAGCATCAGACGCTGAACCTGCTGGTGCAGATGAACGCGACCGATAAAATCGTCGGTGTGATGGCGAACTGGAAGCAGCAACTTGGCGACAGCTATGCCCGCCTGGTTCCTGAGCTGAACCAGAAAGCGACACTGGGGGATCTGACGCATGTTGATCCCGAAAAACTGGTGGCGCTGCATCCGCAGGTGGTGTTTGTGACCAACTACGCACCGCAGGAGATGATCGACAGCATTACCGCGCTGGGCATTCCGGTGGTGGCTATCTCACTGCGTCATGACGAGCCGGGTGAAAAGGCAAAAATGAACCCCTCTATCCGCGACGAGGAAATGGCCTATGACAAAGGACTGCGTGAAGGGATTACGCTTATCGGCGAGATCATCAATAAACCGGCAGAAGCAAAAGCGCTGATTACGGCCACCGATGAGGGCCGCAAAATCGTCAGCGACCGCCTGAAGGATGTTCCGGCGGAAAAACGCATTCGCGCCTATATGGCGAACCCGGAACTGACCACCTACGGCTCAGGAAAATATACCGGCCTGATGATGCTGCATGCGGGCGCGGTCAATGTCGCCGCAGCGACCGTAAAGGGATTCAAAACCGTGTCGATGGAGCAGATAATCGCCTGGGATCCACAGGTGATTTTTGTGCAGGACCGTTATCCCTCCGTCGTGAATGAAATCAACAGTTCACCACAGTGGCAGGCTATCGACGCGGTAAAAAATCATCGCGTCTGGCTGATGCCGGACTACGCCAAAGCATGGGGTTATCCAATGCCGGAAGCGATGGGGATTGGCGAATTGTGGATGGCGAAAAAACTCTATCCGCAGAAATTTCAGGATGTGGACATGAATAAGCTGGCCAATAAGTGGTATCAGCGCTTCTATCGCACCGCTTATCAGGGAACAGAGTGATGCGCGTACTGGCTGCGGGCAGCCTGAAAGCGGTCTGGCCCGCGCTGATGGCGTACTTTCCTGAGCCAGTTGAAACCCGGTTTGGCCCCGCCGGTCTGCTTCGCGAACGGATTGAAGCCGGTGAGCCCTGCGATCTCTTTGCTTCAGCCAGTGAGGAGCATCCGCAAAAATTGCTGAACGCTGGGCGAGCGCTGGCAGTCATACCGTTCACGACTAATAAACTCTGCATCACGGTTCGCAGCGATCGGCTACAGGCGGGAGACGACTGGTATCAGTTACTGACCCGCGACACACTGCGGATCGCAACCTCTACACCCACAGCCGATCCCTCTGGCGACTACGCGCAGGCCCTTTTCACCCGGATGGGCAAAGCCGGTGAAGCGGTGCGCCAGCGCGCAAAGGCACTGGTGGGTGGGCGCGACTCTGGACCGATTCCCGCAGGCAGGCTGGCGGCAGAATGGATTATCCTGGAGGATCAGGCGGATCTGTTTATCGGTTATGCCAGCCATCGGGCTGCCCTGAGCCAGATTGCCGGGCTGACAGTCGTTGATATCCCTGCGGCTTTCAATTCTGTTGCGCGATACGCCTGTGCAGTCATTACGCCAGAGGCGCGTCGGCTGGCGGATTTTTTAGAAGCGGAGCAGGCAAAAAAGGTACTGCGGGAAGCGGGGTTTGGCGGGGAGTAAATGCCTTTTCTGTCGCGGATGACTTTGCGCCCTGCCAGCATCTCGCTTTAAGGACGCGAAACACCGCTCATTAAAGCTTAGCGAAATCCACCTTAAGCTTGTGACTGATATGTTCAGCCTGCTCGGTAGCACTATCAGCCTCGCCAGTCAGGATAAAAGCGATCGCGAAGGCGAAATCAAACGCCGCGCCCAGATCCTGTCCACTCAGCAAATTGCCATCTTTCACTACCGAGGCATTAACGTAAACGCCATCGGTAACACCTTCTGACGAGGTGCCGGAACTGACATAGCGACGCCCCCTTAGAAGACCCTGTGGCGCCAGCACTCTGGCCGCTGCGGAGCAGATTGGGCAGACCAGGCGGCCCGCCTCATCATGGCGGCGAATAAAATCTATCACTGCCGCATTTGCCGCCAGATTTTTGCTGCCGTCAGGACCACCCGGCACAATCACCGCATCAAATAATCGCTCCCGATTCGCCTCCAGCAGCTCATCGGCGACAACCTTCACATGATGATAACTGTTCACTTCGCGATAGGGCTGACAGGCCAGGGTTGTAACCTGAACGCCCAGGCGTGAGAGGATGTCGAGAGTGATAATAGCCTCAGCTTCTTCAAAGCCTGGGGCAAGCAGCAGAGCAACATTCTTATCCATGAAAATTCCTTTTTAATTGGTGTGGATGAAGCAGAGAGCGTTTAATCCTGGTCTGTGCAGGCGCACCCTTTACTGATCCGAATCAAGTCTGAGCAGGGTTTTTAAATGGCAGCGGGCGACACTACCGTGGTGCGTCATGAAGTAGGTTCGCTTAAAACTCTTCCGGCTCGCCCGGCAGTGGCTCGGTCAGTTCCTGCCCCTTTACACCGGCATAGGTAATCACCAGTTCGGCTGGCTCATCCAGGGTGTAACCGCGATGCGCGCTGTTGACCGTCTCATTGAGGGCTTCACCCGCATGGAAGGTGCGCTGTTCGCCGCTCTCTTTATCCTCAACAATCAGGGTGCCGGAAAGAATAAACGCCGCATTCGGCATTGGATGGGTATGCCAGGGCAATGACGTATGGGCAGGTAATGAGAGCCGCATAACAGTCAGCTCAGGTTCGCCGGTGGGATAGGCCTCAAGAACGTCACCGTTCCAGGCCTGGCTGCTGCGCATCACTTCAACCGCGTTAATTTCGTTATCTTGCTTCGACATGGTTAATCCCTGTTAATAATCAATAGAATGCCAGTAGTGACCGATAAGTAAGCTTAGAAGAAAACTGTGTTGATGCCCGCCTGCGTTTTAATAAGCCTGTTAACAGGAATTTTCCGCCAGCGAACAGAGGGATGAAAACCGGCCATTAGCGGACTGGCTGAATTACTGATTAATTAATGTTCAATATTTGCGTTGTGGTTATAAGATATATTCCTCAGTCAGTACGCAACCTGTGAGTTCTGTATTATCTTTGAAGCCATCAACCACCTGAGGGATTTCTGATAATGAAAGGTCTGTTTACGGCATTACTCGCCAGTTCTGTTCTACTATTATCCGCCTGCTCAAAAGATGACGATAACAAAGTTAAAGTTGCGATTAATACCGGGCCTGATGAAGCAATCTGGCAGGTGGTAAAGCAGGTGGCGAAAGATAAATACAAGCTGGATGTCGAAGTGCTTAACTTCAATGACTATGTGCTGCCAAATGAAGCGCTGAATAACAAAGAAGTTGATGCTAACGCTTTCCAGAGCCTGCCTTATCTGGAATCACAGTCTAAAGAGCGCGGCTATAAGTTTGCGGTAGTGGGTAAAACGTTCGTCTTCCCGATTGCTGCCTATTCGCACAAAATCAAGAACATCAGTGAGCTGCAGAATGGTGCCACTATCACCATCTCTAACGAAGCCACCACGCTGGGACGCAGCCTGCTGCTGCTGCAGGCGCAGGGTCTGATTAAACTTAAACCGGATGTGGGTTATTTACCAACCTCACTGGATATCATCGAAAATCCAAAAAATCTGAAGCTGGTTGAAGTGGACACCCCACAGCTGACCCGCACCTTAGACGATCCCAACGTGATCCTGTCGATCATTAATACTAATTTCTCGGCTCAGGCTGGATTATCAGCGCACCGCGATGGCTTATTTATGGAAAGTGCCTCATCGCCTTACGTCAATGCGCTGGTATCACGTGAAGATAATAAAGACAGCGATAAAATTCAGAAGCTAAAGTCAGCGCTGCAGTCACCGGAGGTGGCGGCCAAAGCCGAAGAAGTTTACAAGGGTGATGCGATTAAAGGCTGGTGAGTTGCCCGATAATCGATCATTAACGATCAAAAAAGGCCGCACTCTGTTGCGGCCTTTTTTATATCTGCACTTTTACAGGCACATCTGCCAGCACTTATACATCCGCGCCAGCCCGCAAGATCACAGGAACGGTTACGCAGCTGCGCCTTTTGGCTGAGCAGAGAGGTGCCCTGCCCACAGACTGGCGACCCATTTCACCCCTTTAGACGTAAAACGTGCCTGAGAGAAAGCGTGCTGATTTTCGCCCGTGCCGGTATGCAGCGTAAAGTAGCCGGCCTGCATATGGTAGTGCTGCGGCGTCAGGGTGCCTTTTGCGCGATACATGATGTTGCGCTCCAGCAGAAACTGGCGAAACTCCGGTTCTTTCACTTTCAGCATTTTGCAGAGCTGCCGAAAGCCCAGCGAGTCATCAACCTCAACGAAGTTATCAAAGAACGCCGCCTTGGGTGCCGAGAGAGCCAGCTGCTGCTCCGCCGCCTGACGCTGTTCAAACTGCTCAGCCCAGGCGCGAGCGGCTTCAGCCGGATTGGTAAAGTCAGGCAGATGGGTCGTCTTCTCGCGGTCCTGCCAGCGATCCAGCACTTCTGCAGTGAAGCCTGGCGACAGGCGTGCCACGGCCAGCAGCGAGTCACGCTTGCACAGACGGTACTCCTGACGCACTTCCCCTTCCCGCTCATACTCATTCACGCTGAGCGGCTGGGAGAGACGCTGAGCCGTCTCCAGACTTTTGATTAACCGCTTCACTTCTCCGTGTGTAATACCGGTCATCTGAGCCAGTTCACGACTGCTCATTGTGACCGATTGTTCCAGAGATTTGAGGCTTTCAGTTGAAATCATCATGGGTTCACCCCTCGCTAACGCTACCAATACCCGGCGGGCAGTCGATTAATTATACAAACACCTGTTCAAATATCCAGTTCTTTATTTAAGCAATAACGTAACTGGAAGCTGTTACGCAAACAACAGGGTGTGAGGCGGTTTGGCGGGCTGAAGAGTGCGTGCTGAATGCCTTGCAGGAGGCGTTGCGGGCTTTTGCGGCAGCATAAGCGGGTAATCCATCGCTAAGTTATTTACATATAATCACAATGATGGACACAGACTCTTTACATTACAGTATAGTGAAGGCTGTCAGCAGGTTACTGGCCTGCCGGGCGCACTATTTTTGATTCGGGGTGCAGGGGCGAAATCTGGCCCGTTACCACTGAATGTCACCTTTTACTGGAGTAAGTCATGCAGCCGTTGAAAGTCGCCTTTATTAAAGCTAACTGGCACAGCGAAATCGTTTCTCAGGTTCTGACAGGATTCGAACAGGAACTGGAAAGCCGCGGTACCTCATATGAGATTAAGACATGGGATGTTCCGGGCGCTTTTGAAATGCCGCTGCTGGCGCAACGCCTGGCGCAGACCGGCAACTACGATGCGGTTGTCTGTGCAGCACTGGTGGTGGATGGCGGCATCTATCGCCATGATTTCGTCGCGCAGGCTGTGGTAAGTGGTCTGATGCAGGCACAGCTGGCAACCAATGTGCCCGTCTTCTCGGTGTCAGTCGCGCCGCATAATTTCCAGCCATCGGCCGAGTTTATCGACTTCTATACTCAGCATTTCGTGAAAAAAGGTCAGGAAGCGGCGCGTGCCGTCTGCCAGATTCACGCCCTGGAACTCTGATACGACTGTAACGAATGCTGACAATGCGTTTGCCTGCGCTGTTAAGGAGAGAAAGTTGGAAAATACACGTCCGCCTCTACCGCCATTTACCCTGGCTGCACAGGCGATTGAAAAAGTCCGGCTGGCTGAGGATGGCTGGAACAGCCGGGATGCGGAGCGGGTCGCTCTGGCCTATTCAGCGGACAGCAAATGGCGCAATCGCGATACCTTTCTGACCGGCCGGGCAGAAATTATCGCCTTCCTGCAGCAAAAATGGCAGCGGGAGCAGCAGTATCGACTGATTAAAGAGTTGTGGAGTTTTGACCAGAACCGGATTGCGGTGCGGTTCGCCTATGAATGGCATGACCAGCAGCGGCAGTGGTATCGCTCATATGGCAACGAGAACTGGGCCTTTGATGAGCAGGGTTTAATGCAGCAGCGTTATGCCAGCATCAACGATCTGAAAATCAGTGAAGAACAGCGGCTGTTTCACTGGCCGCAGGGCCGACGCCCTCACGACCATCCTTCACTGAGCGAACTGGGCTTATAGCGCCAGCCCTTCCAGCGGAGAGCGCAGCTCTCCGCCGTCATCCACTCAGCCCTGCTCGTCCTTGTTCTCAACAAAGGTCGCTTTGTTGCGTGTGACCGTATAAGCCACTTTTTTAACATCTTCCGGTGACGTGGTCACTTCTACCGGTGCAATGGTCACCCGACCCATACCAAACAGAGTGGGTACATAGCCACCGACCTGGTGTTTTCCGGCCGGAACATGCAGCAGCATGCTTTCGCCGTTAGGCAATCTGCCGGCGTCTTTACCATCTACAGTCAGGAATACACTGGAGCCATCATCTGCGCGGGTCTTGATGTGTGAGACATCAATCTGCGTCGGGCCAGCAGCAAATTCATCTGGCGCATCGCTGGCGGCATGTTTTGCACAGCCAGTCAGTACAGCAGCAACCGTTACAACGGCGAGACTAAAACGATAACGCATTGGGCACTCTTTCTCCTGATCATCAGAACCCGCTATTTTAGCGATTTAGCGGGAGGATGTAAGGGGGATAAGAGTCGGCATGCTCTTAAAATAGGCTTAAAAGTACCGATTTCCCGGTATATTTGCGTAAAGAATATTTACTGAATAAATACACAGTATTTTTATTGCCTGATCGCAGCGCTTTTAACCTGCTGATCAGCATAAATTTAATCGGAGAATAACAACGAATAAGCGTAGCGTCACAGGCACATAGCGCCGATTTGCCTTAACTCTGCCTCTGTTAATTGACTGTTATAAGGTTCATAGTGGTGGTTCATCCCCGGTTAATCCCGGCGGCCTTCCCCTCTACAGAGGGCACGATATGCATTCTTATACCACCGATACTGTTTGCGCCATAACCGGCACCCATCCCGCTAACCTGAAGAGCTGGATGAAGCAGGGATTACTGACGCCGCAGCAGTATCAGGAACGCTGGAGTGATCATCACCTCAGTGAAATCCAGACCCTGGTTGGCTTAACAGCGACTGGCGCGACGCTCGACGAAATCTGGCAAGGTCAGCAGGCTGCTTCGACGGTCACCACCTATGGCTGGGCGGCGCGCAAAGGCGACCTGCTCTGGCAACTGGAATTTGGCACACCGCTGTCGCTTTCACGCCAGATGCACACGATGTCCAGCCATTATAGCGGTGATGATTTCGTCATTAATCTGCTGCGGCCGCTGAGCGCCTGGCTTTACGCCGATCTCCGTCGGGGAGCGTCACGTCGCCTCAACCGTTTTGAGCAAACCGTGCAGCAGCAGGCGGATAAAGTCATGCGCGCCTCATCGCGCAAGGAATCTTCTATTCCTCTGTTTCTGGAAGCGGTGAGCGTACTTGATAAAACCGAAATCTGGCTTGAAGCCATTCGTCTTACTGCGATGGGCTTTAATGTCGAGGTTGACTCGCGTGCAACCGGACAGCCAGCCGTTAAAACTGACCTCCATCAGCATCATGTGATGTGGTGTGGTGCCGGCATCAGCCAGCAGATGCAGGACTATTTTGAACAGCAGAGTCTGGATGGTCATCCGGTAATGCTCAGTGGACCTGATTGTAACCTGCAATTTGCCCAATCCAACGCCTCCAGCGCCGCCTGACAGCAGGCAGCGCCTTCTTTACCCCTGTTTTTCCGCGCCAGTAAATAATTTTTTTCGTTAAGAATCTCTTAAGGTGGTTCCGTATACTGGTGCCACAACCCTGACTCATTGACGAGACTAAGATGAAAAAGACCTTACTGACCTTCAGCCTTCTCCTGTTACCACTCACTTTTACTGCTGCTCACGCGGCCTCTGGCCTGACCGGTTGTGCAGCCAAAAAGCAGGAGATTGAGACCCAGCTCTCTTTTGCCCGCCAGCACAATAATACCCATCAGGTTGCCGGCCTTGAAAAAGCGCTGAGAGAAGTAAATCAGAACTGTACCGAAAGCAGTCTGCTAAAGCAGCGTCAGGAAAAAGTGGCAGAGAAAAAGTTGAAGGTACAGGAACGCGAACAGGAACTGGCTAAAGCGAAAGCAGAAGGCCGCAGCGCCAGCAAGATCCAGAAGCGCGAAGATAAACTGGCTGACGCTCGCCAGGAACTGAAAGAAGCCGAGCAGGCTCTGCATCAGTAAAACTCATTCTGGCCAGCCACTGCGCTGGCCCGTTATTCTCCCTTCCCCAGCCCTGACCCTCTCTCCTTTCTAAATACCTGATTAGCCTGCGCTATTAACGTCCAATCCATTACTTTATGTAATCCTTTGATTACTTATTCTCATGCACTTAATTGGTGCAGCAAAGTCAACATGGTTACGATCAATTATTTAACTTTTTGAACGCCCTCAAAGATTTGAAAGATAGCGATATTTCCTGTCCTATGCAGAAAATACGCACTCCACGCGCATCTTTATTCGTCTGTAAGGGGTCAGCAATACTAATCTATTCACTCACCCTGCCCCAAAACAGGGCATTACAGCGATGTGGCATGGCTGATGCCACATCTTATTTGTTTCAGGAGTGTTAGATTATGTCGGCGCAATGCAATGCGCTCTCCATCCACGGCTCCACACAATAAATAACTTCATTAAGAAAGGTTTTTTATGGATAAGTTATCTTATGCGTCTGAAAGCAGCACATCTGCCTGGTCCACCTATTTACAGCAAATCGACCGGGTTGCGCCCTATCTGGGCGATCTTTCACGTTGGATAGATACTTTGCGTCATCCAAAACGTGCGTTGATTGTTGATATTCCTCTCCAGATGGATGATGGCTCAATTCGCCATTTCGAAGGCTATCGCGTTCAGCACAACCTTTCGCGCGGCCCAGGAAAAGGCGGTATTCGCTACCATCCGGATGTCGACCTTAATGAAGTGATGGCGCTCTCCGCATGGATGACCATCAAATGTGCGGCGGTTAACCTGCCTTATGGCGGCGCTAAGGGCGGCATCCGCGTTGATCCGTTCAAACTGTCCGACGGTGAACTTGAGCGACTGACCCGCCGTTACACCAGCGAGATCGGCATCATCATCGGGCCGCAAAAAGATATTCCTGCGCCAGATGTCGGGACCAACAGCAAAGTGATGGCGTGGATGATGGATACCTACTCCATGAACCACGGCACAACGATTACCGGCGTTGTCACGGGCAAACCGATTCATCTGGGCGGTTCACTGGGGCGTGAAAAAGCCACCGGTCGCGGCGTGTTTATTACCGGACGCGAAGTGGCACGCCGTGCAGGTATTGAAATTGAAGGCGCACGCGTTGCGGTCCAGGGTTTCGGTAACGTCGGCAGCGAAGCGGCACGCCTGTTTGATGAGGCGGGTGCTCGTGTGGTAGTGATTCAGGATCACACCGCGACGCTGTTTAATGCCGATGGCATCAACATGGCTGCCCTGACCGAATGGCAGATCGCCAATAAGCAGATTGCCGGTTTCCCTGGTGCGCAGAGCATTGATAAAGAGGCGTTCTGGACCACAGGGATGGATATTCTGATCCCGGCGGCGCTGGAAGGTCAGATTACCCGCGAGCGTGCTGAAGTCCTGAGCTGCAAAATCGTGCTGGAAGGCGCAAACGGCCCGACCTATCCGGATGCCGATGACATGCTGGCCACCCGCGGCATTATTGTGGTGCCGGACGTGGTCTGTAATGCCGGTGGCGTGACCGTCAGCTACTTCGAGTGGGTTCAGGACATGGCCAGCTTCTTCTGGAGCGAAGATGAGATCAATCGTCGCTCAGACAAGATCATGACGGAAGCGATGGTACATGTCTGGGAAAAGTCGAAGGAGAAAGATTGCTCGCTGCGCACCGCGGCCTATATCGTGGCCTGTGAGCGTATTCTGATGGCGCGTAAAGATCGCGGTATCTACCCGGGTTAATGTCTGTGGCGCTGTTGCCTGCAGCAGCGCCTTTTCCCTGCCTACTTCATCAGCACCTGAAACTTCGGATTAAATTCATCGAAAATCGGTAAAGCGGCGGCGCCGAGAGCGGCTGTATCGCTGCCGGTCATGCCAATTTTTAGTCGCATATCGTTAAGATAGCGTCCGCGCACCGACTGATAAAGCGGCGGCAATCGCTGCACCATCTGCTCCAGCAACGGCGCAGGCATCATCCCGCCAATAATTACCGCCTCAGCATCAAACACCGACTCCAGAATATTGATTGCCTGACGTAACGGCGTCGTCACATTCTCAATCCATGCGGTAAAACGCGCGGGTTCAATCTGCAACAGATCTTCGGGCAGCGCCCGCATTGGATCGAGACCGCAGAATTCATAAGCGGCCTGCAGCGAGACGTAACGCTCGAGGCAGCCCTGATTTCCGCAGTAGCAGTCGCGACCGCCCGGCTCGACCACAATGTGTCCGATTTCGCCCGCATTATGGGCGTGGCCGGTATAGATATGACCATCGGTGAAGATCCCCGCGCCCAGGCCGGTGCCGATATAGAGATAGATAAAGGAGTTCAGGTGGCGCGCTGTGCCGTGAAAGCGTTCGCCTATGGCGGCGACCGTAGCAT
>Ga0213829_1001236_pt1 | contig 18778 bp, 11 predicted proteins | sample MC6MC0896MG_FD_180665 | JGI IMG/M metagenome (GOLD analysis project Ga0213829, IMG submission 180665) | Enriched soil aggregate microbial communities from Iowa State University, Ames, United States - MC6-MC0896-MG | ecosystem: Environmental > Terrestrial > Soil > Unclassified | place: USA: Iowa...
TAGTGTCGTAAAGAACAAAAACGCATACACACCCGAATATATGTGTATCGATCCAAGAGAGAAAAATGTAAACAGCTCCGATAAAAAAAGTGGAAAAAAAATTGTATTTAATTAGAGTATATGAAAAATATTATGGCAAAATCTAGCATAATGAACTATTTCATTATGCTAGCGATTTTTCTCATCATTAGTTCCTGTTCAAAGAAAGACAACGAAATAAAGGAAACTGATATAAATGGTACGAAGATTATTGTAGACTTGAAAGGGATTGCGGGAGGACAAACTCAAGAATTGATCAAGGCAAGCCAGCGTAAGTCTAGCCGAGCTTCCATGAATTTAGTTTCGGAACAGGTCATTTCTGGAGAGGAAATGGATTTTCTCGTCGAAGTAGGGCTGAAATCCAAAAAGAGTGTATCCGACAACAAAACGGATAATACTATAAATACGAAAGCAGTAGCGGCACAAACTTCATTGCTAACTACATCTCCAGTTGATTTGGGCGTAAAATATAGATTATTGATTTATGATTTTAATACCAATATGTTGGTTAAAGATCTAATTGGGGCCTCCGGAGTGAAACAGGAAATCGCAATCGACGCGGGCAAGAAGTATAAATGGTATGCTTTTTCAGTCAATAGCGCAGAGTTGCCCGATCTTGTTGGAAATGTAATTTCTTCCCAAGATTTAGTCAATAAAGACTTTTTATTCGATAGCGGCACCTTGGATGCCATCAATGGTGACAACTTTATAGGGGTTATCTTTGCCAGAAAAACAACAAGAATTATCCATGCTGTTGATGTTCGGGGACTTTTTGGTACTTTAAACAACAATTCTACAATTGCGCTGGGTACGAATGTTGGGGGAACTTTCTCCAGTATTTTTGAGACTGGCGATTTCAATATTGTCACTGGTGAATTTTCGAATTTTAAAAAAATAGAATCATTCACCGGAAATTCATGGAATATTCTTTCCCCCTCTGACGGAAAGCAAGGTGCAGTAAAATATGTGGTTGCCTATTCCAGTCGTCCCATCAATGTTTCAGAAAATGGTCTGATCACCAAATTTACGAATTTGTCTATACTGATGGATGACCCATTGGTCAACAATATATACAAAAACAGGACTTGGACGAATATGAGCGTTCCAATCAAAAATACCGCCCTTACCCTGAGTTTAGGGGACGAGGTTTACATTAATACCAGACCCGTCGAATCTGGTATTCAATTGGGACAACGGACCACAAATATGGCGGGGTATCAACCCGGACCTACTTACTGGGCACGAACCAATCTCTATTACGATGCTACCGCTGCCGATAAATACAAGTTCAGAGCTGATAATGAATCCTATACCGGATTTAATCAAGCCCTTGCCTTTACTGACTTTTGGAACTGGGGAGCCGAAACACCCGGTGGAGCAAATGTTAATGTTGACCCTTGTCGAAGAGTTTACCCTTTGGAGACTTGGAGAATGCCAACAGAAGAGGAGTTTATGAGCTTAGGTAACTTTGATGCGGCATCATCTTATGGCATGTATAGTGGTGGCAGTATGTATGCTACTGTAAGAGAACTGGAAAGTGGGACGGAGAGTCTGTCCTATCCGCAAAGATCAAGAAAGCTTTGGCTATTTTTTAATGGTTACAGGGATAGTAATGGAACCCTTCAAGAAGCCTACCCAGTAGATAGGAGCAATCTTAACCCAGCTCCAGCAAAACCAATTAAGGGGGGATCCCATTGGTTCTATTCAGGCCAAAGTCCTACAGGCGCATGGAGTAATTTCTACGACGGTGGATTACATGAGTGGTTCGATGGTTCATCAATCAAAACTAGTAATAGTTATGGGAAAAAGCAAATGGGCGCCATTCCGAATGTTGCTTTTGAAATTAGATGCGTTCGCAATATTCTCCATAATTAATTTTTGATATCAATCTTTATAGGAGTCATCCGTTGCATAAGGATATGATAAAGCTCGATCACTTTTCGGGGTTTGTCCAGGGAGACCAATCTGGACAAACTTTTGAGAGGATAATTTTTGAATAATTTCTGAGCTCAAAAAGAGCTCAGTTATCACCCGATAACTAAGCTCTTAAAAAAAATTAAATAATTATAAGTATTAGATTAGTATTCCTTTATTATCTCATTTGAAATAAAGCTTATACTTTCCCATCTTCTTTGTATCAAAACAAATTTTGCCTTTGTTTCTGTTGAAATGAATATTTTGACCTGTAGCATCTCTAACCTCTTTTAGACTATTACTTAGATCGAATAGTGTCAATGTAGAGCCCGATCCTGATAGTACTTCAGCCTTAACTGCCCGAAAATTTTTCCAGGTCAGACTCAGCGTAAAATCTCCATCTGCACGCAGTCCTTTAAACTCTCCATCAGGCCATGCCCAAGGCAACGCTGGTAGGAGCTGTATGAAACCGAGATTGCTCTGCAGAAGCATTTCTGCTATCCCAGCTGTTGCACCAAAATTGCCATCGATCTGAAATGGAGGATGTGCGTCGAATAAATTCTCATAAATACCGCCATTTTTACTATCCATGCTCACCCCCTGATAATCGGTAAATGCCAATGCAGATTTCAACAACCTGTAGGCATGATCACCATCAAATAAACGTGCCCAGCACAGAATTTTCCATGCACGGCTCCAACCTGTTCCTAAATCTCCTCTAGAATTCAAAGTCTTCTTTGCTGCGTCGGCAAACTTAGCATCCAAATGGTAGGAAATTTGATTGCCCGGATATAATGCTATTAAATGCGAAATATGTCTATGATCATAATTTTCTATATCTTGTTGATCTTTCCATTCTCTGATTTGCCCCCAATCTCCGATACTCAATCCATTATCCAGTTTTTTAAACTTTTGTTCCAATTCATTTATAAATTCCTCTTCCACTGTCACAATTTTTGTCGCTTTCAGGGTGTTATCAAAAAGTTCCCAAATTAGCTGTTGGGCATAAGGAATTCCATTTTCCCATGGCCCATGCTCCGGAGACCATTCATTCGGAGCCACCAATCGACCATTTCCGTCTTCAATAAGTCGATCAAACCAAAATTCACAAGCGCCCTTCATTACAGGGAACGCTTGATCTTTCAGATATTTCAAGTCTCTCGTATAGGAATAATGTTGCCATAAATGTATGGCAAACCATGCATTTGAAGGACGATTGGCATTCCAGTCTGTATGACCGAAAATATTACTCTGTGTGTTTGGACCGCTCCACCCCCTACAGTTCAAATCCCTGGCCAACTGCTGCCATGTCCCTTCTTTTTTCTGCGCCTCATTGATTACATAGTTTAAAAATGGCATATGAGTATCCGATAAATTTGAATTTTCAGCGGGCCAATAGTTCATCTGTATATTGATGTTCGTATGAATATCACTCTCCCAGGGCGGATTGTTAATGTGGTTCCATATTCCCTGGAGATTATTAGGCAAATCCATTCCTCTGGAGGAACTTATCATCAGATATCTTCCAAATTGATAATAAAGCGCATCCAAATAAACATTTTCACTGTGATATTTAACCAAACTATCGGTCGGATAACTTGGTGCTTTTGCCTTAAAATCAATTTTAACACGATTATACATAGCCTGATAATCATTCACATGCCGTTTTTTCAGTTCTTTGACAGCTATGGATGAAGCGCTGAGCAGCCTATCTTTTACCTGGTTCCGAAGTTCCTCTTTCGAAAATCCAATGTAATTCATCTTCGAATTCTGAAAATTGGTCCCGCCGGCCACAAGAATAGTAACTTCATCTGCATCTTGCAATGAAATGCCAGAATCGGTGGCCACCAAATGCCCCCCTTGATTCAGCACAGTCAATTGTGCATCATAGTTCAGTACATCTAATTTACCTGTTATAACAATACTATTTCCATCTACGATCGCTTGTTGGCCGTGTCCATCTTTCAGATCCAGTTCAAAAGAAAGTTTACCCTTTTTGTCCGGTGTAGTCAAGTGCATTACAATTACCTTGTCAGGATAACTTGCAAAATACGTTCGTTGATATTTTACACCATCGATCATATAGGAGACTTCTCCTAACGACTGATTCAACGATAAAGAACGTCTATAGTTAGTCACTTGGCCCCCTTTCTTAAAGTTTATATGGATATTTCCAAAATTTTGATACGCCCCACGGACCACAGGGCTACCTGTCCAGACGGTTTTTTCATTGAATTGAATTTCTTCATGGTCCACACCACCAAAAAACATCGCACCCAACTCGCCATTGCCAATAGGTAAAGCAGACGACATCCAGTCTTTCGCTGGTCTATCATACCACAATTCCAGTTTTTCCTGAGTAAACCCAGTATGTAGAAAAAAACAAAGTACAATGCATATAATAAATTCTCCTTTCATAATTAAAGTTTTAATGTCTGTTTTTGCTGATTTCTAAATATGATGAGCACAGCATGTTCTATCGAGCTATTTTTTTTCTGTACAAGCTCCAGGTCCCCGATATTATTTATTTGCACCCCTTCATAGGATAAAATAACATCTCCCTGTCTAAGACCACTTTTATAACTACTGCTTTGCTCATCTAGCTGTAAGACCAATACACCAGTAATGGTAGACAACCCACTTGCAGACTGTTCCCCTAACGTCTCTACCGACTTAAGCCGTGCCCCTCTCCACTCCATATGATTGCTAAGTTGCTGTCCATCGGTCTCCGTAAGCAACTGTGGTATAAGTGGTTTTTTAGCAATCGTTCTCAGCCTTGGACTGGTAACTCCAGGATGCAACATATCAAAATTTTCAAAACCAATATTCTTCCAGTTTTTTAATCGAAAATCACCCCCTAGTGGGTCAATAAAATTCAAATCCACCACCTTAGCATGTACCTCTACCCCCTTGACCTGATCCTTCTCCCGATCGGCCTGCTTTCCATAAATATTATAATCCACTTTATCTCCCCAATATTTTATATGGACATCCTGATGAGCATGCATGACAATATTATCCCGAAAAACATCGTGACTATTTTCAAACCAGACATGGGGATGAAACCCGTTATTAATGATCACATTATTGTAGACCTTTCTGTAAAAACCTTCCCGAAGTTTCAATCCGCCATTCAAGCACAAATTATTATAGATTTCATAATTAGACGAACCGTCATCCAGATCAATGTCCCAACCATGGTCACATCTAAAGCGATTATCGTGTATCCTGGTCACCTTTGTCGCATCAAGTAAGATAAGTTCCGGATGCTTTGCTGTAAGCTGATCCATCTCATTTCTGTCCGGATGCCAAAATCGGTCTCTTCCCCATGAGTTAAAAGCACCATGATCGCCTGTCTCCAATACAGTATTGAAAACATCATTATACGCAATCTCATGTCCTCCCCAAGTTCCATCCCCCACATTTATCCCTGCACGAGGCACATTATAAATTGTGTTGTTCAATATGCGTAAAGACAGAGCCATAGAAATTTGGACGCCAGCGACCTGTTTTTCAATCAACCCGATGTCTCTGATTAGGTTATCACTTGCTTCGCAATCCGCGGGATAATTATTGGACTTTGGTCCATGGATCGTATCCATTTTATGAAATGGAACTGCTTCAGCATATTGATAAGCAGGTGAGCGTACCGCTTTAGGGTCCCCAACAAAATTAATCGCCCCACCACCAACCTGTTCAATCAGATTGCCCCGGATCTTTATGTTTCGGTTGTAATTACTGACAAATATCGCGTTTCCTCCAAGTTCAGAAAAATCGTTTTCTTTGATCGTACAATCGATCGCTCCCTCGATTTTAATAGCCCCTTGGCGGTAAATAGTCCAATCGCTCCGAAGCAGGGGCTCGCTGGTTTTCATAAAAGTCGGCGTGCTATGTTCAAAGTGAATTCCGCTGATTTCCACATTACGTACAGGTGTATCTTCATTTCCTATTATACTCACAAGATTTTCCAGTACCGGCGCTATGAATTCCACATCCACAGGAGTTTCTCCTTCATCAGGTATATAGTATAGTGTGGAAGTCTGCTCGTTTAGGTACCATTCACATCGTGCATCCAGCTCTTCAAAAATGTTTTCAACAAACTGATAAGTTTGATTCATTTCACCAGGCCTATTATTCTGATACCCGCCTTCAAGTATTAATTTTTGGTTTTCATCCTTTCCTATAATCTGATAATGGAAACCTCCCCAGTGCGCGCCATGGAGTGCATGTATAAAACCTCCTTGCGGATTTTTCCACCGCGAGATACGCTCCGGGCTCAATGCATCTGCGGCATAGCCATTGAAAGGCAATACGGAAGAATCGAAGTTTGGATAACGTGCTCTGACCAACTTTTTATTGTTTGCATACAAACTTTGAAAAGTTACCCCCTGTGGCACCTTTGCTTTCCATATCCCAGACTCTTCTTTAGTCCATTTCAGATCCAGCAACTTTCCTCCACTTAACATCACTTCCCCATCCTTTGCGGCTTTAATACGAAAAGGATATTTTCCTGTACCAGAAAGTGTTGAATCAATGATTAATGACTGATCTAGAAAATATCTTCCAGCAGTAAAAATAAGTTCAATCTCAGTTTGATTATTTATTTTCTTCCATTCCTTTACCGAACGGATTGCCCGTTCAATCGACCTGTACGGACTGTCCCGATTGCCTTTATTGTCATCCCTGCCATTTTTACTGATAAAAATTTTTTTTATAATAGTAGATTTCCTCTGTGCAATTGACTGGAGTGGTCCTAGTAAACATATCGTTAATAAAAGCACTACAGTGAACACTGGACTGGTTTTCATTTTCATGTTAATAATATCTATATAGCTTAATACTTTTTACTCTCCAATACTGGTCTCCTACCATTTTTGCTAAAAATCCTATTGAAACAGGACCTTCTTTGGGAACATCAAAGGTTAACTCTTTTAGTTCGAGGTTAACAGTACCATAACTACCAAATACCTGCCCATCTGTGGAAAAATCAGGCATCATTGCTCCTGGCACAGCAACTAGCTTAACCTGGGAATTCCCGATCCCAAATCCCCCCAACTCCAATTCCAGACCATAGGTACCTGCAGGTAAATTTGCTGTTTGATAAATTTTTCCATTTTCAATGTTTGGAGCCCCCCAACCGGATTCCATAACCAGAACCGTATTTTCATCCGTTCCCCACCCTCCCAGATTATTATGATTTTTAACAGTTCCATTTACCACCCAATTTGCAGGATCTCTAAACCTTCCATCGTTCTGTACAGAAGCAAAAGGCTGTTGATAATTCACAAGATAGCGTGCAGAAACATCTTTTTTGATCCCCATAATACTTGCCTGCGTTGTACTAAATGTATCTATGACATTCAGCGCAGGCTTGTACGATGATTTATAAGTCACAGGCGTGCCCTCTTTCCAGTCCGATATGATGATAGACTCTTTCGATGGATCCAGTTCGAGCACCTCCTTCACATTATTGGTCGTTGTATAAAAAATCTCAGTAATCACATTGGTATCATCGGCACTCCCAAAGGTGGCAATTATCTCACCTTTCTCAGTGATATCTGTACCTAACAATGGCCTATTGGTCAAACCAGCCCTATAATAGTCTCCAAAAACACGGATATTGCTCACATAAGTAGGGACGGATTTGTTATTCTGTCCATCATAAGTATAGATCGTAAAGAAGTGGGTTCCTTCATTTATGTTTTCTACAATTACAGACTTAAAGTCTTTTCTTTTTCCTTCAGGAATTACAAATTCTGTGGAATCGCCATTATTGTTCCAATAGACCACATATTTCCTAACAGAAGGATCAGAACTTGGATTCCAGTTAAATTGAACGCGCTTATCCCCTGGATAAGCAGTTATATCGCCAGGTGTACCTGGATATACAATTTCTTTTTCCTCTACATATTTTTTAAACGTGGTATCTAGCTTTTCACAGCTCAACAAAAGGCCTAAAAAACATATTATAGAAAAGATACAGACCGATTGACTAAATTTCTTCATATTGATAAAATAAAATCTCAATAATTATTTTTGACCTCCATACAGGGTTAACTCACAGATATATACTGCGGGATGATTGCCCCAAGTCTTATTAACAGCAATACGCAAAAATTTCACGAGCGGCGTATTAGTAGGCATATAGAATTCCGTGCCTTCAGTCCACCATTGGATATCTCCAGCTGTAGGTGATGAAATTGGGTTACCAGAAGGTGGCAAAGGAAAATCAAAATTGCCAAGATTAATCCAATCTCCCAGCACCGCCCCCTCCGGCGCTGACACCGGCAATACTTCATCCCTTGGCGCTGACGAATTAGATCCCCATAATGAGAATTTTTCTACAGAACCATTTGCCCAATAAGCACCTTCCCAGCTATTTCTTTGGTAAAAAAGGAATCGGCTAAGCCGCGTCTCCTGACCTAGACTCAAAGTACCAACATGCGGATAGGGACCTATCGTTTCTGCGGTATGCCAAAAATTAGCACCTGAAGTTATATTATCCCACATATACCGCAGTGGAAACATGCCCAGATATATTGGATTGTCCGAAGGCAATATATATTCTGAGAACTTGGTTTTATCCAGCAAAATTTCATACCAGGGTTCTATTGTAGCATATTTTACTTCAGACTGATTACCAAACCTATCCTTGACATATACTCCAAATTTTTTTGGTTGTGTATCAAAACCTCTAAGAGCGTAATTTATATTCAGTGCCTCAAAATACTTTTGCTCTCGGATGACGTATTTACCGAAAACAGGATCATCATAGAGATATACGATGGTTACACCCTGACCAGATGGATTTTTAGTTTGTGCATTTACTCCGCCGAATGTCGGATTCAGCATTATATTTTCTGCAACCGTGAGATAGGCAGGTTTGCGTGGATGTACTGTTACTTCCACCGGATCGGATGTAATATTTGCCCGCGAAACAGTTTTTAACGTAACTTTATAATCTTTAGATAAAGCGAAGCCTTCAACTTTCGTAGTATCGGTATAATAACTCGCTTTTGTTTGCCTTGTTTTTCCGGTCGATTCATTTATAACATAGTCGGCCAATACATATAATGTGTTTTGAGTTGAAGGCAAATCATATATGATATAAGCACCGCCCTCAAAATTCTCCACCCGTATATTACTTGGCGGAGCAGGTTTTGTCTGGTCCGTGGAAATAGGTTGCTGATAACTATCTCCTTTTTGACAGCCCACAAACAGTGGTAAGATGAAACTCAGTAAAACGGCTGTTGTAGTCATCTTTATATAGATATTTATATCTTTCATTTATCAATTAATCTTATGGTTATTTCCAGATCGGAGACTGGATCAAATTCTCATTCCGAAGCATTTCGTCGGCAGATACAGGCCAAAAATAATCCTTGTTGGTCAGGGCAGGCAGCATATAGGTCTGGATGGTATAATAAGAGCGGATATTGTCCTGTCTTACGTTCCATCCCTGTATCGGTTTTGACACCTCGCTGACATATTCTTTCCACCGCCTTAAATCCCATCCTGTCTTCCCCTCGAACATCAGTTCTATACGCCTTTCACGATGAATAATTTCGCGTAGGCCTTCTTTTGTTGCTGGCTTGTTGGGAACTTTTGAATACTGGGTCCAAGATGTAATGACACCCTTAAGTCCTGCCCGTTTCCGAACACGGTCAATATATTCATAGACTTCTGCATTAGGTCCAGCAGTCTCATTGAGGCATTCCGCATAGAGCAGATAAAGATCTGCTAATCTCAATCTTGGCATATGATAGTGAGTAATCGTCAAATTACCATTCGTCTGGTTAACAGCAGTCAGATAATGAACCAGTTTCTTGGGCCAATACCCCGTAAGGTTAGCTCTTCCATACTCTATTACGCCACTATTGCCCCCCTTACGCGCCTCTACATAAAGCATAGCTTCTGGATCGAGCACCCCGGCACCATACCAAGCTCCACCGTCAAAACCAATTCCCGCATAATACCTTCTTTCCCTCTTAAAATTGGATTTTATCGTAGAATAACCTTCCTTGATGTAATAACGATCTACCTTATCTGCTTCTTGCAGATCAAATCGCTTGTCATAATCCCAGGACCTGTCCTCACCGATTGGTACACCATTTTGGGTATAAAAAAGTTCTGTGACGGCAAGTGGTACCCCGACATTGCTAAATTTGCCACCCCGAATAGCAGACAGACGGGGGATATAATTATCCTGAAATCCAACATTTCCATTCAACGCCCAAATAGTTTCGAGATTCAGATCCCATTTTTCTGTTACCGTGTTCTGTAATGTTAAAATCTGCTTTAATGAATCATTGAGCCCCAATGGAACGGAGGCAGGAACAATATATGTATATAACTTATGCCCAGAGGCCTCCGCAAAATCGATCGCTTTTTTTGTAGCTGTGGCTGCAACTTGCCATTTAGCCTGATCAAAGGCCATCGGAAATAATAACTGCCCATCTTTATTTTTATAGTTGTTATAATCCGGATTTCCGTTAAATAAGGGACTCGCCTGCAAAGTCAAAACTTCCGCCTTAACTCCTAATACTATTCCCTGGGTAATGCGTCCCAACTCCTCTGAAATATTGGATATCCGGCTGGGGAGCCCAGTCATAGATCGGTCAAGTAAATTGACAATATAGGCGAATACGCTATCTACGGGCGCACGTTTTTTCCGAAACACATCAAGCGATTCACTGATATCATCGGCATCATCCATAATGGGGATCGGTCCGTACATCCGTAACAGGAAAAAGTGATAATATGCCTTAAGAAAGTTTAATTCGGCTATCCAGCGTTCCTTTTCAATCGGTGTCAGATCAATTGGTTTATGAATATTTGCCAGCATAATATTGCACCGGCGAATTCCTTCAAATATTCTTATACCTCCATTCGCTCCCTCCCAATAATTAAGTAACGGAGAATTCACATTCTGTGTCCCGCTAATTATGAAAAAATTAGTGGTTGCCAGATTTTCGGAATAACTGTTGTTAAAAACTTCTCCCGAAGTTATGAATCCGGGGTCATCCATTTGGGTATTTAGATTCTGGAGCGTATTATAGCAGGTAAACAAATAATTTTCTGCCTCATTTCTATTACGGAAAGCATAATCAATCGTTCCCACATTTTCGGGGGTTACATCCAGATACTTTCCACATGAGATGACCCCACCAGTCAGTACAAAAAAAATAAACAACAGCAATGCATATCGTCCATTTAAAAAACTCTTCTTTATTCTATACATAAATCTGGTCTCTATAAAAAATTGACATTTAAACCTATATTAAATACACGTTGAAGGGGATAATTAAAAGCATTTCCTCCCTGTTCAACATCCCAGTCCTTAAACTTGCTGAAATTCAACAAATTCATGCCGTTCACAAAAAAGCGGCAGGAATTAAGCCGTAGCATACGTGTCACCTGCTGTGGCAGAGTATAGCCTATTTCAGCCATCTTTAACCTTAGGAAATCACCTCGCCGCATCCACCATGTGCTCGTTTGCAAATTGTTTGAAATCTCATCTGTATTAGTACCCAATCGCGGATACACAGCAAACAGATCTTGATTTTCTTCCGACCAATGGTTATCCGCATAGGCGCGCAGTACTTGTGTCATTCCTCCAGAACTTGGCATAAATGGGCTGGTGACCGCGGGGTCTATAAAGAAGTTTGAACGGCCCGAGCCTTGAAAACGCGCATTGATATCAAACCTCTTATAACCAACTGATAATCCAAAACCGTACACTAATTGCGGCGTTGTGGGATAACCGATGGGAACCTTATCTGCTTCGGTGATCACACCATCATTATTCATATCCCTATATTTAATATCTCCGCCTCGTGGTTTCTCACCGCCAAACAATTGCGTCGGAGATGCAGCGACTTCGGCATCATCAACGAATAGGCGTTCGCCTATATAACCGAATGTCTGTCCCAATAGCGTTCCAGATCTATAACGCCAAGTTTCCGCATAGGAAGGCTCTTCGTATGTCCCATATCTTCCTGAGGAATAAGTGAGGTTGGACATAAATTGTGTCCAAATGTCATTAGCAAACTTCTGGTTATAGTTGAGGCTTAAATCTAAACCTTTGATATTTGCTGTTCCAACATTAGCTGATATACTAGATTCAAGCCCCGCACTCAGTGGAACATACCGTTGCATTAAGATATTAGAGCGTAATTGTTCCCAGTATTCGGCCACAAAATCCAATTTACTGAATAGGGTGACTTCAAGAGCCGAGTTAAATATCTGGGCCTTTTCCCATGTTACGTTGGGGTTTTCATAATTATTGATCCGAACTCCCTGTCTATAATAAGCATTATTCAAACCAAATACAGCCCCATTTCCCGCCTGAAGGTTAACATCTGACAAATAGAAAAAACGCTGGCTGCTAATATCATCATTTCCGGTAAAGCCATAACTGGAACGGAGTTTAAGATTTGTGATCAGTGTGGCTATATTACCTTTCCAGAACTTTTCACGGGATACGACCCAAGAGCCTCCTATTGTAGGGAAGAGACCAAAACGATTATTTTTTGAGAATCTTTCTGATCCGTTATAACCTGCATTTGCTTCAACAAAATATTTGTTTAGATAGTTGTAGGACAATCTTCCTGCAATATTTAAATTTCGGTAAGGCAACGAAGTTTGCAGCGAAGATGCCCCGGATGCTTGCCGCTGCTGTCTGACACCGATCAAGGAAGCGCTGATGTTGTGATCACCGAATTGTTTGGAATAATCCAGCATCCCCTGAAAATGCAGAAAGGTATTGGCATTTGTCGCTAACGGTGTATAATTGAGATATTCTGTAGGTAATGGGGAACTGTTTGTTTCAGAATTCAGCCACCTCAACCGATAGCTATTTGTAGCTATATCGTACCCCCCTGGGGGTATTGTGTAATAAAATGGATTATATGCCATCTGGTTGGCAAAATAAGAATATCGGTTGGTAGAAAAGAAACCGTTAAATTTCAGACCATCCACGATCATGTCCAAATCCTGGTTGAGTTCCAACGTTGCCGACATTCTTGATTCTGAGAACCGCTTATAACCTCTCAGCATTTCCGCGTATGGATTTACAAATCCGATATTACTCGCGTTAGCAGAATTGCCCATGTTATTTCCGAAAAGGATATGCTTAACTAATCTGTTCGCACCATCAGGCTCGTAATATGCCGGAAACAGCACTGGGCTCGTCTGCATAGCCATGCGGTACAAATCTGTGGAAAAAGAGGCATCCTGTGTAATCGGACCATTGTAATCGTTAAAATTACCCCATAAACGCACCACCATCTCTGTGTTTTTCGAAATATTTATATTTACATTAGATCGGAGTTGATAATTCTTAAAATTCACATTGTTACTGAAATTATTGACATCACTTTTCTTTAATATGCCATTATCATTTGATATAGACGATGATACCATGTAGCGGGCAACTTTTCCTCCTCCATTAATATTAATGGTCGCCCGCTGATTAGATGTGATATCTTTAAACATAAGGCCGAGCCAATCTACAGCAGGATATACAAAAGCATTGCTTCCCTGGACCTTGTTTATAACCTGGGTTCTATTATAGATATCATCTTCGGAGAAAAACGGGATAGCTTTGGAATCTCTTGTCATAACGGCATTATTATACATCCGCATGTAGGTGATGGGATCTGCTAATTGAATGCTTTTCGTAGGTTCAGAAAATGACTGGTCTATACGAAAGTTAATTTTGGCACTTCCCTCCTTACCCGATTTTGTAGTAACCAAAATTACACCATTAGCTCCCCTTGCGCCGTAAAGTGCTGTAGCACTTGCATCCTTTAGAATGGAAAAACTCTGAATATCTTCGACTTGAAGTCGGGCTAGGTCGTTGCTTGTCAGTTCGACATTATCTATTAAAATCAATGGATTTTGGCGATAGCCAAAAGTAGTAACACCTCGGATAAAGAAATTAGAATTATCCAAACCGGGTTGCCCGCTCTGTTGATAAGCAATGATACCAGCGACTTGGCCTGCCAGTGCATTTGTAAGATTACTTGACGGAATACGCAACTTATCTGGTTCTATAGTGGATACTGAACCGACAACGGCTTCTTTTTGCACTCGTCTTCCAAATGCGGTCACCACAACCTCGTCGAGTGCATCATCAATATTCATAATAACCTCAACCGTCGATTTCTCTGCTGTCACCATAACTTCAAACGGTTTATAACCTACACGAGTAAAGACCAATATATCACCATTATTTACCGTGATCGAATATTCCCCGAGATCATTCGACAAAGTTCCTTCCTTTTTATTTTTTATGGAGATAGTGACTCCCCCCAAAGGCGAATTAGCGGCATCCTTGACAGTTCCCTTAATAGTTTTCCTCTGATTCAGTTTTGGCACAAATTCTTCTTCATCCCTCGATTTTGCCACAACAATCTGGTTTCCAGAGATTTTATAGGTCAATCCTAAAGGGCTAAGTGTTGCATCCAGGACTTTGTTAAGGTTCTGGTTTTCGACTTGAATCGAAATCGGACTCTGAATAGGAACATCATCTTTATAAAGAACAAAGTACTCTGTGTGCTTTTCTATCACTGAGAATAATGTTTTAAGATTCGCCCGCTTCAAATCAACCGTTATTTTCGTTTGCGAAAAAACAGTATTTGCAAAAAGACAACAGTTAAAAAGTCCGAATAACAGAAAGACTATATGTATTTTCATAACTTTAGACAGAAAACCCCAATTAGTTTTCATGGTTTTTTTCTTGTTTTTTTTCATAAATTTGATTGATTTAATTGATACATCAATATTAGATCTTATTAAGCCGTGTAATTGGTCAGAATTATGCGGCTTTCTTTATTGGTCATTACATCTTTATACTTATCTCATAAGCACTTATATTTGAGGTTAAAAATCGGTTAACAATAATAATTAGTGTAGCGTTTAAAATTTCAGATAGTAAGTATCTCCAGTTTTTGAATAAGTAAAGGGTGTTCCAAAAGACAGTGTTTTCAGCACTTCGTCCAGTGATCCACTGAGTGTCAGCGTGCCTGTATATTTTTCAGCTACTAAATTTTTATTCGTATGGAATTCAACGGCATAATGCCTTGACAGTCTCTTGAAAATATCCATCAATGGCTCCGCTTCCAACTTCATTAAATTATCTTTCCAGCAAACAAATAGACCTGCATCAATATTTCTGATGCTAGCCTCTCCATCGACCACAAAAAAACCCTGATTAGGTTTCAACAGTGCTGTATGATTACTCTGTTGGGATAATACGTTAACTGAGCCTTCACTAAGAATTACAGACTTTTCCCTGTCTTCAGAATAAACACTCATGTTAAATTTTGTACCCAATACCTGGACTCGGATCCCTTTTGAATTCACAAAAAATGGCCTTGACCTGTCTTTGGCAACTTCAATATATATTTCGCCATCAAGAAAAATTTCGCGCTTATTCGGTTCAAAGATTTTAGGATAAATTATTTTACTTCCGGAATTTACCCAAACACGCGTACCATCGTTAAAGACCAAACTCGTTCTTTTGCCCCTGGGTACGACAAGCTGTAGAAACTCCGCATGAATTTGATCTGCATTTATGAGCTCATCCTGAGCTGTCACAACTCCGCCCTCGCTCGTTTGAGATAGTGTCTGATCCTCATTTACCATGATACGGGATGCTCCGTTGGTAAGTATTATGGAATCTTTATTGATCTGAATAGAATCAAGCAGAGAAAATGCTCTGTCACGGTATTCCCCATCTCTATTTGATCTGTGCAAAAACAGAAATCCAAAGGTAAATAACAGACAGGCAGCGGCTATGGAAAGCCATTTCACCAGATGAAAACTTTTTTTATGTGAAACATGATCCATTAACCTACGATAGTCATCATCAATTTGGCCCTCTGGGATCATTTCCTCTTCTATTTTTAGGGACTGAAGAAGCAAAAGGGCATCTCTGATCACTTGCTCATGTTGGGGAGATTGCTGTATAAATAGTTCCAAGCGATGGTAATCCCCCACCTTTGCAATATCAATTAACTCTGAATCGAACACTAAATATTCAATAGAATATATCTTCTTTTCCGTCATAATAAATTGGTTGTTATAGTCAGTACAAAAAAAGACCGATTTTGTAATCAGTCTTTTTTATTTTTTTTAGATTTTTTTTTCAGTTGACGGAAAGCTGATATAAAAATACTAAGAACAGGCATCCATTAATATTTTCTTTTCGCATACGCGCCACCGTACGATAAACCAGGTTTCGAGCAGCCTGCTCTGAAATATCCATAATTTTGGCAATTTCATCGTATTCCATTTGATGTAGAAAGCGTAAATAGATAATTTCTTTTTGCCGGGGGGTCAATGGTTCTATTATACGTTCAACTTTTTCTTTTGCCCTGATCTTTTCATCCTTCTCCCAGAACTCGTTTTCTACAGCAAAACGAAAATCGAAAGTGATGTTCTCTATATCAACTAGCTTTTGCTCCTTCTTTTTTATATTAATAAAGGCATTACGCATTGAAACCAATAAGAAGGGTTTGATGGTTGTAGACACTGTAATAATTGAAGGCGTTGAATACAGTTTAACAAACATATCATGAATGATATCCCTTACCTGGTCCTCGTCCATCTGTAGCCGCATACCATAAGCATAAAGCATGGAATAATTCTTTTTGTAAAAGATAGAAAAAGCTTCTGGATCACCCGCTATGAAGGAACTCCACAAAACTCTATTTTCTTCGATATCAAAAGCCATATATGCAGGTTAGTCATTAAGAAACCAAATATACTATTTATATTGATTTTCGCTATCTTTATCAAACTATTACTATTATTTATCTTTTAAACAAAAAAACACTTCAAACAAACAAGATTTTACAAAAATTCATTATTACATCAAAATGGGGTAACATTATCGAAACTGCTGGTACTGAGGCAACGATATTCCGGTTTATGTTGATAACCAATAAAGTGCTAATCATACCAAAGCACTCCGATATCCCACAAAATTCACAGCGTCTATAATTGGGATTTTCAAGGTCTCCTTCTGTTGAATAATCTAGTTCAAAATATTTTTTCAACTTCTAAAATCTGAGAGTATTCTAAAAGCCCTTCGGGCATCAATAGGGATAGTAATTTACGTTCGGCCTCTTGCAATACTATCTGTATTAAAGATCTTAAACAAGGAAATTTTAAGTATTCCCCAAAGAATTCAACTTGATCCAAAATAAAACCCATAAATAAAAAATCCTTGCCGGCATACCGAACAAGGACTATATTTACACTTAAATTCTTTTTGCTATCGCGGAACAGTACCCTTTTTCTAGCCGATCTTTAACGACAGGTCAACGGAACGGTACCACAGATTATTGCTCATTTATAATGGAGCGGTCCAAATGCACATAACCACCATCAACATGGATCAATTGGCCTGTTGTATGGCTTGACTTATCAGATAGCAAAAATACTGTTGTATCTGCAATTTCCTCCGACGTAGTCATGCGATTTTCTAAAGGAATACGATCGGTAATCTTTTTCAATATTTCCTCCGGATTTGGCAAAGTCTGGATCCAGGTATCATATTGTGGAGTGGCGCATTCAGCAACAACAATAGCGTTTACACGGATTGAATAAGGCAATAGTTCTACAGCCCATTCGCGTGTCAATGCATTTCGTCCACCATTGGAAGCAGCATAGGCTGACGTATTGCCCTGTCCGGTTTCTCCTGTTTTGGAAGATATATTGACAATACTTCCTTTAGATGCTTTCAATGCATCCAATGCATGATGCGCCATTAAATAATAATGGATCAGATTTTTATGTAATGAGGCTACAAATTTCGCATAATCACCAGATGCCAAACCCACCCCATCATTCTGCCCCGCATTATTCACCAGGCCGTCTATACGGCCATAAACCTCCAGTGTCTTTTGTACCGCCTTTTCACAATCTTCAGGTTTGGACAATTCAGCCTCAATACACAAAGCATCAATACCAAACTGTTTCACTTCTTCCTTGACTTTCTCATTGTCGGCCTGTTTACGACCCACAATAACAGGAATAGCCTGCTCTTTGGCCAAAGCATGCACTACGGCACGCCCTATCCCCTTTGCACCACCTGTAACAATAACAACTTTATCTTTTAAATGAAGATCCATAATAATTTTATTGAATTGTATGTTTCATTGATGAGTGTCTGTTTTCTGCATCAACGAACTCGTTTCACTGGTTATTGATTAAAGCATATCCCAACAGCAGCGAGCTGATTAGACTCGGTTTATCTGCCATTGAAACAATCAGTATGCATACTTTCCCTTTCGTGCATACTGATTGTCTTTTTGGATTATATAGTTTTATAGATTATATACACGTATCGCATTCTCAGCCCAAAACGTATTTTTTTCCTTTTCTGTAAAGTCGCCCAATTTATCTTCGACGATAGCGATACTTTCCTCATAGGAGGCCGCTAACAGGCATACAGGCCAGTCCGATCCAAACATAATCCTTTCTTTTCCAAAACGTAGGAAAATATGGTCGAGATACTGTTTGAAATCATCCAATTTCCATCGGGACCAATCAGCCTCTGTAGCCAGCCCAGACACTTTACAGACCACATTTGAAAAGGCGGCAAGTTTATCAATAAATGCAGCCCACTCATCAAACTCCCTTGATTTAATCGGAGGTTTGGCAATATGATCCAGCACAAATTGAAGATTTGGATTTTGCTGAACACATTGTAATGTAGCCTCATAATGACGCGGACGGATCAGTAAATCGTAGGTATAACCAAACGCGGCCAATGCTTTTAACCCATTCAACACAGCTGGTCGAATCAGAAAAT
>Ga0213829_1001237_pt1 | contig 18759 bp, 17 predicted proteins | sample MC6MC0896MG_FD_180665 | JGI IMG/M metagenome (GOLD analysis project Ga0213829, IMG submission 180665) | Enriched soil aggregate microbial communities from Iowa State University, Ames, United States - MC6-MC0896-MG | ecosystem: Environmental > Terrestrial > Soil > Unclassified | place: USA: Iowa...
GTTTCCAAATAATTCATTAGCTAAAAATCGAGTAGCTTCGGCTAAATTGCTGTGTTTTAAATAAGCATTTTCAAACAAATGGGTAAGCTCGTCTGCATTTTTTCCTAAGGGTAAATGCTTTTTAAATTGATCAAAAACCGCCTGTAATCCATCGGTATTCAATCTGCCAACCGGACACGAAACCTCTTTATTCCACTGAAACTTCTTTCGATTGAAGTTGAAAAAATTAATCTCATTAAAATCATGATCTTCTGTTGCCATCCAATAAATCGGCACAAAATCGTATTCGGGATGCGTCTTTTTTAATTCCTTACACAAATTAATCGTAGAAACAATTTTGTACAAAAAATAAAGCGGTCCAGTGAACAAATTCAGCTGATGTCCCGTTACAACAGTAAACGTATTTTTGTTTTTAAGGTTGTTGATGTTATTTTGAGTGGCAGCTGTTACCGAAAAGTTTTTATATTGATTTTGCAGGCTGTTTGCAAGTATTTGTCTGTTTCCTGAAGGAAAGTTCGCCTGTTTTTCTAAAATTTGGTCTTTAAAATTTTCTATGTAAGGAAAACGGTTGTATAAAGTGCTTAACTGATTGCTTTTACAAAGATAATCAATCATTAATTTAGAGAAATAGCCGGTTTGTTCGTATGGAATTTGGAACATTTATCTGATTTTTTTCAAATTTAGTAAAATACTAAAACCGTTGTACCATATAAACTATAAATTATTGGTAAAATTAGTGCGCTACATTAAACGAAAATCTTATCGTAAAACCGACAACTAAATTGTATTTTTGCCTAAATTTTCATTGTTTGGAAACACAGATTTTATTAGTTACACCACCTTTTACGCAACTGAACACGCCTTATCCGGGCACGGTTTATCTAAAGGGATTTTTAAATACAAAGAACATTTCTTCCTATCAGTCCGATTTGGGAATAGAGGTTATTCTGAAGTTGTTTTCCAAACAGGGATTAATTGATTTGTTTGATTTTATCGATCAATCTGATAAGGTTTTAGGCGAGAATTCTCAACGAATTTACGCTTTAAAAGACGATTATATTCATACGGTAGATTCTGTAATTTCGTTTCTTCAAGGGAAAAATCCAACGTTGGCAAACGCTATTGTTCAAGACGATTTTTTACCGCAGGCAAGCCGTTTTTCGCAGTTAGATGAATTAGATTGGGCGTTTGGATCAATGGGTTTTCAAGACAAAGCCAAGCATTTCGCAACGCTTTATTTAGAAGATTTATCTGATTTTATTATTGAAACCACCGATGAAAATTTCGGATTCAGTCGTTATGCCGAACGTTTGGGAAGATCTGCCAATTCGTTCGATGAATTATACGAAAAGTTACACAGCGAACCAACCTATATTGACCAAATCACTCTTAAAAGTCTGCATAATTTAATAGAAAAAACAAATCCTAAAATTGTTGGGTTTTCGGTTCCTTTTCCTGGAAATCTGTACAGTGCGTTTCGTTGTGCGCAGTTCATCAAACAAAATTATCCGCAGATAAAAATTGTCATGGGTGGCGGTTTTCCCAATACCGAATTGCGTTCGGTGTCTGATGTTCGCGTGTTTCAGTTCTTGGATTTTATTAATTTAGACGATGGAGAAGCTCCAACCGAACAACTGATTCGTTATGTAAACGGCGAAATTTCTGCAAACGAATTAAAACGTACTTTTTTGTTGCAAAATGGCGAAGTGGTGTATATGAACAATCCGCTCATTCTCGATTACAAACAAAGTCAGGTTGGTTGTCCCGATTATACCGATATCGACTTATCGCAATATATTTCGGTGATCGAAGTGGTAAATCCAATGCACCGTTTATGGAGCGATGGTCGTTGGAACAAACTAACTATGGCACACGGTTGTTATTGGGGAAAATGTACGTTTTGCGATATTTCGTTAGATTATATAAAGATTTACGAGCCCATTGCTGCCAAGGAAATTGTTGACCGAATGGAACAATTAATTGCCACAACAGGCCACAGCGGTTTTCATTTTGTTGATGAAGCTGCGCCACCAGCTTTGATGCGCGAGGTTGCGTTGGAAATTATAAAACGTAAACTTTCGGTTTCGTGGTGGACGAATATTCGTTTCGAAAAAAGTTTCACGTTAGATTTATGTCGATTATTAAAAGCATCGGGCTGTATTGCGGTTTCGGGCGGATTGGAAGTAGCATCAGATCGATTATTACAATTGATTGACAAAGGCGTAACCGTAGAACAAGTAGCGCGTGTAAACCGAAACTTTACCGAAGCAGGAATTATGGTTCATGCGTATTTAATGTACGGTTTCCCCACGCAAACGGCACAGGAAACGATTGATTCGTTAGAAATGGTTCGACAAATGTTTGAGGTCGGAATCATGCAGTCGGGCTTCTGGCATCAGTTTGCCATGACGGCTCATAGTCCCGTTGGATTGGAACCTGAAGCGTTCGATGTGATCAATCTTTCAAAAGAAATAGGAACGTTTGCCAACAACGATTTAGTTCATAAAGAAAAATCGGGCGCGGTGCATGATAAATTTTCGTTCGGATTAAAAAAATCACTCTTCAATTATATGCACGGTTTGTGTTTTGATTTTGAACTGCAAGAATGGTTTGATTTTAAAATTCCACGTACTAAAATTCCGCATGATTATATTGTATCTGTTTTAGAAAATGAAGCTTTCCCTGTTTTTAAATCAAACCAAAAAGTAGTTTGGTTGGGAACAAAGCCTGTTTTGGAGCATTTTACCAAATCTAAAAAAGGCAGAACCTTTGAAAAAGCTCGTATCAGCGTTCATTCTAAAAACGATTTGTTGCAGGTTGAGGTTGATAAAGGAGCAGGCGAGTGGTTTGTGCAGTTTTGTAACGATTTAAAGATCAGTCCAAAAGGAACATTGTCTTTCCAGCAGATGAAAACCAGTTTTGAAACACAAACCAACGAAGATTTTGAACCTTTTATCTTTTCAAAACAAGGCGAACAATTGCGCGATTTTGGTTTGTTGATTGTTTAATTAAAAACGAGAAGCTTCTCGTTGCCAAACAGGAAGCTTCTCGTTAGTGAAGAAGAAGCTTCTTTTAGATTCCTACGGAATGACAAATGGTGTGTATATTCACTTATTCAATCTTTCTTAAAGCCTTTTCAACTACCACAATCATTAAAATACTTCCGATAATCATACAAAACATTCCTATTGCCAGATCTACGGTTGCATTGGTTTGAAACAATCCTTTTGAGGGAGCGATCAATGTAATGATCAATCCTGTAAGCATCATTATTTTGGCGCTGTATGTTTGAGCGAAATTCCATTTTTGCTGACTTTGCATTGATGTTTGGGTTCGATATCCATACAAACCATTGACCTTTTTTGGTGGAAAAACATATAGTATTATTCCGGCAAGTATAAAAACAATGCCTACACAAAGCAGCATTTGGTTGCAGTATTCTAAAATAGTGTTCATAGTTTTATAATTTTGATTCTTGATTGATTTTATATGTTTTATAAAGATTGTATCCCACCAAAGTAATGAAAAAAAAGTATAGTAACTGGTAAAAACCATACACCTAGGCTTTCATTCTTTTCTAAAGCAATTTGCATGGTCTGGTAATTCATAAAAATAAAAAGTAACAATATTGCAATTTTTAACATGCGAATAAAACCAATTGCATTTCTATATTGTTTTTCTGCATTTTCTGCTGTGATTTCTACACTATAATTAAAAGTGTGAGGAAATTTTGAAAGTATGCTCATCATTATCAGCAGTAACGTAGCAATAAAAGGTAAAATTAAAATAGCCTCTTTATCTCCAAAACTATCAATCTGCCCGGAACCATCATAATGCGTAGGAATTTCATCGGGTAAATAATCAAGTGATAAAATACTCATTATCCAAAAAAAGATCAGCAAAAGAAAAGCAATGATTTCTGTAAATAGATCATTTTTTGTATGATTAATCTTTATTTTTGGATGTTTGTTCATTGATGAAATTTTTAATTCCCCACAATAAGTAATATCTATATAAAATCTATTGATTTTGATTTTTAAACCTCACAGGTTTCTAAAACCTGTGAAGTTTTATTGAAATAATTTTTTAACGATTTCTATTCAGTATTAGTATTCAGCTTATAGATTTAGTTCGTTTAAGGGTGTAATGAAAATGAAATAGCTAACAATTAATCCGCCAAAAAATAGAAAGGCTAACATAAATCGTTGAAACCATATTTCCCAAGTTTTGTAAATGTTTTTATCGTGATTTGATCCTAAAAAGAACAAAGGTATAAATCCCCAACTCAAACCTAATGCCATAGCAATGAACATGAATTTTAAGTTGTCGATAAATAGATTTATCAAACTAATAATAACCAAATAGGCGGAAGTGCTATAAAAAACTATTTTGTGAATTTTTACAATTCCTTTAAAATTTACATTTTTTTTTCGCTCATCGCTCATAGTATTGTAGCCAGAAAGCAAGCTACCTGCATTTTCTTCGTTTAAAAGACTTGTAAAAAAACAAAGAATAAAAGCGATTATAAAACCTGCGTACATTATTTACTGTTTAATTGTGCTACTACTTTTTCTAATTCTTGTGGTTTTTGTGTGCCAATAACCATTGTTTTACCGTTTTTAAGTTTAATAAATAATCCTTTAGTTCCTTTGGTATTATAAACTGTTCCGTATTTCATGGTAAATCGAATGCCCCAACCACCAACAAATCCGTAATTGATTACTTTATAGGTTTCTATTTTATCAAAAGAATAGTTGCGTTTTACAAATGGAAAAAATTTAAACGAAATACCTTCTTTAGTGATTTTAGTTTCTAATCTCATCAATAAAAAAAGAACAATAACAGATAATGATACAACGGTAGCTAATATCAAAGAATTATTGCTCATAAGATTGTTGCCAAATGGTTCACCGTTTATGATTTGTTTATAGATTCCTATAAATGGTACAAAGCATGTTGAAATGATCAGCAACCACAACCACCATTGATTAAAGCGTTGGTTTTCTGTGAATAGGGGTTTCATAGATTATTTTGTTTTATGAAGCTTACAATTGTTGGCACTAGGTCTTTGTGTATAGGTAATTCTGGTTTATTGTACGAATCCATATTTTGCTGGTCATTTTCGACTTCTTTAAAAACATGGTTCATTTTTTCTATGATTACCATTGAAGATTTTGGATTGGCTTTGTGTAATAGTTCTGCTTCTTTTTGACCTACTTGCAGATCTTTTATTCCATTAATGATTAAAATTGGAATGTTTAATTTTGCAATTTCAGTTTGTGGATTTCTACTGATCCAATCAATTAAAAAAGGTTGGTTCTGCTCTCCGAATAATGATTGAAGCATTGGGTTAATCTCTTTTACTATTTTTCCTTCTTTTAATTGAGTTAAAATTTTATTTGTATCATTATTTAACATTGGAGCTTGCTTGTTTAATTGTTCTTTAAGAATAACATCAATTGAATTTCCAGCGCCTGCAAGTGATATAAAAGCCGCAACATCCTTTTTAGACGCACTCATACCAACTAAAGAACCTTCGCTATGTCCGGCAACAATAATATTTTTATACCCCAAAGTATTTTTTAAATATTGAATAATTGTTTGAGCATCATCTATTCCATGTTGAAAATCAAATGAAGGTATTTCTTGTTGATTTTTAATAGAATAAACAACACGTTTATCGTATGTAAAAACACTGTAATTGTTTTGGGATAAACTTTCAGCTAAATGTTTAAAAGAATTGCTTCCTGCTGTTCCTAAAGTATTTCCGTTTCGATTTGTAGGTCCTGATCCTGCAATTAATAAAACAACTGTTTCTTTGTTGGAAGTTTTATAAAGATCACCGTAAAGTTCTTCTGAAACTTTTAATTCTTTAATATTAGAATTTTTAGTTGTCGAAGAAATGTCTTTAGAAGCTTCTTTTTTCAAATTAAGTGTAAAGGAATGAGTTCCTTGTTTGAACGTTCCTTTAATATTTTCATTATCTGCTAATGTACCTTCATAGGTCATTTTCATTTGATCGTGTGATAAATGCAGCGTATTATTTTCAAAGCGAATTGATGACATAGCCATACCGTAAACACCTTGATCAGGACTGTCTGATGTTGCTTTGTATTGACCATTTTCTTTGGTTACATGCAACACAAAAGGTAGTTTTTGATTTGGAATTTCAATGTTTCCGTTCCAAGTTCCTTCGATTTGGGCAAACGAAGAAAAACTTAATAGTAGGGCAAAAAATAGAATAAAGTTTTTCATGATTAAAGGTTTTTAAGAAGTAGTGATGAAACAATCATTGAAACAATTAGTAATGCTGCTAAAATTAAATAATCGGTAATTTTTTTAGCGTTTGATAGTGTTTTAAATCCCTTATAAATTGTAATAAACTGAAAAACAAGGATAGCTAAACTTAACAAGGAAGTAATTATTAAAATAATGAAATCTAAACTGGTAGACGGAAGTGCTACCATAATGTTTCCTTCTGCAATTTGAGAATTTAGATCACTATATCTTCCGTCATAGTTAGTTAAAGCAAATAAATAAAACGGAATTCTAATGTAAAAAGCTAAATTCAAAGCATCAATAAATCTAGTTTTATTATTGATTATTTTTCCAGCGATGAAAATAAATATACCGAGTAATAATACGCAAAGACCACTTTCAATAAACGTTTTGTAAAAGTTTATATCTGTTCTAAAAGAAAGGTGAAAGGTATGATCAAACCACCCACGGAAATATGCGGCAAGTGTTGTACCGATCACAAAAATGATCAGATTTACAATTAGTAATTTTCTATCATTATAAAATTCAATAGGGTTTAATAGTTTCTTCATAAGTTAAATATTAAGGTCTTTAATGTGTTGTATCATATCGTCTAATTGGTTGCGAACCGTTGGGTAGCTTATTCCCAATTGCGATGCCATTTCTTTTAAGCTACCGCTGGTTAAGAAAAACTGCAAGATAAATTCCTGTTCTTTGGGCGAGAGCTTTAAAAATATAGGCAACGGATAATTTCCCTGAACAACTGTTTGGCAGGTTTCACAGCTTAATTGCGATACACTTAATAAGGTTTCACAACTTGGGCATTGAGTTGGTAATTTTGCTTTCATTTTAATAAAATTAAAATATAGTTTAATTTTGTTAATTCAAATATAAATAAAATTTAGTTTTTATGCAATAAAAAAATCCATCAATTTTATTTTGATGGATTTTAGTTTAATATTATTTAAGTTGTCTTTTACTTTCTTCGTATTAAATTCCAATTAATTAATAACACGGCGGCGAGAATAATTACAATTCCGATCCATTGTGAAAACAATACCTGTTCCTGTAAAAAAATGAATGCAAATGTTACCGAAACAGGAAGTTCTACTGCCGAAACAATACTACCTAAACCAACGCCCGTTAACGGAAATCCTTTGTTTAATAGGATAGGAGGTAAGACCGTTCCAAAAACCGAAAGTAAAATTCCCCAGGTATATAAAATAGAACTATCGAACCTTTTTATCGAAATAAATTCTTCCGCAATCAAATGCATGTTCATATAAGTTGGTAGTAATTGAGTAAGTAAACTGAAAATCAGCACAATTATTCCGCCGCCAAAAAGCATAAATAAACTCCGTTTGTAGGCATTCAAATTTTTTGCTACGCTGTTTGTACTATATAAGGTTATAGAAAATGACACGGCTGCAAGAAATCCGAACAAAAATCCTTTAAAATCATAAGTAATAACATCACTGAATATATTTGTTGCCAGTAAAGTTCCAAACAAAACAAAACCAACGGCTGCCTGTTTTGCAAACGACGGAATTTTTTTAATGATAAAAGCTTCAATTAAAACTCCGATCCAAACCGACTGCATTAATAAAACTACAGCAATTGATGCGTTGATGTATTTTACACACAGGTAATACAAGACACTTGTAAACCCCATTGATGTGCCGCTTAACACTAATTTAAAGATGTTTTTTTTGGTTGCGGTTTGTGTATTTTTAATGAACAAGTTTATTGCAAGCAGACAGATAATTGCAAAAACGTATTGCGATATGGTAACTTCGGCTGTTGTAAAGCCTTGTTTGTAAGCCATTTTTACAAACGATGCCAGCATACCGTAACTGCTGGCTCCCAAGGCTACAAACAATATTCCTTTTAATGTTGAATTCAAAATGTTGGATTTTAATTTAATGATTGAACAAAAAAGTCTGAAGATTTTCCTTCAGACTCTTTTTATAATAATTTAGATTTTACATCATATCATCCATATCTTCAGATGACGATTGTTTTCTTTGATCTTTTTGTCGGTCTGTTTTGGTTTGGTTGAAACGATAGGTAAACGATAGGTTTATGGTACGTTCTCTCCATTGCATTTCGGCATAAGAATTTACCTGTGCAATATTGGTTTCCATTATACGTTTTCTTGAATTAAATACATCCTGAACATTTAAGGCAATTGTTCCTTTATCCTTTAAAATATCTTTGCTTAATGCGGTATTTAAAGATCCTACACCTAAAATTTTACCTTGTGCCGTTTTTTGTCCGCCACTGTACATAAAGTTGGTCTGCCAGTTAATTTTTGCAGGTAAAGTAATGGTAGAATTAATTCTACCGTTCCATGTAAATGCATCGTTATCGAAATTCTGAGTTTGTGTAGTTCCTTCAAAATCAACATATGAATAATCGCCGCGTGTTGAAACCTGAAATAAGTTCGCATTTGCATTTAAACGCCACCAACGCAACGGACTGTAATTTGCATTCAATTCTAAACCATAACGGTATTCGGTAGCTAAATTTATTGGACTGCTAATTGTAACCGGAATTCCTTCTTCGTTTACACCGTCAACTCTTCGTACAAATTGTGTAGCATCGGTAGTATGGTTGAAATATAACGAGGTGTTCAATGTAAGACGTCCCATACGTTTCATATAACCTAAATCGATCGCGTTTGTGAACGATGGATCTAAATCAGGGTTACCCATGAAGAAATTGATCGAACTTGAATAATTTGAAATTGGATTCAACATACGACCTCTTGGTCTGCGTACACGTCGACTGTAACTTGCCGTAACGTTTTCTGTATCACTGAATTCATAATTAACAAAAGCACTCGGGAAAAAGTTATTGTACTTTTTCTTGTTGAAATCCATGGTTGTCATTTGGTTAACATCAATTTCGGTGTATTCCCAACGCAAACCTAACATATAGCTAAATTTGTTCAACTTATCGCCAAATTGAGTGTAAAAAGCATGAACTTGTTCTTTATACTGTAAATCGTTTCTAAACAAATCGTTCGGTTCTAACTCACCATTGCTGTTTAATGTATTTATGTTGAATTTGGTATTTAAATCGTTGAAATTTCCTAAATAACCGGCTTCAAACTGACTGTTTTCGTTAAACGGTAAAACGTAATCTACACGCGCAATATGGCGTAATTCGTTTTCGGTTGCTTTTGTAACATCCTGCGCCAAAACAGCATTTGCCTGATTGGTTGTTGTAATGTTAGAATCTTCGATATCGCGGTTTTTGTTGATACTTCCCGAAACAAATAACTGATGCCCGCTTTCGTTGAATTTATAAGTAAAATCGGTATTGTATTCTACGCTTTCTTTAAAATCGTCTTCTTCGGTCTGGCGAACATTTCTGTATAATAAATTTCTGCCGGCATCGTAATTAGAATAGTTCAGCGTTCGTGGATTATCTCCCGTACTTTTTCGGTAGGTAAGATTATTTGTCCATGTTAATTTATCGGTTAAATTATAATCAAGACCAATGTTTCCGTTGATGCTTTCACGCTCGCGGGTACTTCTTGAATATTCGTCAACAAAGCTTGATGTATTTCCGTTTTCATCGAAATATTGCGATTCGTTTAACGAGTTTCCAAAGGTTTTGTTTTTGGCATAACCAAGGCTTGAATATAAATTGAATTTGTCTTCGCGGTAGTTAACCGTGGCATTTGCGCCGTAACTTGTAGGATCGCCTACATTTGCAGTTACGCTTCCGTTGATACCCGCATTACTTCCTTTTTTAAGGATGATGTTGATGATTCCGGCACCACCTTCGGCTTCGTAACGTGCAGATGGATTGGTTATAACTTCTACACGATCTAACGATTCTGACGGAATCATTTTCAACGCATCACCAATATTGGCAGCCATTCCCGATGGTTTTCCATCAATAAGAACTTTAACCGATTCGTTTCCACGCAAACTTACGTTTCCTTCCGAATCAACTTCAACAGACGGAATATTATCTAAAACATCGCTGGCATTTCCACCTTTAACAATGGCATTGTCGCCCACGTTGTAAATACGTTTGTCTAACTTCAATTCAACAGCAGCACGCTGGGTTTGAATAACAACACCTTCTAAAACTTCGGTATCGCCTTCAATTTTTATCGTTCCCAGGTTAATCGATCCTGCAATGTCTTTAGCATCAATCACAAAGGTTTTGTAACCAAGATATTCAATACGAATTTGATAAGTGTCAGGTGTAACAGGAATGTTGAAATTACCCGAACCGTCACTCATATCACCGGTAATATTATTGGCATCGGTAGTACTTTCAATAGTAATACTAGCATATTCCAAAGGTGTGTTGGTAGATTTTTCTACAATAGTTCCGGTAACAAAAACCTGATCTTTTTCTTGCGAATATGCAGCAGATGTGGCTAAAGCAAAAACGGTAAAATAAACGTAATTTATTGCTTTCATATATTATCTTTTAGTTTCTATTTTTTGTAGCACAAAAGTACTACCACTTTAAAGATTAATTCTAAATTAATTGTTAAATGGTCTTAAAAATGCGGTGAATTACATGATTTCATCGATTTTCTCAATCGGTCTTGCAATAACCGCTTTGCCTCCGTTTACAACAATTGGTCGTTCTATTAGTTTTGGATTTGCTACCATGGCTTCGATAATTTCATCGTCGGTTAAATTTTTATCCTTGAAATTTTCTTTCCAGATAGATTCTTTTACACGAACCAGTTCAATAGGTTTTATGCCTAAAAGTTTAATAATGTTTTTTAATTCGCTAACAGTTAGCGGATTGTTTATGTAGTTTATAATTTCTACTTCTTTGTTTAAATCTTGCAGCATACAAAGTCCTTCGCGCGATTTGCTGCATTTTGGGTTATGGTAGATTTTAATCATTTTTTGCTGTTATTTTCTTTTACAAATTTAGTTAACTTCGTAGATAAAAATTAGCGATTTATGTATTTAGAACAATTCAACAGAGATTCTTCAAGCATTTTAAAATATGTGCCGTTTGTAGTTTGCTTTCTGGGTTTTATGGCGTTAAACATTATTGTATCAAGTTTAATGGATGTAGATTCAAGCAAAATGATTCAGGATTCTATAGATCAATGGGGAAAAAATTTTACATTTTTCACTTTCGTGGTTCCGTTTGTGTTTTTTCTTGCCTTGTTGTTTTTATGGTGGAAATTTATCCACAGATATTCTATAACCAAATTGACAACTGCTCGTGAAAAGATCGATTGGAATCGATTTTTTTTCTCGTTCGGCGTTTGGGCAGGAATAAACCTGATAGTACTTTTGGTAGGATATTTTATTGATCCCGACAGTTTTCAGTTTCAGTTTAACTTAAAAGCATTTTTACCGCTGCTTTTTATCGCATTAATTTTTATTCCGATACAAACTAGTTTCGAAGAATATTTTTTCCGCGGATATTTTATGCAGTTTACAGCGTATCTGTCAAAAAATAGGGGAGTGGCATTAATAGCAACATCGGTAATTTTTGGATTGATGCATTTAAGTAACCCCGAAGTTTCAAGCATGGGTTTAACCGTTATGATTTTTTACATTGGTTGTGGTTTGGTTTTGGGAATTATGACGTTGATGGATGATGGTTTGGAACTAGCTTTAGGATTTCATGCGGCAAACAATTTGTTGGGAGCACTTTTAATAACGTCTGATTCCGCTGTTTTTCAAACCGATGCACTTTTTATTACAACTGCCGATTCAAATATTTATGAATTATTGATACAGGTATTCATAATTTTTCCTATCTTGTTATACATTTTTTCAAAAAAGTACAATTGGGCAAATTGGAAACAAAAATTATTTAAATCTATTTAACTATGGAAAAGAAACTTTGTATACATCCCGATTTTAAACTTAATGGACACACTTACAACAAAGAAAGCATCAGCGAACTAGCAATTACTTTGATCCGTGATGGTGAAGCGCATGAAAAAGATTTAGGTAATTTAATTTTGCAGTGGTTTGATGATTACGATTATATAACCTTAACAACTTCCGGAACTACCGGTAAGCCTAAAGAAGTAAAATTAAGTAAAGAAGCCATGGAAGCATCGGCTTTGGCAACAGGCGAGTTTTTTAAGCTGCAACCAAAAGATAAAGCATTACTTTGTTTGCCAACGCATTACATTGCAGGTAAAATGATGTTTATACGTGCGGTTGTTTTGGGTTTAGAGCTCGATTTTGTAAATCCGACCAAAGAGCCGCTTAAAAACAACGATAAAATTTATGATTTCGTGGCTATGGTTCCGTTGCAGGTCCATAATTCTATTACACAGATCGAACAATGCAAAACACTTATTGTGGGAGGTGCCAAATTGAACGACAGAACAAAAGATATTTTAAACGAAATGATGGTAAATGTGTATGAAACCTACGGTATGACCGAGACCATTACACATATTGCAGCTAAACGCATCAATGAGAATTATTTTACCGTATTGCCGCATGCCAATATTTCGCAAGATGAACGCGGATGTTTAGTAATTGAAGCTCCGTTGGTTTCAAAACATCTTATTGTTACAAACGATTTGGTTGAAATGCCGAATGATATTCAGTTTGCCTGGATTGGCAGATACGACAATTTGGTAAACAGCGGCGGAGTGAAACTTGTTCCTGAAAAAATAGAACAAAAACTATCTGATTATATTCCTTACCGTTTTTATGTGATAGGAAAAGAAGATGTGGAATTAGGACAAAAACTAGTTTTGGTTATAGAACATTCTCCGTACACTTTACTACCAGAAGCTTTTGGAAGTCTGGAAAAATTCGAAAAACCTAAAGAAACCATTTTTGTAGAAAAATTTAAAGAAACCCCAACTGGTAAAGTTTTAAGAAGAGAAACGATTAATGAGTTGGTTTAATAAGTAATAAGTAACAAAAATTCCGGTTTTAAACTGGGATTTTTTATTAAATTTTTATTTTTAAATCTCAATCTTTTTTTCATTACAATTGATGAGTATTTTAAACTATACCAACAAATACTCCACAATAAAATACCAACCGGCAATGGTTATAAACGATAGCGGAATACCGTAGCCAACCATCATATTGCTTAATTCGGGTTTTAATCCGTAGGTCGATGCCAGTATGGCGCCGGTAATCATGGGTGCCATGGCTGCTTCAATAATGCACACTTTGGTTGCTAGATCGGTTTTTCCTAATAAGAAATAGAAAAGGCTTAAAATTACAAACGGAAGTATAATCAGTTGGAAAGACAACCCCAATATCAAAAACTTAAAGTGCTTGCCGTAGGTTTTAAATTTCAGTTGGTATCCTACCGAAATTAATGCAACGGGCGATATGGTTGCCGATAGTTGTTTAAAAGTGGTGCTTAATGCTTCCGGAAAATCAATTTGAAGTAAAACCATCATCAATCCGACTAAAAATGCTAGTAAAGGAGGGAAGCGGAACATTTTTTTCAGGATCGATTCGCCTGTTCCTTTTTGGTTGGAATACATGGTTGCTACTAAAACGCCAACGGTTGAAAGTACTACGAATGTTCCTGGTAAATCGACAATAATTAAAGTGTTTAAACCTTCATCGCCATACAAAGCCTGAATGATCGGAATTCCTACAAACGATGTATTTCCCAATCCCGATGTAATAATTAAACAGCCTGTAAGTTTTTTAGACCAGTTGTAGATTTTACCCAGAAAATTAAAAAGTAAAAATGATAATCCAAACGAAATCCATGCTACCGATGCCGGCAACAATAAATTCCATCCTAATTCAATTTTGGGCAGATAATGCAGTGCCATTGCCGGCAGTGCCACATATAAAATGTATTGGTTAAGTACAACCGCCGTGTTTTTAGGGAAATTATTGATCTTTTGTATTCCGATGCCTATAAACAGACACAGAAAAAGTAGTATGATGCTGGACATAGTTTTTTACACAATAAAAAGGGCTGCCTCAAAACTGTCATTCTGAATGTAACGAAGTGAAATGAAGAATCTCAACTCATAAGTAAAAGATTCCTCCTTCGTCGGAATGACAAACCAAACTGTTTATTTGGTTTTGAGATAGCCCTTTTGTTTTTTATTTAGTTACAGGTGTTCCGTATAAATCAAATTCGGTAGCGTCGTAAATTTCAATCATTGCAAATTCGCCTACTTTTAAATAGTGTTTGCTTGCATCGATCAAAACTTCGTTATCAACATCAGGCGAATCAAATTCGGTTCTTGCAACAAAATTGTTCCCTTCTTTTCTGTCGATAATACAACGGAATGTTTTGCCTATTTTCTCCTGATTTGAATCCCATGAAATCTGTGCCTGAATATCCATGATTTCGTTGGCACGGTTTTGTTTTATATCGGCAGGAACATCGTCTTCTAACAAATAAGCATGTGTATTTTCTTCGTGCGAATAAGTAAAACAACCCAAACGCTCAAAACGCATTTCTTGAACCCAGTTTTTAAGAATTTCGAAATCTTCTTCGGTTTCACCCGGATATCCTACAATCAAGGTAGTACGAATGGTGATTCCGGGAACTGCGGCTCTAAAATCTTTTAAAAGTTGCGTGGTTTTTGCATAAGTTGTTCCGCGACGCATGGATTTTAAAACGTTGTCTGCAATGTGTTGCAACGGAATATCGATGTAATTGCAGATTTTAGGCTCGCGCTTCATCAATTCCAACACATCCATCGGAAATCCGGTAGGGAAGGCGTAGTGCAGACGAATCCATTCTATTCCTTCAACCTTCACAAGGTTTTCAAGCAATTCTGCAAGATTACGTTTTTTGTAAAGATCCAACCCGTAATAAGTTAAATCTTGTGCAATTAATATTAATTCTTTAACGCCGTCTTTTGCTAAATTTTCTGCTTCTTTAACCAGTTTTTCAATTGATTGCGAGGCGTGTTTTCCACGCATTAAAGGTATCGCACAAAACGAACACGGACGATCGCATCCTTCTGAAATCTTTAAATATGCATAATTTTTAGGTGTTGTTGTTAAACGTTCGCCTAATAATTCGTGCTTATAATCTGCACCTAAAGCTTTTAAAAGCAAAGGTAAATCGGTAGTTCCAAAGTATTGATCCACATCCGGAATTTCAGCTTCCAAATCTGGTTTATAACGTTCAGATAAACATCCGGTTACAAAAATCTTATCTACTAAACCTTGTTCCTTTCTGTCAACATAATCTAAAATCGTGTTTACAGATTCTTCTTTTGCATTATTTATAAAACCACAAGTATTTATTACCACGATATTTGCTTCGTTATTAGCAGCTTCGTGTGTAACATCTTTACCGCTTGCTTTTAACTGTCCCATTAAAACTTCACTGTCGTAAACGTTTTTAGAACATCCAAGGGTAACAACGTTGATTTTATTTTTCTTTAAAGATTTAGTTCTCATAGACTTAAAATTGAGGATGCAAAATTACGTTTTTAATTTCTATTAAAACGTTAATTACAGTTTAAAAATACCACCTACAACAAATATCCCCTGATTAAATGTGAAATGATGCGACGCATAGGCACCGTTGTTTAAGATAATCGGAGCTTTTGTAATATCGATATAACCAAATTTCCATTCGTATTGAATAAAAAAGTGCTTAAAAAAGGTAGCATTCACGCCTGCTTTTGCAGAAACACCCCAACCAGCAACTTTAAAATCGTCATGGCGTTCGCGTCCTAAAACGGTGGCGTTTGTTTTCGGATACAAAATACCGGCACCTGCGCCAACTAAACCGTTAAACTGAATTTTATCGGTATTTGTAATACCTAAATATTTAGAAAAATCTTTGTGACGTGCAATTTCTGCATTTACATAGTTTAAACCGTCGGTATGTTCAAACATTAAGAATTCTTCTGTAAGTTTGGTTTTTCCGTTTGGAAGCACTTCACCATAAGTACCTTGGTTCGGATACGTACCTGTTACTGTTGCTTCCTGATTTTGAGTCATTACATATTTCATGTGATCAACCCCAATAGAAACACTGTAATTATCTGTAATAAAATATCCTACACGCAAATTGGTCTGCGGAATGGTCATTTTTGTAGGATTGATGTAATCTACGTGCCAGCCTTTTGGTTTGTCGTGTGCAGTGGCATCGTTAACCGTAAAATTAAAATCGTCTCCTTTAAAATGAATATCAGAATTTGAATAAAAACCACGGTTTCCGCCCCAGTAAATAAATATTTTTCCTTTGTTGTTTGCTGTGTAAGGGTTTGTGGTAACTTCCTGCCCGAAAGAAGGCACGGTAATAAAAGTTAAACTGCTTAAAAGTAGCAGTTTGTGCAGCGTTTTCATTATTACTAAATTTTGGTGCAAAGATATTATAAAAAAAGTCCTTACTGTGTGGAAGTAAGGACTTTATTTTATTGAAATCTGCTTTTTAAAAGCTCGCCGTATAGGTTAAACTGATGTTGTGGTTTTTAGACTGAATGTCTGCAACACCGTTTGTACCCGAACTGATTATGTTTTGTTGCGAATCTTGTTGCCAAAACTGATAACCAAGATCAATACGCGATGCACCGAAACTATATCCTAAACCGCCACTGTAACTTGTTAAATCGCCAATGGTTTGTTTGTTCTTGTACGGACTGTCGGCAAAGCGGTAACCTGCACGCAAACTTACTCTGTCTATGCGGTATTCACCACCAACTCTAAATTCGTTTGTCGCTTTCATCATGTCTTGATAGTACTTATTTGTACTGTTGTAGTTGGCACCGCTTGCGCTATATTCGGTAGTGCTATAATCTTTACGAATATAATCAACACTTAATAAACCTTTTGTTCCAAAAACATACGCCAAACTTCCACTTATTGATCCCGGATTCTTAACTGAATACTTATTGTACAAGGTTACAAGGTTTGGATTGATATTATAGTTTTGAACAACACCACTTTCTAAAATATTCGTTTGAAGGCTTTGCGAAAATTCATCTTGTAGACTCATCCATGTTGGCGATTGATACGATGCTCCGATTCTTAATTCTTCGGTAGCCTTAAAAATTCCCCCAATGTTGAACGAAAATCCCGATCCGTAAGTATATGTTTGGTTGTTGAACAATAATTTCTGATATCCGTCCGCAACTGCTGATCGATTCTCTTCATAAATTGCCGATGATGTTAGATAATCGACAAAATGTACGTTAAGATTGGCTCCCAAATACAGTTTTTTATTGATATCAAACCCAACATTCCCTGTAAGCTGGTTGTTAAATCCGGTTATGTAAGTTTCGTTTTCCTGATAAAAACTACTTCCTGCACCATTAAGGCTGTAATTAGTAACGTTATCATTTATTAAATAACCTTGATACGCCAGCATTGCCTGTTGTGCCGAAAAACCGTTTTGAACTGTATTCAGAAAGTCATATAATTCTGTAATTGATTCGCCTTCTCTGGTTTGAACATAATCTAAAGGAATACTTCCGCCGTTATTTCCAAAATTAGCGTGATCTAAAAAGTAGTTTGTAACCGATTGATTACTCATTCCGCTGCTGAAATAACGATCGTTAAAACGAGCATTAGAATTGTAACTTAAACCAATGGTTACCTTTTTAAGTGCCTTATCCTGATTTTTAGAATCGATCACAAACACGGCTCCGAAATTAGACAGGTTCAAATCACTTTCTTTTGCGGTAGATGATGATCCGTTAAAAAGAGAATTGTTTTTCTGAATCTGAACATTTCCTGTGAAACTGAAATTGTTATAATTGAACAATGCCGATCCCGCCGGGTTGATCTGCAAGGCAGAAACATCACCGCCTAAAGCTCCAAAGGCTCCACCCATTGCGTTAAAACGAGCCGATCCGTTTACTTGTTGTGTTCCAATTCTAATAGCATCCGCAAGATTAAATTCTTGCGCTTGAGTTTGTAGAAATCCGCAAACAGCAAGCAGTGGCAAATATATTTTTTTCATACTGTATCGTTAAATCTTAATAATAGTCGTTGTAAATTATCTTCTTCCGCCACCGCCGCCAGAACGCATTCCGCCGCCCATACTTCCGCCACCGCGTGATCCGCCCATGCTGCCACCTGTATTCATTCTGGTGTTGGATGATGGAGTATAGCTTGGTCTGCTTGTGCCTCGTTCCATACGCGTATTGGTGTTTGTACGAGTGTTGGTGTTGAATCTGTTGTTTCTAATAGTTCTGTTATCGTCAAAAGAGGTAGTTCTGGTGTTATGCATCATTTCTCGATTAGTCGATATTCTGTTTAATGAAGTATTTGCTCTGGCAAAAGTTCTGTTAGTAGAATTCAGGTTTCTGCTGCTGTTTAAAGACGACCCTCTTAAACTACGGGTATTGTTGGCAACCATACGGTTTCCGTTTGCCCCAGCCATTTGGCGCGATGTTAACGAACGGTAACTGTTGCTTCTAGAAATGTTTCGGTAACCATTGTAACCCCAACCCCAGCCACCGCCGTAGTAAGGATAACCCCAGCCGCCACCCCAGCCATAATAAGGGTAGCCCCAGCCGCCGCCCCAGCCAAAACCGAAGCCGTAACCAAATCCCATTCCCCAGCCCCAATTATTCCA
>Ga0213829_1001238_pt1 | contig 18750 bp, 13 predicted proteins | sample MC6MC0896MG_FD_180665 | JGI IMG/M metagenome (GOLD analysis project Ga0213829, IMG submission 180665) | Enriched soil aggregate microbial communities from Iowa State University, Ames, United States - MC6-MC0896-MG | ecosystem: Environmental > Terrestrial > Soil > Unclassified | place: USA: Iowa...
TCCCAACCTGCCATTGCCCAGCGGTAATGTGGCCTCCCAAATTTCCGCTGGTTTATCATACCACAATTTTAAAGGCTTTTGCTGGGCAGATACCGTTGTAAGAGCGAAGCAGCAAAAATAAAATACAGTTAACAGTTTCTTCATGATATATAGTGTTTCAGATCCCTCATTTTGTTGTAAAAAGCTAGTTAATCGCCATAAACCTTAAATTCATAGATATTGGCAATAGTCTTATCTTTGGCGGGTAACACTGTCAATCGTACCCATCTCGCTTTGGCATTGCCCTCATCAGCAAAACATGGAATTGATATTTTAGCGTTGTTGGTTTTATCTGTAAAAACAGACCATTTTACATTATCAGCGGAATACTCAATTTTGTATTGAGCACCTTTATCTACAAAATCCGTGAAGGTTTCACATCTTTTGATTTTCTGTACAGCACCAAGATCTACAACCAGATGCTGTTCGGTACCATCAGCTTTTGGACTCCACTTGGAAAGGCTATTTCCATCAAATGCACCAATCAAGCTATGTCCTACTGGATCAGCTGGAGAGGTCGCTGGTTTCCATGCGGACAGCAATTGACCTGAGGCCGGAGTGTAATTGAGGACAAGGTTGTCGAATCCAGCAAAATTAAAGCCCGATACGTAACCTGCTGCACCAATTGAATAGGTATCATCCTGTACATCAACAACGAGTTGGCCGTCTATGTAACCTTTGATATTGCTTCCCTTTCCGGTCAACTTCAGCTTATGCCATTTACTGGCATCCACATTTCCACTTGCAAGTATATTTTTCTTCGTCTGAAGTTTCCATGTACCATCTTTATAGATATTAAAACGATAGCCAAATGGAATATTTGATTGATTGGCTTTATCATAGGCTCCTCTCAAAATTAGTCCGGCATAACCTACTCCATTAAAGGCATCATTTTCGACAAAAACATCAGAAGAAATCTCGCCCTGCTCCCATTCCGTATTTTGTGCAACAAACGTATAGGCACATTCATCTGGAATCCAGTGGGTGATATCGTTTACGAGCAATTGTCTTAAGTATTTATTATTCCCTTCAGATTGCGCCAATTCAAAAGCACCCGAGTTGTCATAAAAGTATTTTGGCGAAAGCGGCGCTCTTTCTAGGGAGTAATTATCAAAATTATCACTATATTTTGTTGGGAAGGCTTTTTCTTTAGGAATATTATGCGCTCCCTTTTGCTGACCTGTCGTCGTCGTAATTGTATAAATACTCTCTGGATCAACAGCTAATGTAACCTCTCCGTTGACTACAGAAACGTCCTCCTGTTGTACAAATTGGCTTTTACTGTCCGACTTCCACACATGCAACTTATCTTTAGGAAGATCAGCGATATTGAATGTTAATTTCTGCCCCTCTGAACCACTGACCACCACTATACTATAATCATTGCTGCCATCCATGTTTTTATAAGTACAATAAGCACCGTCACCACTGAATTCACCGCAGCCGCTATCTAGGTATTTCCATCCTGGTTTGGCAAACTGGTTAAAATGTGCTACTGCCCAGATCGTTGGCCACACCTCATAATATCCTGACCAAGGTGTAGTCCCTTTCATCAAGCCTACGTTCGAAAAACAGGAAATATCGGGCATTGAAGCAATCGGACACCACATGTTTACTTTTACTATTTTCCATTTGATGTAACACTTTAAAATGTTCTTGGCTAAATATGTCGTATTTCTCCAAGATGCTCCGGGCAATGAAAAATCCTCACCAGACCATAAGGGTAATTCTGTCAGAACAGAATTTGGATTGGGTTCTTCACCTCTATATCCCCACATATAGGAGTCCGGATAGTGATAGCTGATCGATGAAATTGTATTTCTGAACACCGAGTCTTTAACCAGCAAATCACTGATTTCCCATGCTTTACCAGCGCCTTCGGGTGCATTTATTTTAATATCTTTAAAGCCATTTCGATCGAGTGTAGGTCTTAAAACATTGACAATCCAATCTCTGTTATAATCGCGTTCATTCCAACAACCTGAGATATACTTCATCTTGAGTCCCCAGTGTTTTGCTCCTTCTATAAACTTGACCAGATAGTCTGCATTATCCTGTGACCATACCCCTTTAAACCATCCGGGCATGCTCCATTCCAGGGCATCGAGTTCTATATTCGGATTTCGATTTGCTGCTTCACGCATCAGCCAGTACTCAAATCCACGATTGTAATGAGGTTTTTCCATTTCCGCCCTTGTTCGTGCAAAACTTGGTTCCGAACCACAGGTCGTATTGCCATCGCCCCCAATTTCAGTCTTAAGGTAAGTAAAGCCAGCACCAAAGTTCGGTTTGAACAGGTAATCTAAAATATCGCTTCTGGATTTATCGGCATAATCTATTAACAGCCTTGAGGAGGAGCCTGCACTGACAGCGCCGACCCCATCAAAAAGCCGTCCGGTACCTTTTCCGTCGATCTTAATTATTTTCGATGAACCAGCATTCGTCTGTGCTAAAGCGGCACTGACTGCAAGAGCTAAGTAAAGTGTTGTAATTGTGTTTTTAAACATAGTTGGTTTCATTGTATTACCTGTTTGAATTTTGCATAAGTCAGGGAGAAACTTTTCATCCTCCCCTGACCGTTGCTTGTATTAGTACATTCTTAAAAAAATCGTTATTTTCCAATCTTATCGCTCGTCCATACACCAAGTTCTCCCATGGTGATAAATGAGCCGTTACCCCAAGTTTCTAAAACTTTGATCCGGAGATACCTCACTTTAGGGGACCCTTGAGAAAATTTAAATTCCTCTCCAGCTTTCGCGTAGTCAATATCTCCTGCTGTCGTTTCACCACCAGGTAATCCAGAAGGTTTTATGGATTGACAATCCGCCAATTTTGTCCAGCTCGCCCAAGATCCGTCTGAAGCAGGATTGTTGCTGCCCCAGATTTCGAATCGCTTAATACTTTCTGCTCTGAAAATCCGGTCTGATGCCTGCCAGGTTTTAAATTTGCTAATAGAAACAGATTCTCCCATATCGAAAGTAAACCAAGGTGTGGTGCTGTTTGTAGATGCAAATCCGGGCGTTCCATATTTCTCATCCCATAGATAATGCATGTACCACTCCCATGCATCTCTAACGTCTGTTGGCAAAACATACTCTTTAAATTTCGATTTATCCACCTGCCGCTCGAATAAAGGAATAGTCGATTCCATCGCATCGACAGTAAACTCGTCTATTGCGCTAACTTCGGGTAGATAAATGGATCTATAAGTAAGTTTAGTTTGGTCCTTATAACTTGATAGTTCCGTTGTCGCACTTCCTCCAGGAACAATGGCTGTCCGTGCCACACCAGCTTCGTCGGTATACTTTAGTTCAATGAGTTTTTCGCCCTCTAATGCCGCATTCCAATTGACAATAAGTTTGTTTCCATCTGGAGAGAAACCAATTGATTTAATCGTACGGTTGTACAAGGCGCGTTGATAATTATCACCATATGCTGTACCTGTCACTTTTTTAACGACTGATCTCGCATTGCTAGCTGTATACGTATACACCTCAAAAGAATAGGCCCCCTGAGTAAGATTATTGAACATAAAATCGACTACGTCCTTCCCAGTTGTCTTTACAACGTTTGCTTCTACTGAATCAGTATTATTTTTCCAGAACACTTTGACCTTAGTGACCAGCGGATCATTGCCAAGAATAATCCGCAATTGAATCCTATTCCTTCCTCCATTGGCTGCGACACTATCTGCTCTCCCCGGATAGTAAATTTCGCCATCTTTTGTAATTTCCTTATAATCGTCTTCTTTTGTACAGGAAATTATAGCAGTCCCAGCAATAATAAAGAAAAAAAAGCAGGTTAGATATTTTATTATTTTCATATTTTCTCTTTTAAAGTATGATTACTACGGATTAGGATTCCCCCACAGAGTCAGTTCTGTGAAATTTACATAAACACCATTGGTCCAGTTTTGTAAGGTCTTAAACCGGATGTATCTTACTGCGGGCGCTTCTATAGGGATATTAATGGTCTCTCCTTCTAAGGCCGCTTCAATATCAGCATTCGAATTCTGTTTCTGAGGCAAGCCTGAAGGTTTAATCTGTTCGTGTTCGGCAAGCAATACCCAATTGGTGAAACTGCCGTCCGGACTCGGATCGTTGGAACCCCATATTTCTACCTTTCTTGGGTTGTGTAGGTCATAATACCATCCCTGTCTCATAAACCACACTAAACGGCTTAATTTGGCTGTCTTCCCGATATCAAAGGTAAACCACTGCGGCATCTTTACAGGATCTGTTGTATGATATGCTGTCGTATTGCTGACATCACCATCAAAAAGATATTCGACTTCATTTCCAGGATAATTTTTCGCATCCGTGCCATTAATATTTAATCCTTTCATCTTTGTCCGGTCTAGTCTAGCCTCAAAAATGGGAGTTAATGTCACATAAGTTGTGTCCGATAGGTTACCCCAGCGATCCCGTACCATCAGTCCGAATCGGGTTTCCACAGATGGCAGCTCTCTGGCCCCAAAGCGTCCTGTTTTCGCTTTTGTGCTGAGCGTTTTTACAGGAACAAAATTGCCCAGTTTATCATTGGTTAAGATCACGATAGCGACATCTGAGCCAATATCGTTCTTATAGGTAACATCTATTCCCCCAAATGCCTCGCTCGCGACTAGCTTTTCCTTGACAAGATCAAATGGCGGTGTTTTTGGCTGTACTTTTACGACCAATGGCGCCGATACATTCTCACTTTTGTCGACCGCATATAACCTTGCTTCGTAAACATCCGTATCAGCGAATCCCTCCAAAACAACACTGTCCAGATACCGGCTCACTTTTGTCGCCCGAACGACACCTTGCTTGGTAGTATACTCAGCTCTTATATAGAGTAAATCTTTATCTTTTGGTAGACTATAGGTTATTTTAGCCGCCCCATTTAAATTTTCAACCTCGGCATGGCTCACAGGCTCCGGTGCCTGCTTATCACTTTTATCCATTGTACCCACCTCGGTTTTCCGACAGGATCCGATCGTTCCAACGATCAATAATCCCGCAAATAACACAGATATTATTCGTTTCATTTTTTCTTTTCTCAATAGTTAGTCATTCATACTAAATTTTCCTTGGTTATTATTACCACCCTCCATTTTGAACCAGATTCGGATTTACCAGGATACTGCGGTCCTTTATTGGCCAAAAATAATCTCTTGGACTGTTAAAGCTCTGATTGAACAATAATATCCTACGATTATAATCCGGATAGCTCGTTTGGATGACATCCCAACCATAGATAGGTTGATTCAAAAATTCTCCAGCTCTTTTCCAACGTCTCAGATCCCAGAAACGACTACCCTCAAAAGCCATTTCAATCAAACGCTCCTGTTGGATAATTTCCCTCAAACCGTTCTTATCGGTATATTTATTCGGATTTTTCGCGAAGTTTGTCCATGAAGATTCGACAGATTTAAGTCCTGCACGATCTCTTATCATATTGACATACTCCAATGCTAGCGCTTTATTATCGATCTCATTCAACGCTTCAGCATAAAGCAAATAAAGATCTCCTAAACGCACCACAGGCCATGGATAGCGCTCTACGGTAATATTGGTTGCGCTGGCGACCATTTTCCAGTTGACCAATTTTTTGGTGTAATAACCTGTCACCGAATAGATACGACTTTGCTTTTTCCCGGAATGTTGACCTGATTTGGCTTGAATGTTAAAATTTCCATTTTCCATATACCATGTAGAACCATCAAAGGCCATATCAGCATAAAAGCGGGGCTCTCTGTCAAAATGCAGACCAACAGACTGGTAGCCATTCTGTATCCCAAGATCGGCAGCTGTTGCTGTCCTCAGCTGAAACCTATTGGCATAATCCCATGTTTTATCTTCTGTAATAGGAACACCATTTTCTGTATAAAACAATTCGGCCATTTTCATAGTAGGTGCAAGCTGCCCTTTTAAACCGGAATTAGGAACATTCGGATCCAGCTGCGGGCTGGCATAGAGCTGCAGCGTCCAGGTATCATTGGGCTTGGTTGTTGTTCCCCAGATCAGCTCCGAGTTCCACTTCTCACATACGGCATTACGGATACTCATTTCCGTTTTTGTGAAATCATCTACTGGCTTTGTTGGCGAAATAAAACGATATAAATCAATGTCCGCATTTTTTGCTGCTAGGATTGCCAATTTACATGCCTCTGCTGCTCTCTCCCATTTTTTCTGATCATAGGTTGCACTAAATAATGCGCTCCCATCGGGATTCTTAACATTTGCAAAATCCGGGTTTCCATTGAACAAAGGACTTGCTGCCGTGACAAGCAATCTTGCTTTGATTGCGAGTGCGATAGGTTTGGTAATTCTCCCCAATTCAGTACTTTGATTTATAATCTTATCCGGTAATCCCACACTACCTTCTCCTGCCGCTGCCTCATCTAATAGATTGACAATATAGTTCACAACTGAGTCAGCTGACTGCCGGCTTACTTTTACCTCTTCTGGCGTAGCATAAATAGGTAAGTTCTTATCGACAATAGGGATAGGACCATACATTCTAAAGAGGTACCAGTGAAAATAGGCCTTCAAAAATTTAGCTTCAGCAATCCAGCGATCTCTCATATAGGGTTCAACATCTTTGACCCTGTCGATATTTTCAAGAAATATATTGCAGTTCCGAATACCGTTCCACATCGACTTACCGTCATAACCGTCCCAATAGTTTAATTCAGGTTCATCTTTATTCTGAAGCCCTCTGGCAATATTATAAGGGGATAAACTTGAATAATCCTCGCCCGTTGGCATTGGCCAATAAATCCATAGCTCGTCTCCGGTATTCAGCCCAGCATTCATTTCTGGATGGCCCTCTCGTGGCAGCCCATCATAACAAGTAAACAAAAACTTCTCTGCTTCATTACGATTGGAAAAAGCGTGGTCAATGGTGGAGACATTGTCCGGAACCACATCAAGAAAATTTTTCTTACAGGAATTCATCATCAATAGCAGCAAGGCCGCCGAAAGGGTAAAACGAATCGTATATCTTTTCATATTGAATTTCTTTTTTGTATTAGAATTGGACATTTAATCCGAAATTGTATACTTTTTGTAGCGGATATTTTAGACCATTCCCCCCCATCTCTGGATCCCAGAGATCAAAGCTACTTTTGACAAACAGGTTACTGGCATTTAGATAAAATCTGATTGGTCCCACACCCATTTTATCAAGCATTTTGCTCGAGAGGTTATATCCCAATTCGACTGTTTTTAACCGTAAAAAAGAGCCGTTACGCATCCACCAGCTGGAAGGTTTGAGGTTATTTTGATTTAGATTCGGACTTAAACGAGGCCAAAACGCATAAATATTGCCATTCTCTTCGGACCAGTGATCATCGGCAATGGCTTGTAACAAACCATGTTGATAAGGGCCATTCATAACAAAAGGACTGGTTTTATCGGGATCAATCCAGAAAGAAGACCGGCCGGACCCCTGAAAGAATCCACTAAGATCAAAGTTCTTATAGCCTACAGACAATCCAACACCATAAATAATTTCAGGTACTGTCGGTAAACCCAATGGTACATAGTCTAAAGAAGAGATAATACCATCCCCGTTAATATCCCTGTATTTGATGTCTCCGCCCATCACCTCACCGAAAGTCTGAACTGGAGAATTTTTCACCTCTTCATTATCGACAAAAAGTCTTTCTGCAATCAGACCATAATATTGGCTAAGCGGATTACCGACTTTAGACTGATAGGCTAAACTGGATGGATAATTAGGTTCCTCATTGACAAGCAATTTGCTCGTGGCATAGGTAAATGTTCCCCTTGCCTGCACCCACATATCACCAAAAGTCTTATTGTAATCCACTGAAAGATCAATACCCTTTCCTTCGGCCTCACCCACATTCGCTTGTATGCCTGCAGATAATCCCATTGTCGTAGGAACATAAGCCCGATTCATCAGAATATTATTTCTGCGTGTTTTGTAAGCATCCAAAATAATATTGACACTGTTAAACAGGCTAAGATCCATCCCTAGATTGACTGTTGTTGCCTGTTCCCAGGTAATCGTCTCATTGGCATATCTCGAAATCGATACACCATCTTTGCTATAGGTATAGTTTGTACCAAAAGCTGATCCATGACCTCCATCCCTCAGATTCACTTTAGACAGATAAAAGAAGCGATCATCTGAATTGCCGATCTGATCGTTACCGATCAGACCATAAGTTGCTCTAAATTTTAGTTTCGTTATAGTCTGTCTTAATGATCTAAAAAACTCTTCATTCGATGCATTCCAGGCTACCCCGATCGAAGGAAAGAAGCCATAACGATGATTTTTCGCAAAACGTTCAGAACCATTTAGTCCAAAATTTGCTTCAAGTAGATACCTGTTATCATAGCCATACGTAAATCTCCCCGACAACCCTTGATTGCGAAAAGGAAGCGAAGCCTGAAGATCAGCGGCATTGCCGGTAAGAAAACTGCGTAACTGGGTCACTAATAAAGCACCGACACTATGCTTTTCTGAAAAAACACGATTATAATTAACCGCAGCCTCCAGATAAGAGACTGTGTTTGAAACCTTCTCTCCTCTATTGTAATCCAGATACTCGGTTGCATTTTTCTCGTTGAGCAATTCCAATGAATATTTATCACCTTTGGCATCTAGCGCATTTGCTCTATAATAGAAAGGATTGTACCTTCTGTTCAAATCAAAATAAGAATAGCGTTGTGTATAAGCCATGAGTCTTGCACTCAGTCCTTCTGTAAGAAATTTGAAATCCTGCTTAACTTCAAGCTGCACATTTAATGTTGACCTGTTGTACTGCTGAAATCCAGAAACCATTTCTGCATACGGATTAAAATACAAAGCTTCTCCCCTTTCACTAATTTTAGCATTGCCAAATAAAGGATGCTTCGCATACCCCATATCAGATGCCGGAAAAACAGCTGGAAATTTAACAGGATTTGCAGCTATAGCGCCCTGAAAGATATTTCCTCCACCACCAATTGGCCCTTGATAATCATCGAAACTGCCCGAAGTTCGTACAATTCCCTCTGTGGTTGGTGTCAGTTTAACATTGACATTTGAACGGATCTGATAACTTTTCAGGTTAATATTATTATCGAATTTATTTCCATTATCAGACTTTAATACGCCATTATCCACGTTATAGGTTCCGGCGATATAAAACTGTGCGTTTTTTCCGCCACCACTCATATTCATATTAAATCGCTGGTTGAGTGTGTAATCTTTGATCAACAAGCCGATCCAATCATTATTTGGATACAGTAAGGGGTTATCTCCGGCAATCGTCCGATCAATCTTGTTTTGACTGTATGGCAGTTCTCCCAAGCGATCCCTTGTCAGCACAGCTTCATTCGCTAGCTTCATATAGGTGATATTGTCCGCCAGTTTGAAATTTTGTGTATTGGAAGAAAGCGAATTCTCAACCCTCACATTGAATTTTGTTTTGCCTGAGATACCAGATTTCGTCGTCACCAACACCACGCCATTAGCTCCCCTAGCCCCATAAAGCGATGATGCCGCTGCATCTTTTAAGACCGAGAATCCGGAAATATCATCAGGTTGCAATCGGGCTAACGCATTGGAAGAGGATTCCATACCATCAATCAAAATCAATGGATCTACCTTCCCACTACCAAATGTTGTGATCCCGCGGATAAAAAACTGTGCATTATCAGCACCGGGTTCACCGCTCCGTTGAAAAGCAACGACCCCAGATAGCCTTCCTGCAAGCATCGTTGTCAGGTTGCTGGTCGGTCCTTTCAATTCTTTCGGATTGATTGTTGTAATGGAACTGACCATACTCTCTTTTTTCTGATGGCCATAAGCGACGACGACCACCTCATCCAATTCGCTCTTATCCTCCGTTAACTGCACATTTATCTGTTGAAGCCCCTCAATCGGAACTTCTTTCTTTGCATAACCAACGATAGAGAAAACAAGAATACCCTTGGGGTTTGAGACTTTGAGACTATAATTTCCATCGACGTCTGTTGTCGTTCCATTGCTTGTCCCTTTTTCTACGACAGAAACACCCTGTAGTTTTTTATCTCCTTCTCCCGAAACAGCACCTTTGATCAGATTCTGATTGGCCCGGATCTCCTTTCTTTTGGAGATAATAATCATTCTTTCCTCTATCGCATACTCCAGCCCTAAATTAGCTGTAACTTCCTTCAACGCCTCATCAAGTGTAGCGTTCTTAACCCGAAAATTTGTCTTTTTTAACGGGTTGATCAGATCTATATTATAGAACATGTCGTACCCCGATTGTTTCTTGATCTCTTTCAGCACAGATTCTACAGCTGCATTTTTCAGCTCGATATTGATACGTTGGCCATAGCCCTCCGCAAATGCCGAAATTGAAAATAAAAATGTAATTACAAATGTTAGCTTCATTATGATTAGATGCTTGCGAGTACATATTCCAGTCCCAAATAGGCGCTGTAATAAACAATACAAATGCTTGTATTGAACTTTTAAATTCATACTTTTGTGATGTTAGGTTTTTAGAAAATTTTGTATTACCCTAATGTTCGCCGACGGTATGGCAGTACTGTCGGTTTTTTTTGATTAAGTTTTTTTCCCCATTTATTTTTCAAATTTTAGTGTAGTTCCCGTTCGGTTAATTTTGATATTTGCTGTCCGCGCAATAACACTCAGTGCTTTGTCCAGCTCATAATTTCTTGGTATAGTTCCGCTAAATGTAAGTGTAGGAAGGGTTTCAAGATCCACATCAATATTGTACCATCTGGCAAAATCCTTCATAATTTCCTTTAATGTTGCATTATCATAAACAAATACACCATTCTTCCAACCCAATACCTGCTCCTCGTTTTCAGTCTTATCCTGTTTTAAAGCTTTGGATTTTTTATCGAGAACAATCTGTTCGCCCGGTTTAAGGATATACTCCTTCTGAGGCGATGATCCGATCAGATTCTGGACAGACACTTTACCATGAAACAACGTGGTTTTAGTCGTTTGTTCATTTTCATAATTGTTAACGTTAAACTTGGTTCCGTATACCTTAATCCGTTGGTCGTGTGTTTTAACGATAAAAGGCTTCTGCTTATTGGTTTCTACATCAAAAAATCCTTCCCCCTGAAGTTCGACCTCCCGTTGACCTTCTGCATAGAAAAGTGGAAATTTAAGTTGGGAATCAGAATTTAGAACCACAGCACTACCATCGGTAAGGTAAATACGTGATTGTCGGCCCTTGGCTGTCCGGATTGTTTGATAAATGATTTGAGGGGTAAGATTAGGCAGACTATCCAGTACTTTAACATGAATATCCCCTAGACTATCCTGTAGAATCACGGTTCCATTTTCCCGCAATAATTCAACATTGGAGGTACCATCCAGTTTTATCTCTTTACCATTACTTGTTATCAATGTACTTCGGTTATCTGCTATTCTTATACCACCGGATTCTCCTCCTCCACCTGTGTACCATAATACCGAAATTGCACAGATTATCGAAGCTGCAGCTGCAATTGATATCCACGCGAATAGTTTCTTATTGTTCTTTTTTCGGTTCTGATAAAAATACTCCCGGTCGAAATATTCATCAAGCTGCTGAATAGCCATTCTAGCCTGATCATCTAACTCAGTTTCCTCTTCTAGTTGCAAATCTTCCAAGATCAGTTCCTTGAAAAGTTTTGCATACTCCTTTTGACGCATGTAATGCATTAACAAATGGATTTCTTCATCCGTGCACTGTTTAGCAAGATATCTTCTATATAAGTTTATTAATTTGGTTTGTTCCACAGTATAATTGGTCTTACTTTAACTCTATATACGTAAGCCAAAAAAATATCAACTATGCCAAATCAAAAAAAATTAAAATACGTACAAATATGTCCTATGTCTTGCTCCCCCTGGGATGCCCAAGGGATATTTTACCAATTTTAATATATGATGATTTGTAGCAGGATGGTGCTGGAGCAGGTGAGTGGTTTCAATTTCTAGGTGAGAAATATAGGGTGGTATTCTGCAAATAGCATCATAAGAAAACAACAGTAGTTCCAATTCCAATGCGATTTAATAATACCGGTAGCTTTAACAATATGATTATTGATGGTGGCTGTAGAAATATTCAAAAGTTTGGACACCTCATCATAGCTTCGGCCTTCGAGCTTACAGAGTACATATACTTCCCGACATCGTTCGGGAATAATATCCAAGATATCATTGAGGTATTTCTCCATTTCTTTATAAGAGACCTCCGCTTCAATATCATTTGCGCATTTTCCCTTCGATAGAATCATCAGCTGTTCACTCTTAGCTTGATCCGAAGCAATTTTTCGAAAATAATCGTAAACTGCACTTTGTGCAATTGTATAGAGATAGGACTTAAAATTTTTTGAAACATCAATCTGCGCTCTATTCTGCCAGACCTTTACAAATACGTCCTGAACGATATCCTGTGCAAACTCCACTGATCTTACCTGCTTTAATATACGGCCGAAGATCTGTGCTCTATAGCCATAATAGAGTTTTTCGAATGCCTTTTGATTCCCCTCAGCCAATTGTAAGAGCAATATCGTGTTGTCCTCTAGACTCATAATTCTATTTCTATCGAAGTTCAATAATCCATGGTTTTTCAATTGCATTACGATGTGCGGGAAAATAATTCATACTTTCTGCACATGTGCTTTTCTAGGTACTTGACGAGTTGAAAATAGCAGCAAAATTTCGTTAGGCCACCTGACAGTCGCCTGACAATTGATCTTTAAACAAAAGAAATAATATAAATTAAATCAGAGATGTATAAAACACGTAAAAACATGTAAAATATTACGATACAGCCGATGCATTTCTCTTTTTTAAAAAGGAAGTGTCCAATCGATACATACATTACTAAATGAGCGGGCTACTTTTCTCCGACAATAAACTGTTTCACTTCAGTAACAGTATCATGCAAGTAGCTGGGCCAATGAGCCTGCCGCGCAGAGATATTGAAGGTAAAAAGCTCAAAGCTGGCACGAAATTCGATATCATTTGACCAGACATAATTAATCAAATACTTAATAAAAATAACAGATTCATTTTGAGTCGTAAACTAAATTAAAACCTATGATCGTATCATTAAATACTTATTTAATTATTATTGGAATATTTTGTCTTTTAATAGTTATCAAACCCCTATATACCCGATTTATCAAAAAAGAGGAAAGTAAAAATGATGCGATATTGTTACTGCTTCTCCTAACTATTCCGATCAATTGGTTTACACCAACGATCTTAACAATTACAGACTGCAGTAATTACACAAAAGAGGTTGTGCTGTTCCCAACAACGAAAGATGGCTTTAAAATTAACTATGGAAGAGCGACTTATATCTTGAATAAATCGGATCAGAATTTAACATTTGAATATTACTATTATGGAGACAATACACCAGCGAAGGGAGAGGAAAATAAGGAAATTGAACCGAAACAAAATGCGAAAGTAAATGTTATTTCAATCGATTATATTCTTTCAGAACCGGCAGAGAGTGTATCTACGAAATCGAGCGGTGCAACAAAAACTGTATTGAGATGTAAATAAATTTATATCATCAAAGCCCTGTCCCAAGATATCAGTACCCATCCCTAGGTATTCAATCTTTTTGTTCCCAAAAATAAATCTTAAGCCATATTTCTCATTTTTTGTATTTTGGACAATCTGCACTGTATCCGTCAAATTGTCTCCGTCCAAATCACAGTGTACCGTACTCGGTTTATGTGTGCGGGATAAGACTATCGTGTCTGGAACCGTCCGGTCTACTGTATTTCGAGGGGGCTCATCATTATTTAATTCAATCTTATTTTCGACCTGTTTGGACCTGGAACTTTCAGTCTTTTTATCTTGGCAGCCCAGTATGCATAGTGCCAAAATGAGAGAAACTATAAAACGATTTCTTGCCATCATCTATATATTTTAAGAAAAAATGATCCCAATTAGATTAGTTATCACAATTCGCAATAAATATGGGATTTGGCAATATCTTTACTGCTTTCTGGGGTTCTGACGTGCCCTTAATCTGGTCAAACTTCATTAATATGCCATCGTAATGGTAGTCTGTGCTTTTATAGTCCAGTTCTTTTGCAGGTATCGCCCGATTGAGATATAGATTTTTGTCGGTATCATATCTGTAAGCTGCTAACTCTATTTCCTGATCCATATCATCATGGGTATTGTACCCATTATTTACCAACTTAAAATCCGCATCAAAGGCGCTATCAAAAGATTGGTCTAAAAATTTCAGTTCTTCGAGCATAGAAAATTCTTCCTCTTTAGTAGATTTGCGAATAGGCGTATCCGACTGATCACTGACTGCATATAACCCTTCTTTGCCTATTTTGAGAATAAAGTCATTGTGGTACAAGCTACTTTGCATATGTTGCACAATAAAATCATTAAAATCGTCACTGGCAAAATGATACATCAATTTAGGAATTTCAATACCACGATCATTGTCCTGGTTTTCTCGCTCCAATAAGGTAATCGTATCCATCTTTTCATTAAACAGATGAACACTAGGAAAGTCTTTACAATTCGCATCCTCATTAAAAAGTGGCTGCATCTTATCCGGGAACTTTCCGACCAAAATCGCACTACTCAAACGATCCCCCATGAAACAAACACGCATCCCGTTTTTGATAGTCGGATTTTTCCGCGCATAGACATAAAATTGAGCGTCAGGATTTTTAGGTTGTAGATAAATAAGATCATTTTCGATCTTCCAGGTACCTTTTATTAATGTTCCGTAGGCTATTATCAAAAAAGTCTTGTTTTTGTTTATAACAAAAGCAGCACCCGAAGATTTATATACCCCGTCAATATGTTGTTCGCTTTGTTGTGCACAGACAAGATTAACGCATAATGTCAATAACAGCACAAGTAGTTTATTAAATTTCAATTGCATAGCTTCAATATTTAGTTAAATATCGTAAAAATGCCAAAAGATAAATTGGCTATTAAAAATTAAATGGTGGGAGAATAAATTTTCGAAGGACTTTCTCCAATATTTGATTCTCCCAATTTCCAGTGCATAAATCAAAGTGGTCAATAAAGATCAGATGAAAACGATATACTAAACCATCATTATAATTTATATTAGGACAGATAAGGATGTTGCCAGGGCATTCGATAAGGTCTTTTTGCTATCGACATCGCAACCACATTGACATCGCAAACTTGCATCAGCCTAAATAGATCACTTTTCCCATACCAACCCGCCCCGATCAGTCCTACCTTGATATTTTTAGGTAACCCCTCAAAGGATAATCCTTTAGCTTCTAAAGCGGATAAGGTAACAAAAGCACTTGCACCCAGAACGAAGTTTCTTCGGTTCAGCGTATAATCAACCATAATTTACGGGCTTATTGTTTAGTTTAGTATAAAATAAAACAATAAACTGAAGATAATGTTTATAGCGCTATCATTTTTCAATTGTATCCATTACCACCATAGCGCTTATAAGCTGTTCGCATTTCTATTTTTTCCGTATACTTTATATACAAGACATTGTGCAGAAAACAGATCGTCAATACACCTATTTCGCCTTCTCGGATAAAAATACAATGTGATCAACGACATGGATGACACCATTATCCGGAACTAAATTGGATGTGCGGATTTGCCATTGGTTGTTGGTCCCTTCATTGATGAGCCCAACATAGGTACTGGTATGGGACAAGTACATGATTTGACCTTTTTCAGTCGTATAGGCTATTGGTTTGTTACTCGGAGCCAAGGCAGGATCACTAAAATTCACTACTGCCTTTACAATATGATAGCGCAAAATATCCTTTAATATTGGTACCGGAATAGCTGCAATGTTGTCGTATTTATTTTCTTTTAAATAGGTTTTAAAAGCTTGATCCGTGGGCAGAATAAAGGTTGCCTTTTCCTTACGTTCATACAATGCTTCATCCTTGCATTGTAATATAGCTTGTTTCAGTAAGGATAATGAATCCTTCTCCTGAATATATGTCCATGCTGACATATTCAGTTTACTATTGTCTTCTGCGTAGTCGTATTCAAAGCTTTCCTGTATTTCGCAACTAGAAAACAATGACAGTGTAATAAAACTGCATAGAAAAAAAATAACACTATATTTTATCCTTTTCATAAGATTATCTATAAAATTCATTTTGTTGCAAATTTGGATTTTTAAGAAGTTCACCTTCATGTATTGGCCACAGCAAATTTCGTTTATCGGAGAGGCCATTGATCGGTTTCATTGTCGAAATAGCAGTTTCATTTCGCAGGAGGTCAAACCAACGGTGTCCCTCAAAACAAAGCTCTACAGATCGTTCGTGTAAAATACTGCCAACTAAACTTCCGAATTGGCTCTGCGCCTTATTTTGATCCAAAACTGGAAGTCCCGCACGAATACGGATACGGTTCAGCAAGTCCAATGCTTCAACAGGTTGATTTAAATTGGCATGTGCTTCAGCCTTTAGCAGAAGGATATCAGCCAATCGCGTTAATACAATATTGCCAGCGGAGGGTTCTGGACTCTCGTCATTAAATCCTTGCCCAAAAAACTTCCATATCTTACGGGGCTGAACTTGAGACACATCGTAGATACGACGTTTGCGAAGATCGTCAGGTTCGATTGACGCGATAAAAACTGCACTGGGTACATAATCACTATCCGATCCATTGGCATATAGTAAACGGAGACTATTGGTTTGTACTTCATTGTACCCCACTTCAAAAATACTTTCAGCACTGCTTCCTTTTACAAAGATGTTATTCCAATCCTCAATTGGCACCAAGGCATATTGCGGATCCGCGATTACTTTTTCAGCCATTTCTATCGCTTGTGCATACTTTTTTTGCCACATATAGAGCTGTGTCAGAAAAGCATAAGCCGCCCCTTTGGTAATCATCACTCGGTTTCTGGCACCTGAATAATTTGAAGCACAATTCTCTGTTGCTAAGATTAAATCTGCTTCAACCTTGGCCAATACCTCCGCCTCAGTGTTCTTCTTGACAAACAGGTCCTGATCCAATCCCTCATAGGGTTCCGTAACCAAAGGTACCTGCCCCCATATCCGCACCAAGTAAAAATAAGCTAGTGCCCTTAAAGCATGGGCCTGCCCAAGTAATTGCCTTTTAAGTTCGCTATCTTCAGTTCCAAATGCCTGTGGAATATATTTGATCGCATAGTTCGCACGGGATATAACCGTATAAAAATTATCCCAACGCGCCGAATTGATAACGGGAGTCAGCGTGTTCTGTTGTAGCGCAGCAGGATCACCGGCATGGCGGGTCACAATATTATCGGCCCGTCCCTCGCCCCAGTAAGCAAAATTCTGACGAAAAAGAGATTGCAAACCATTATAGATGCCATTGACACCAGCTTGCGCATCACTGGGCTTTTTATAGTACCCCTCTCCAGAAACATTGCTAATAGGCTCCTTATCCAACAACGAATTCGAACAACTGCTAACGGATAAAAATAGAAGAGAACAAAATGTATATTTTAACAATTTTTTCATCACGATGTATTAAAGACCAAGGATTAAACCAAACATAAATGTGCGGCTCTGTGGATATGAGCCCTCATCCAATCCTACACGAAGACCAGAATAGGAATTAACATCGGGATCAAAACCGGTATACTTTGTCCAGGTAATCAGATTTGTAGCCGTAACAAAAGCATCGAGCTTACGCAAACCGATACGTTTGCTCCAAGCGGGGTCAAAAGAATACCTCAAATTGATGTTTTTTAACTTTAGATAAGAACCATCTTCGACCCACCTACTTTGCACCCGACTATCAGACTGTTTTGGATCATCCCGAATCAATCGGGGAAAATCTGTTTGATCTCCCTGTTCCCGCCACCGGTTAAGGGCGTCAGTAGATAGATTATTATAACGAACAATTGAATTGCGCTGGTGATTCAGCTCACTATAAATCTGATTACCGACCGAATACTGAAAAAACACATTCAAATGAAAATTCTTATAGCTGAAATCATTGGAGATCCCGCCGAAATACTTCGGTTCAGCATAACCAATAATCTCGCGGTCATTTTGATCGATCATATTATCATTGTTAACATCCTTCCAAATGGGATCACCACCGGCAAATACAGGTCCATTCGCGCCATTTGTTAACCGGCTTGTATTGTCTTCGTCTCGCGCATACACACCAAGATAACGCCATCCATAAAATACACCGATAGGCAAACCTTCCCGTAGAATATGGAAAGCCCCATTTTGAATATGACCGCCAGTCAGAAGATTCTTAGGCAACGATGTAACCTTATTTCTATTTAAGCTGACGTTAATATTGGTGTTCCAACTAAAAGCTCCCTCCAGATTACGGGTCTGTAGGCTAAACTCCAATCCTCGATTCTCAATAGATCCTATATTTTGTGTAATAAATTCAAATCCCGTAGTCCCGGGCATGGGCACATTATAAAGCAGATCTTTCGTTTTCTTCAAGTAAGCATCCGTAGAAAACAGGATTCTATTTTTTAAAAAGCCAAGTTCTAGACCAAGGTTATATTGACGCGTTGTTTCCCAAGTGAGGCTTGCGTTGGGCATCACTGTTGGTGCCGCTCCCGAAAAATCCAGATAATTCGTTCCTAAAGTAAACTCTCCTCTCGCGGCATAATCACCGATGGCCTCGTTTCCGGTACTTCCAAGGCTAAAACGAAGCTTACCGTCGCTAAGCCAACCCAAATTCTTGATCCCTTTTTCTTCAACAAAACGCCAGCCCGCTGACGCA
>Ga0213829_1001240_pt1 | contig 18723 bp, 9 predicted proteins | sample MC6MC0896MG_FD_180665 | JGI IMG/M metagenome (GOLD analysis project Ga0213829, IMG submission 180665) | Enriched soil aggregate microbial communities from Iowa State University, Ames, United States - MC6-MC0896-MG | ecosystem: Environmental > Terrestrial > Soil > Unclassified | place: USA: Iowa...
CTGATCCTGAAATCCGGAGAAATAGCCATACTGCAACTTGACCCCGCCCGCCGCGGACGCCGTCAGTTGTGCATCCCCCCGCAGGTTAATCAGCGCTCCCTGCAAATCGTGTTGTGGTGTGCCATATCCCGACTTGCCCGCCCGGGCCTCCAGTGAGGGGTTGAGTGCGCCGCCTACACGGATGTCGATGTCGCCACCGCCGGTCAATTGCACGCTACCGTCGCTACCCACTCGTCCGGTACTGCCAACGGCTACGATCAGCCCCTGGCTTCGCGGGTAATCATTCTTGGTGAAACCGTCTCCCAATGGCCTGAGCATGCCACCGTCCCCTCCGGCACGCAGGCTGATGTTACCGCCTCCCAAAGTGCCGAACCCGGTGAACCCCACCAGAAAAGGTGCAGGATCTTTATCCGCTAAAAGAAATGGCTGGCTTGCGTAGCTACCAAAATTGATCCACCACGCAGTCGGTACGTCATTGTTGCCAGTACCCTGACGCCATAGCCAGTTACCCACGGCAACGCTGGGAACTTGCTCGCGTGTCATACCCAGGGTTGTGGTGTTACGTCCAACAACATCACCGGAAACAGAACCGCCCGCGTTGATCGTCAGGTTACCGCCCATCTGCGGGAACCAGGCTTGATAGAGGCTATCGCTGCCGCCATCGACCCATTTTTCATAGTTGCTGCCGGCACTGCCCAGTACCGAGCCATCGTCCGACACTCGCCCGCGAGCCTGGTTATAACGAGGATCGATATTGCTGGACTGAGTGCCGGCGGTGTACACGCCGAAAGGTGAATCCATGCTCAGGTTGCCGGCGGCCATCAGGTCCAGATCGCCGGTGCCGGTTCGCAGTACGCTGAACATTTGGGTGTGGGCGTTGACGGTGGTGCCTGGTTTGCTCTCAACGCAAAGTGCCGGGTCAATGATGATGCACCAGAGCTCTACGTCATCGACAGGTGAGTAGTCAGGCATGCCCATGTAATTGCCAGGCGCCCAAGTCCATTGAGCCATCGGTGCACAAGCCGTAACATCAATCTCGCAAATAATCAGATACTCATCAGGGACAGGCTCGTACGGCGCGAATCCATAAACGTTATCCACGCCCCATACCAGCTTCGCAGTCGATTCAGTCACTTTAAGACCATAGTGAGTATCGGCCAGTCGCAAGTTGCCCTCAGTGGTGATGGGCTTCACCGCTCGATTGTCAGCCGCGTCCAGATCCGCCCCCGCTACCACTCGCATCGACCAGGACGCACTGCCCGATGGCAACATGCTCGCCACCGCCCAATTGCGCCCTTGCTGGGTGCCGCTCAACGGGCGCAAATCGATATACGCAGTGCCATCCGCCAGTTTCACATCCGTCATGGACGGAATCAGCGAACCACGCAACAGTGCCAGCGAACCGTTGAGCTTCACGCCCACCGTTGCGTTGTCGAAAAACGTACCCGGCAGTGGCACGCCTTTGGGCCAGAGCATGCCTTGCATCGCGGTGGTCTTGTTCAGCCGCGTACCTGCGCCGAGCAGACTGCCCACTGGCAAGGTGACGTCGGCCCCCAACAATGTGCCGGCGGCGTACAGCAGATTACCCGCCGCGTCATGCACCGCCCCCGCCAATACCGTACCGGCGCTGAACGTGTACGTCTCGGCCAGCACGCCCTGAGTTGGCAACAGCGTGCCACTGGCCAGTGTCGCGGCCTGGATCGGCAAGTCGTAGTTCAACGTGGCACCGATCGGGTATTGGGTACCGTCAGCGAGGGTCACACCCGCGCCCGGCACAATCAGATCACCGCCGAAGGGCTGCACACCCGACACCAGTTTCCAGCCGGTGTCGTCCACGGTTTCCGGTGGCGGTGCAAAACCGTCGTTGATGCTGCCGTAGATATCCAGATTGCCGCCGGCACGGATTACCAGGCTGCCGGACTCACCGGCCCCGTAGACCGAAGTCTTCTGGGTGTGCGGGTTGAGACTGGCGTAACGATAACCGGACAAGTCCAGATCGCCTTGCACTACCAGATCGCCGTCAGCGGTTTTGCTGGCGATTTCCACACCGGGACGCAGGTGGAAGGCGTCGGCGTAGGTGGCGTTGTTCAGACTCGCCAGTTTGCGTTGCAGCAAGTTGGTGTTAGCCAGGGCCGCGTTGATGAAGGCGGTGCTGTCGACGTGGATGCCGTCCAGATAAGCCTGATCGATGACCTGATACGGACGACCGCTGGCCGCCGGGTCGGTGCCGTCGGCGGCATCGATGTAGCGGCGCGTGGCATTGAGCCCGATGGAGCGTGCGCCCTGAATGTTCAGCGCACCGCTGGCATCGATGGCGATGTCACCGTTGCCTATGCGCGGGGCATTCAGTTCCAGCGTGCCGCGCAACTGACCGTCATGCTGACCCGGCAAATTACCAACGTCGACATCCGTGCCATGACGCAAATCGATCCGTGCACCGGAAGCCAGCGTCAGCATGCCATCGCCGGAATTGAGTTCGACCATGGCACGGTTTGGTGCGTCGATGATCTTGCCGTAACTGTCGAGCCGCAGCATGCGGCCATGGGCATCGAGCACCGCGCCGCCGGCCACGGTCAGGCCGTTTGTGCCCGACAGGCGAATGCTGCCGACCCGCTCGCCGCTGGCGTCGATCAGGCCAACGACGGTGAGGCTGCCGTTGTCCACCGAGACATTGACTTCACCGGCCTTGAGCCCGTCGCCGATCACCAGGTTGCCCTGCTTGAGCTGGAAGCTGCGGCTGCCGAACACCTGCCCGGCGTTCAAACGCTGGTTGAGCGCGGCGAATTCCCCGTTCAGGTCACCGCTGCTGCCCAGGTGCTGCGCACGGATGTCCACACCGCCGGCCTTGTACGGCACCCAAGTGCCGCCGGCGTCGTAATAGCCGCTGCTACTGCCGAGGATTTCCCCCAGCAGGTCCACCACCCCGGCGCCCGCTGCCAATGCCACGGCGCTGAGGTTACCGGCCTGATTGTTGACTGCCGACAGGTCGATGCGCGAACCGGCGGCCTGGCGGATATTGCCGTTGCTGCTGTACAGGGCCACGTCGCCGCCCCAGCTGTATTTCTTCACATCGTTGAACGGCAGCGTGCGCCCGGCCACGTCCAGATAGGCGCCACTGGTCAGGGTCACATCATCCTCAGCCTGGACTGCCAGTTTGCCGCTGGCCAATGCGATGCGGCCGTCCAGCACCACGTTGCGTGCTTCCAGATTCAATTCCGCGCCCAGGGCATCGGCTACGGCCGTGCGATCGGCGGTGGGCGACGTCAGGCTCAGGGTGTTGCCCGCTTTGAGCAGGTTGACCGAACCGCCTTCGCCGGTGAGCAACGGCGTGCGCAGGTTGAGGTCACCGCCGCTGTAGGCATAACCCTTGACCGGGTCGTAAGCGCCCTGCTGTTCGTAAACCGCCAGGCTGCCCTTGTGGTTGGCGGTAATGCGTTCGCTGGCATTGAGGTTGACGTTGGCAAAACCCAGGGCCAAACGGTTGTTCTGATCCAGGCCATTGGGCTGCGGATTCGGACCGTAGCCGAACTCGATGCGTTGCGCCTGAACGTCCAGCGTGCCATGGCCGGTGCCTGCGCCGCCGTTGACGACTGCGCCCGGGTCCTGGGTTGCGCCATTCCAGATCAGGTTCTTGGTGCGAATGGTCGCCACATCGTTGCTATCGCCCAAGCCATAGATGGCGGGAGTCACCAGGACCAGGTTTTCCAGACGGCTCTTGCCGGTCTGTGGGTCCAGGGTGTCGAGGGTAACGCTGCCGATGAAGTTGAATGAATCACGGGTGGTCAGGCTCAGGGTTTCCAGCGCTGGCGCGCCGAACTGTGTGTCGCCTAGCAGAAGTCGGTCGAGGACGTTCTGGTTCAGGGTCAGACCGGCCGGCAAACGGCTGCCCGCCGCGGCAAGTGCCTCGGCGCTACCGGCATTCACCGAGCCGACGGCCAGTGTCAGGTGCCTGGTGCCGAAGCGCACCGCTTCACCGAGCTCAAACTGGTTGTCGGTGGCCGCGCTAATGCTGCCGTTGGAATAGAGCAACGAAGGGTTGATGCAACCCCGGTCCGGACAGGTACCGATCCGAATGCTACCGGCGCCATCCGTACCTGAGGGGGCCTCCGGCGCCAGCGTATTGGTCCAGCCGTTGGATACCATCAACAGGCTGGCTCTCCCGGGCTGATAGATGAAACCCGCCGTGGAGTCGTATGCCACATTACCGCGACCGAGGGTGTTGATGCCCGCCCCCGCCTCGACGGTGATGCCCTCAAAGATGCCGGAGGTCCACAGGGCAACTTCAGGTGCCGAGAGCATCGCCCCCTCACGCAGGGTAATGCTCTTGGCATCGCCTCTGAATTGAATGAAGTTGCCGCCCATGTCGTATTGCACATAGGGCGTTGCCCCAATGGTCAAGCGCCCGGCGCCCAGATTGTTGAGGTCGTCGGCATGCAACGAAATGCCACCAAACCCCTGAGTACTGGAGGCCCCGGCCCCGAGAATCTCAATAGACGTCGATCCCTTCACCACGGCGGTACCCAGCACACCGCCCTCGGCGGCTGTGAACAACGCCTTACCGTCGAAATCCAGGGCAATATCGCGCTCGCTTGGTTTCAACCAGAGCGTCAGCGATTTACCGTCCAGGGACGTCTGCCCCCGTGGCACGCTGCGACGCGCCGCATCGCTTTGGACGAATTGGATGTAACTGGTTTCGTTGTATTGCGAATAGCGGCGCAGCACATCCGCCGAGGTCAGGATGACCTGGCTGGCGAGGCTGTCCCGCAGCCCGGTATTGGCAATCGACATCTGCCCGGCACTGGTCCAGGAGCCATTGCGCATTTTCAGCGCGCCACTGGCTGCGCTGGCCGTTGCCTGACCGTTGACTTCAACCCGGAAGGCACCGGGCAGCAGAGCAAAAGTCGATGGCAACAGCGTGTAAGTACCGGCCGCCAGGCCCGGCACACCGGCGCCGATGGTGATCTGCTGACCTATGCGTGGGTCGCTGGCACCCGCCTCGCCGAGCATCGGTGCATAGAGGCTTTGATTGCCCGGGACGATGGCGTACACCGGATTGGTAGCCAGGCCCGGCAGGCTGAATGTGCCATCGGCGGCATTGCGCACCAGTGGATTGAGACGCGCATCGGTTGAACCGCCACGCCCGGAGACAAAGCCGACACCGCGCAAGTCCCCCCCGCCGGACAGGTCGATCAGCGAGCCCGCTTGCGCGTTGACGTACTGCCCCATCAGAACCACACCGGTAACTTCGTTGGCAATCCCCTGCAAAATCACGGGCTGGCCGTTGTAGCGATAGTCTGTGCCATCGGTTGTGCCGCCATAAGGCATGACCAGACCCGCACCACTGACCGACGTCACACTACCCGGCAACAAATTAACTGCCCGGGTGCTGCCATAAAAATCAGAGCCTAAGCTGATCGAGCCCAATGGCGCACGGATGACCCCGCCCTGCTCGATGTTGCCTCCCGTAAACACCAGCCTGCCGAACGCCGAATAAGGCAACGCTGCCGGCACCGATCCGTTGTTACTGATTTTTAACGTACGATTGAAATCGATGGTAGCCTCGCCCTGGTAACCGAAGCGCACTTCCGACCAGACCTTCGTGCCCGGATAGATCTGGGCTGCGCGCAGGTGCAGGTCGCCCGCAGTCCACACACTGGAACCTGCTTGCACGTCCGGCTTACCCAGCAATCGCATGTCGCCGCGGCTATCGAGGGTCACCCGATCAAAACTACGGCGGCTGACTGGCATGTCCGGCCCGGAGAGTTGCCTGATCACTCCCGTCGTGCCAAACGAAAGGTTGTTACCCAGGTCAAGCAGATCGGCGGTGGCGCTGAATTGTGCGGCCGCCACCCGGTTCGTTGGTTTGTTCAACACTCTTGGACGAATGCCGACTTGTTCGTCGTAGAAACCCGGACCGGACAGGCGCATATAGGAAGCCGCCAGATTGATGCGCGCGGCGTCTTTGGAACTTTCGGCCAGCGACAACGAACCGGCGTAGAGGCTCAAGCTCTGGTTCATCTGCAGGTCGACATCACCGTCGAACGTAATCAAACCATTGCTGAACAGGCTCAGGCTGTCAAAACTGCCGCTCATCAGCTTGTCCGCGCTCAGTCGGGCAGCACCATAGCGAAGTGCTCCGGCCGACTCGCCCGGCTGCAGATCGCCGGGTAAAAGTTCACTGGCAGGCCCTTGGCCAATGATCATTTCCCTGGGCGACCGTACGTCGTTGCTTACCTGATCCCCGCGATAGGCCGGCGTATCAAGGATAATTTCCAGACGTCCACCGGCTGCGCCGCTGCCCCCCGCGGCGGCGTGCAAGATGCCCTCGACAAACAAGCCGCTGTACGAACTCAAGGTAATTCGTCCGCCGTCCCTGGCGACGCGAGTCTGCCCGGTTCCGGGGATATCCAGCACGGCTTCGGCGCCTGAGGCCTCCAGGCGTGCTCCGGGACGCACGATCACAAAAGCATCGGCCGAAGTCGCAGTGGCCGCCTTCGCGTCGATTTCACCGCCAATGATGATGCTGCCGCCCTTGCCCACCTGACCGTAGACCCGGCCCTGCCCATCGACCGCCGTATTGGCACGGCCGGCGACATCCAGCACCGCGTGATCACCGATCCAGATCGAACGTGCGTGGGCCTTGGGATCGGCAAGCTGCGAAGCATCGGCAGCATCGTACTGTTGCTGACGAATGTCGATGGTACCGCCCCAGGCGTTGAGTTCCCCGTCAACGGTGATCTGGCCGGCACTGCGCAGGTTAATGTGTTGACCGGGGTCGACACTGACGCGCGAGCCCTGGCCGATGGTCAAAGTACTGTTGGCCGGGTCTATCTGGTTGACCTGGCGGGTGCCCGCTTGCAGTGACAGGCTCGCGGCTGCGCGTTGGGTCAACACGCCCTTGGCCGGGTCCTCCTGGAACAAGGTGGGTGTCCACAGCTGCAGCGCGTTCACCGGGTCGACGCCGCCGGATTGGTCCGCTGCCGAGTCGGCGAAGCGGTAAACCGGCATCGACACGTCGACAACCGCATCTTTGGCCACTTGCAGCGTCGTCAAGCCAATGACGTTGTAGGCGGAGAACCCCGTGTTGAACGTGTCCGCTGCCAATTGCAGGGTGTGATCGTCAAAAGGACCGTCGGCCGCGCCGATCAGCACCTTGTTGGCCTGGATCTTCAGCGTGCCGCCGGCCGTGACGCCATAACCGCGCACTTCGCCGCCCATCACCAGTTGCGATTGATCCGGCACGCGGTCCGCGCTGGACTCGAGGGTGACGTCGCCGCCCTTGCCGCCACGGTTCTTGCCACTGGCCAGCACAGCGCCGCCGGACGACACGTCGATAACACTGCCACTGGCCAGGGTGATATCGCCGGTACTGCGGATCGACACCGCACCACCGTTGAGCCAGGCCAGGCTGTTGCCGTCGGTCGGGTCGTTACGCAAGTTGGCCCACACGCCACGGGTGTCCAGGTGCACGCCTTTGTCTACGGTCACCCGCGACGGCGGCAGGCTGGCGAGCGTTAGACCAGTGCCCAGATTCAGGCTACCGGCACGCGCGGTAAGGTCCGCCTTGACCTGCACATCCTGGCCGAACAGGGAGATGTCGCCACCCGTATCGACGGTCACGTTTTCATTGATTTCAACCTTGTCCCTGGCCGCCACTTTCAATGCGCCAAGTTGGAAACCATTGACCCTATCGGTATCAAGAAACAGCTTGCCTTTGCGGGTATCGGACACCGCGCCAGCCAGTCCCAGGTCATTGTCATCGGCGGGACGCTCGCCACCGATCTGCACCTGATCAAGCATGGCGAGGTGCTGATACACCAGGCCGTTGGTAGCGGCCGACCAGCTTGGTTCATAACTGCCGACGATCAACTGCGCCCGACGCGCCCTGGCAGTCTGCGCCTGGTCATAACCATCGAGCCCGGCGCGAGGTGCCTGGATCTGGCGTTCGCCCTGAAACACTTCGCCCACCAACTGGCCATCGAGCACCGCGTTGTTGGTGGCGATCACCAGTTGCCCGGCATCGCGGCCGACGGTGTAGCCGGACTCGGCACGCCGGCTCGGAGCGATCAATGGGTTGAAGAAGTAGTGGGTCTGGCCCCAGCGCTCGCTGTGGTCCTCAAAACCTTGGTAGAGGCCGGTGTAGAGAATGTCCCCCGGCGCCCGCGACACGTCATACAAACGCCCGTCCGCGCCGCGCAACCAGCTCTGGCGGATGAAACCGCTCTGTACATCGAGCGTGCCGCCGGACAGGTTGATCAATGAGCCCTTCTCGGTGACCACATCGTTGCCGCTGAAATTCACCGTGCCGCCGTGGGCCATCCACTCGCCGATGCTGTGGCCTTGAGTGCCGAGGTAGCCACCCACTTCCAGCAGGCCACCCGCGGTGTACCAGCGATCGGTGGCATAACCATTGGTGCCGGCGGGCACGAAGATCAGTTCGCGCACATCGACCCACATGTCATTGTTGTTGAGCGCGCCGCTCTCGCGGTTGCCCGATGAATCGCGCTGCTCGTTGCCCTGCACGTTGATCTTGATGTTGTTGGCTTCCATCGCCACTTTGACCCCGAGCGCCCCCGACACATCGATCAGCGCGCCGTTGCGCACCAGGCTGCGCTGCCCCGCCGCTACCGCGACCTGCCCCCCGGTGGCGAGGGTGACCGAACCGCTCTGAAACTCGACGGTGCCGCCGCTGCTGATGTCGATGCGCGACTGGTCGCTGCGGATAGGGTTGTTGGCATTCACCCCGGTCAGCGCGGCAGTGTGCTGGCTGTCCAGCGCGGTGAGGTCGCTGCTGTCGAGCAGGATCGCGCTGACGCCGTTCTGCCCGAGGGTGACACTGCCGGTGGTGTCCGTGGCCGGGTTGAGCAAATGAAGGGTGCCGCGGGTCGATACTGAGGTACTGGCCAGCAACACGCCGTTTTGCACCACCTCATGGCCGGTCATCGTGATGTCGCCGGTAGAGGACTGGATCAAGCCTGTGTTGCTGACCTTGCCCGAACCCTCGGCCTTGAAACCCGGAATCACTTCGCTGCCGAACGTGGTGGAAAAACCATTGCCTTCGGTGCCCGAACCCTTGCGAATGTAGAAACGGTCACCGGCGCCGAGCACGGTCTGGCCCTTGGCGGTGCTGATGGAACCGGCGTTTTCCACTGCATTGCCGAGCAACAGAACGTACCCACCGGAGTCGGTCGAAAGCGTCGGTTGACGGGTTTCGATCCGTGCACCGCGCTCCACCAGCACGTCGCCAGCGGCATCGGTAAAGGTCGGCTGGCTGCCGGTGCTGTCGTAGTACAGGCCACGTTCGCGGAACTGGGTGTCGCTGATATCCGTCGCGGCCGCCACCAGGTTGCGCACGTTGACCTGGCTGGTGCCGCTGAACACTATGCCGTTGCGGTTGATCAGCATCACCGTGCCGTCGCCCTTGATCTGGCCCTGGATCTGGCTCGGCCGCGCGCTCGGGTCGTTGACGCGGTTGAGTGCCGCCCAGTTCGACTGCTGGGCGAATTCCACGGTGGTGTTGCGCCCGACGTTGAAGGTTTCCCAGTTGAGAATGGCCTTGTCGGCGGTCTGCTCGATCTTCACCGTGGTCTTGCCATCGGCCTGGGACTGTTGGGGCCCCTTGGCGTTCTGCCAGCCCTGGGTGAGGCCGGTATCGACCTTCAAGCCACCCTCGCTCATGCCGTCCGGCACGAACTGCACGGTGGCGAACGCCGTTGCTCGCCCAGCCGCCTGTGCGGCCTGTTGCGCGGCGATGGCGGCCACGGTGTTGTTCAGCGTCTGCACCGAGCGATCCAGTTGCTGCAGGGCGCGTTGCTGTTGCGCCAGCGGCGGTATCATGCCCGGCAAGCCGCCACCCGGTCGCGCCGCCGCGGCCTGTTGCGCCGCACCCTTGGCGGCAAACCAGCTCGAACTGAACGCCGTCGCCGCCTCGGCACTGCCGGCCACCAGGCACAGCGCAATCGCTTGCGCCAGCGGCTTGAGCAGCCACAGCGTCGGCTCCACCGAACGAGCGGCGTCACGGCGTACAGACACGGATTGGGTATTGCGACGAGCTTGGCGAACGAGCATCTCTACTAGGTCCTTTTCAATTGGCGCAAGAGGCCGCAGGCCGAGTAAAACCTGCTGTCACGACATAGGCGGTTGGCAAGGGGCAAGACCGAACGGATGTCACACAAACTTCATGATCGGGGAGTAGCCAAAAAAAATGGCAGCCCCAAGGGACTGCCATTTGTGGGTGAATCAGCTGGACCGCGTCTTCGTTCATCGCGAGCAAGCTCGCTCCCACAGGGGTACGCATTGCGAATATGGGAGCCAGGTCTTAGCTGAGCACCACCACCCCACCCGGCAATTCGGTGCACTTGACCCCATAGGCATCGCGAATCAACAACGCCACCCCCGCCAGTTGATCCAGGCTGAACCGCGCCTGCACCTTGCGTTTGCCCAACTCGCTGTTGAGCAGCAGCAACATGCCGGGTCGATAACGGTTGATCTCATCGATCACCGTTGCCAGCGTGGTATCGTTGAACACCAGCACCTGCTGGCGCCACGCAATGACCGTCGACGTATCGACCCTTTGCGGCGTGCCGATCTGCCGGGTGTCGTAGATCACCTGCTGGCCGGATTCCAGGCGAATGCTGCGGCCCAGCGTGTCCAGTTGCAGCTCCCCATCCAGGCAGGTGACGCATACACTCCGATCGGTATTGCGCAAGTTGAACCGGGCTTGACTGGCGCTCAGCCAACCGCCGCCTGCCTGCACCTTGAGCGGTATCTGGGCGTGTGTCAGGACTTCGACTTCGCCGCTGAGCAGTTCGAAGGTCCGGGTACCGTCGACGTTGGCACGCTGGTTGATACGGGTCTGGGTATTGAGCTCCAGGCTCACGCCATCGGCCACATCGAACCTGCGCTGCTCACCGACTTCAGTGATGTAATCCGCACCCAGTCCGGAGAGTCCGCCCGGCACGGTCCCGCGAATCAGCAAAAACGCCGCAGAGGCCGCAATGGCACCCCCGAGAAACGCCCGTCGCCCCAGATGCCGCGGCGCCTGCAGGTGCTCTGCCGCCGGGCGCAACTGCTGCCACAGCCGCTTGGCCTGCTCAAACGCCCGGGCATGTTCAGGGCTTTGCGCACACCATTCGCGCAAGGCGTGGGCATCGGCAACGGTCGCCCGGCCGGAGGTCAACAGGGCCAACCAACCCTGGGCTTCGCGGCTGAGCCGGTCCTGAGGCTGGGCCTCAGGCGGCGAAATTCGAAAGATGTTCAAAGCGCGGGGATACTCACGGAATATTCGGGACTCTACTATCAAGACGGTTTTCCCGCGCCGGGACCGAACCGCTGAATGACTTTTCTTTCCAGGCGTGCGGCGCAATGGCCCAAAGCGGCTTTGATTTCCTTCTCGACCATCCGTGTCGAAATGCCGAAACGCTGGGAAATTTCCAGGTGTGGCGCCTCTTCAAGGCGGGCGGCGATAAAGATTTTGCGCCGACGCGCCGGCAACTCATACAGCGCGCTAAGCAACAATTGAATTTCCTTCTGCCCGCCCACGACCCGTGCAGGGTCCAGCGCCTCATCGGACACCTGCAACAGCTCTTCCACTTCGCTGCCCGTCAGTAAGCGAGCATCAGACTGACGGCGGTCCGCCGCGATGTTCAGCGCAATGCGATACAAATAGGCGTTGGGCTGGGCGATATCCGGCGCGTCTTCCATGCGGTCGACCCGCAGGTAAGTTTCATGCAGCACATCGTTGGCCAGGTCTTCAGACCCCAGACGCCGGCGCAAACGCACCTTGAAGTCGTCATAGGAGGTCAGGAACAGTCCGACCATCGATTTTTCCCCGGTGTCTTTCATCCCCCGGAAACTCCTTTCCCTTGTAAGCATTCCATGCGTTTTCCTGACGATTCCGGTAACAAAAGCAGCGTGACCGGCTGGCTCACAGAGCTGGGTGCCGGGTGTTCGATATCCAGGTTACGCAAGCTCTCCACCAGCGCCGCATCGCGCTGGACATCGCCCGTCGAGCTGACCAGATGGCTGTGCTGAACCACCCCGTCGCGGCCAATCCACAGTTGCAACAACGCGCGAAAACTACCTGGCCGGATCAATGACGAGCGACACAGGCTGCGTTCAATCGCGATCTGAATCGATGCCGCGTAACTGCCGGCGGCCTGCGGCGAACCACTCGCCACCGCCCCCGGTATGTCTGGCACCGGCGTAACCGTGGCCTTTTGCAAGGTGAAGGCGTCAGCCCGTGCATACCGGGCCATCAGCCCACTGCCGCTGAGCACCCGGCTCAGGGCATCCGTGGCGCTCAAGCGGCCCGTGACCGCGAGTGAGCGTCGACCGCGGGTCAGTTGGCGATCCACCAGCACCGCCATGCCGGTGGAACGACTGAACTGCTCAAGTGCGCTGGCCAGTTCCTGGGCCGGAATATCCAGCACCTGGGGTGTCGCGGCATCAATCGGACCGGCCGCTGCTACCAACGAGATCAACCCGATCAATAACGCCAGGCTCACCTGACGAATATGAGTCAACGAAATCTGGCACGCGTCCCTGACTCTGCCTCGCTGCACGGCTGTCCTGCCCCTGAAAACCGTCATCCTGATGACTGTTTATGAATCTGGTGTGACGGGCAGTGCAAAAAAACCATCACGAGATGTCAAATCGCTATGTATTAGACTCAAGCGCATGCACGGCCCGTTCGGGCTGGACAGGAGGTCGTCAATGAACACGTTATCGAACGTCGCATCGGGCGCATTACTGATGAGCGCATTGTCATTGGCGCAGGCCGCAGAGCCCTTGGGCTGTGTAGAGGTGTCGGTGGGAGGCTACAAGGCGCCGGACTACAACTGCCTGAGCCAGCAAATGGGCAACAACTCCGGAGGAACCGCCGCCGCGCAGAAAAATCTGCAAGCCTTGAACGTCCCGGTCAACCAGCGCCCGCCCAATCAGGTCGGCCTCGCGACCCCGGCAGCGACCGGGACGCGCATGGGCAATACCTTTGGCAACTCGGTGAAACCGCAGCGGCCTGCTTCGCCCTGAAAGCAGCACCGCTCCCACAAGGGTATTCAATCGCTGGGGGTCTGGCGAAAGCTCACCGCCAGGCGATTCCAGCTGTTGATAGTGGTGACAGCGATCGTCAGGTCGACCATTTCGATTTCGCTGAACTGCTCCCGCGCCTGGGTATAGACATCGTCCGGCACATGGCTTTCGCAGAGCAAGGTTACCGCTTCGGTCCAGGCCAGCGCCGCGCGCTCCCGAGCGTTGAAGAAGCCGCTGTCGCGCCAGACCACGATCGAGTACAACCGGCGATCGGTCTCGCCCAGACGCCGGGCATCGACCGAGTGCATGTCGGTGCAGAAGGCGCAGCCATTGAGCTGCGAGGCGCGGATCTTGATCAGGTGCAGCAAGGCTGGCTCGATGCTGAGGTTGCTGGTCAAGGCCTCCATGGCAATCATCGCTTTCATCGCCTTGGGCGAAGCGCTGTAGTAGTCCAGGCGGGAGTTCATGGCGTGCCTCGTGGGGCGATAGGTCCTGCTTAAGTTAGGCGTTGCCTGGCAGGCGTTACAGAGCCAATTGTGCGAAATATCCCTGTACCACGAGATTGCAGACCAATCGGAGGTTTTTCGCCCACGCAACTTCTGCGCAGCCGCTCATGCGGGTAATCTGGCGCGACGCACACGCGCCTCAACCGCTGCAGGAGCCTCGCCGGTATGGAACTTCATGTTGTCATCAACGGCCGCAAGGACCTTGCAGGCCAGTTGTACCAGCAGCTGCGCAGCGCCATCGAATCCGGTCGCCTGGCAGCCGGGACACAACTTCCGCCCAGCAGGTTGCTGGCGCAGCAGCTGGGCATTTCGCGCAAGACCATTTCCGACACCTACGCCCAGCTGACCTACGAAAACTTCCTCACCGGGGTGATCGGCAAAGGCACCTACGTCAACGCTCGGGCGGCGAAATTCAGCCATAAACAGAGCCATTCGGAACTGGCCAGCTTCGATGTCATCGAGACCTGGCGCAGCCTGCCAGTGTTTTTGCGCCATCCAACCCTGGAAGGCTCGTTGCGCTACGACTTCATCGGCGGCGCGACCAGCAAAGGCCAGTTTCCCCAGGACGACTGGCGGCGCTGTACCTCCCATGCCTTGCGCCAGATTGCCGGTTCCAAAGGTCTGTACAGCTTGCCCGAGGGCCTCCCGGCGTTGCGCAATGCGATTGCGCGGCATATCGCGTTTTCTCGCGGCGTCAACTGCCAGGATGACGACGTGGTGGTATGCAACGGCGCGCAACAGGCGCTGGACTTGATTGCCCGGGTACTGACGAGCCCTGGCAGCCTGGTGGCCATGGAAGACCCCGGTTACCCGCCGGCGCGTTTGCTGTTCGGCACCCACGGGGCCCGCGTGATCGGGGTGCCGGTGGATGCCGAAGGTCTGCAGGTCGACAAGATTCCCGATGGCACCCGGCTGATTTACGTCACCCCCTCCCACCAGTTCCCCCTGGGCATGCCCATGAGCCAGGAACGTCGGGTGGCGCTGCTGGAAAGGGCTTACGTCCTGGGCGCGATCATCATCGAAGACGATTACGACAGCGAGTTCCGCTACGAAGGCCGGCCCACCGACTCCTTGCAAAGCATGGATGAGCGCGGGATCGTCGCTTATGTCGGCACCTTTTCCAAAACCCTGTTGCCGGAATTGCGACTGGGTTATGCGATTCTGCCGCCGGCCATTCTTGAGGCGGTGATTCGCGCCAAGCAACTCACCGATCTGCACACCTCCACCCTGCCCCAATGGGCACTGGCCAAGTTCATCGCCGAAGGCTGCCTGCTCAAGCACATTCGGCGCTGTCATACGATCTATGCCGGGCGCCGTGAACGAATCCTCGCGCGAATGGCCGGCGACCTCGCGCCGTGGCTTGAGGCCGTACCGACCACGGCCGGCTTCCACATGGTGGTTATGTGCAAAGTGCCTATCGATATTCCATTAGTGATTACACTCGCCAAAAAGGTTGAAGTCGGCCTCTACGCCATCGACAGCTTTTTCTACCAGCAAGCGCCACGGGCCGGGTTTTTCCTAGGTTTCGGCGCCATCGAAACCCTGGACATCGACATCGCCCTGGACCGTTTTAGGGACATTTTGCAGCAGGTCGCCTGACGGATTGGTCTGGGTTTTTATCCGGTGATTGGCTATTGGTGGTCCGAGGGGTCAGGCCTATCCTGAACAGGCATGATCTTTCAGTGAGCAGGATTCGTCCGGCCTGATTCAGGAGTATGAGCAATGCCCAACGAAGTGATCAATACCGTGAAGGTGCAGGCCGCAGCCGGCCGCTCGGAAGAACTCGGCAGGCAACTGCAAAAGATTGTCGAAACCCTGCGCGAACTACCAGGCTGCGACTCCTATATGGTCGACCGCTGCCCCGAGGACGACACCCGCTGGACGGTCAGCGCCCGCTGGCAATCGGAAGCCGCCATGCGGATGCATTTTCACACCCCCGAAGTACAGGGCTTTATCGGGCTGATCGACAGCCGACTGGCCAACGCTGTCGACTTCAATAGCTTCCCAATCGTTTAAAAAGTTGGATCGCAGTCTTCGGCCACTGCTACAGGGCAACGGGTACCCCTGCAGGAGCGGCCGGAGGCTGCGATCTTTTGCTGTTCAACGCGCCTGATTGGTCCCCTCGCCTTTGCGAAAATTGGCTGTTTGATTGCCTCGACCGGCGAACTACTGTGGTCCCTGACAACTCACGATCACAGGTGATACACCATGAAAACCTTGCGTTTCTGTGCAGCCTCTCTCGCCGCCCTGGCACTGACCGTATCAGCCTCGGTCTTCGCTCATGAATCCACAGACCCGTCGGAAAAAGTGACGGTGCTGCAGGACCAGATGCTGAAAAACGTACCCGGCAAAAAGGCGATGATGATCGAGGTCGACTACAAGCCCGGCCAGGCGTCCATCGCCCACAAGCACGAGGGCACCGCCATGGCCTACGTTCTGTCGGGATCGATCACCTCTCAAGTGAAAGGTGAAAAAGCGGTCACTTACAAGGCCGGCGAGTACTGGTATGAAGCGGCGGGATCGGAACATCTGGTGTCGAAAAATGCCAGCGCCACCGAGTCTGCCAGGTTGTTAGTGTTCATGGTGTTGTCCCCGGACGAAAAAGTATTGATCCCCTTGAAAAACTGATAGCTGTTAGCGCAACTATAAATAAACAGGCGCGAATAGCGATTTCGCACCTGTTTATTTCCTGCAGCAATTAACCACCCACTTTTAAACCGAACTAAACTATTGGCCGCCCGATAAGTGCAGCTATTGGCTATTTCTTTAAACCGGGACAGGTTTAGTCTGGAATCACCGCCGCCGCGCCGGCAACAAACATTTTTCAACTTACGTTGTTTCACTGGAGAAACACCATGAAACTTGCGCTTGTCAGTACCTTGACGATCACGGCTGTCCTGACCGGTTGTTCAATACCCACGGCACCTACCGGCGTTTCGTCCCTTGACGGCCTCTTTACCGAGCCGGTCGGGCGCAGCAGCGCCACCCGTGTCGCCAATGGCAGCAACGTATCCCTGGGCATCGTCTACAGCCGAAACACCCAGGCTAACCGTGCCTACCTGCAGGACTACCAGGCCAATGCCGGCACCGGCTTTGGCCAGAGCTTGCTGGTGCAATCGATTCATGATGCCTACGTAGCCACCTCAAAGCCCGACCTGGCGGTGGACTGGGTCAAGGGGTCCTTGCAACGTCAGTTCGGCTCGGTAACGGTGTATCCGGACATGCAAAGCCTCAGGGCGGCGAAGCCGGATGTTGTCGCCGTTGTCGATGCACGCAGTCAGTTGATAACGTCGCGCAGTTCCGACATCGAGGCGGATGTCCGGGCGATGTTCTATGATTCCAACTTCAACTACATCGGCATGGCCCAAGGGTATGACGCTAAAGCGCTGAGTCCGATATGGGCGGACTATAAACGCAGTGAAGAGATTGTTGCGGACATCAATGAACAGCAGAATGTACAAGTCCGGGCGCTGCAGAACTTTGACCAGTCGCTCAGTAATTTATTGACCAGGCCGACAGATAAAGTGTCGATGATTGATAATAAAACAGGCTGGAAGTTGTATTGAGGTCAATGGCCCCTTCGCCGGCACGCCGGCTCCTACAGGGGGGTTGTGTCATTCGCAGATGATGTGATCAACGCAACCCCCTGTAGGAGCTGGCTTGCCAGCGAAGGGGCCAGCCCGGGCACCCCAAATCCCCCAGACATAAAAAAACCCCGCATCTCTCAATGCGGGGCTTTTTCATTCAGCGCCTGATCAGGCCGCCGGTTCCAGCACCTTGCTGGCCGGAGCAGCGGCAGGCACTACCGCTTGCCCGCTCAACGCCAGATCCAGCAGTTCGCGGTTGGCCACCGCGTACATGGCGTAGTCCGTGCCACTGGCGGCACGCAGTTCCACCAGCATGGCGCGCCAGCGCTCGACCATGCCTTCGTGCTGCTCCATCCACAGCTCCAGGCGTGTTTCCACGTCCTGGGAGCCATCGCCCTGTTGCAGGACCGAGATGGTGATCGCACGTTGTTGCCAGTCAACGTCATCACGGAACGCTTCACGGGCCAGGGCCTGCCAGTTGTTTTCAACCGGCAGGGCGCTGATCTGTTGCAGGTACCAGGTGATGTCCAGCGCGCTGCCCACGGCGAAGTACGCCTTGGCGACGTCGGCGGCGTTCTGGCCCGTCACGTCGGACGCTTCGATGATCGGCAGCAAGGTGTACAGGTGAGTGGTGCCTGCAACCATACGCGCCAGCAACTCAGGCACGCCAGCGGCGACGTAAGCCTGATAGCGGGTCTGCCAGCCTTCACGGGTCGGACCTTCCAGCAGTTCGTCGAGCTTGAGGCCCAATGCTGCCAGATGCGGACCGAAGTGCGCGACGTCACGGGCAGCGTTCTGCTCGTTGCGACGGCTGCGCAGGAACCAGCGCGTAGCGCGACGGCCCAGGCGCATCAGCTCATCCATCAGCTCCAGTTGCACGTCGGCGGAGACCTGATAATCCAGGGCTTCGATCTGACGGAACCAGTGCGGGAGGTGGAAGATGTCACGCACGATCACATAGGCACCGGCCACATTCGCCGGGCTCATGCCGGTCGACTCTTTGAGTCGCTGCACAAACGTGATGCCCATGTGGTTCACCAGATCGTTGGCGATCTGGGTGCTGACGATTTCACGCTTGAGGCGGTGACGGCGCATGGCGGCGGAGAACTTGCTCACCAGGCTTGGCGGGAAAGCGGTTTCCATGTCGCGCGTCAGGTAGTCGTCGTCCGGCACCAGGGAATTGAGCAGCGCTTCCTTGAGGTCGATCTTGCTGTAGGAGATCAGCACCGACAACTCGGCACGGGTCAGGCCGTGGCCTTCGGCGATACGCTCGCTGATGGCCTCTTCAGACGGCAGGAACTCGATCGCGCGATCCAGCTTGCCGCGGCTTTCCAGATCGTTCATCAGGCGCTTGTATTCGGCAATCCGCACGTAGGCGCGACGGGCCGCCAGGGACAGTGCCTGGGTTTGCTTGTAGTTGTTGCCGAGCACCAGGTTGCCGACTTCGTCGGTCATGCTGCCAAGCAACTGGTTACGTTGCTTCTCGGTCATGTCACCAGCGTGCACGACTTCGTTGAGCAGGATCTTGATGTTCACTTCGTGGTCGGAGCAGTCCACGCCACCGGCGTTGTCGATGAAGTCGGTGTTGGAACCGCCGC
>Ga0213829_1001243_pt1 | contig 18706 bp, 15 predicted proteins | sample MC6MC0896MG_FD_180665 | JGI IMG/M metagenome (GOLD analysis project Ga0213829, IMG submission 180665) | Enriched soil aggregate microbial communities from Iowa State University, Ames, United States - MC6-MC0896-MG | ecosystem: Environmental > Terrestrial > Soil > Unclassified | place: USA: Iowa...
GCGTTGCCGAGCAGTTCCAGTACATCCTGCGTGACGAGTCGATGCACCTGAACTTCGGTATCGACGTGATCAACCAGATCAAGATCGAGAACCCGCACCTGTGGGATGCGGCGATGAAGGAAGAAGCCACCCAGATGATCCTGCAAGGGACCCAGCTGGAGATCGAATACGCTCGCGACACCATGCCGCGCGGCGTGCTGGGCATGAACGCAGCGATGATGGAGGACTACCTCAAGTTCATCGCCAACCGTCGTTTGACTCAGATCGGCTTGAAGGAAGAGTACCCAGGCACCACCAACCCGTTCCCGTGGATGAGCGAGATCATGGACTTGAAGAAAGAGAAGAACTTCTTTGAGACGCGGGTGATCGAGTATCAGACTGGTGGGGCGTTGAGCTGGGATTGATCTTGGTGAAGCCCTGAAACGGGCTGTCAGCTGGATTATTGGGGCCGCTTTGCGGCCCCTTTGCTTAATCTGTCATACGATGTCTTTAGCAACCCCAAACACCCCGCACCAGAGCCCTCGGGCGCGTATCATCCCCTACCCCGCCGCTGAATCCCGCCTAACACCCCATTGACAAGCTTTTTCCCCGCCGTTAATAATCCGCAAAGTCGTACGACAACACACAACAAAAACAACAATTCAGTGAAGCCCCTATGACGATCTCAGCCCTCCTCCACGCTGTTCGCCTTCGCCGTCCTCTTCAGCCCAGCACTGCCCGCGGCAGCTAGCCTTCGCGCGCAGGCTCGAAACCGTTTGGCCTGACCGGCCTCGCCTACCCCCGCCACTGCCGCTGGCCGCTTACACGCGCCTGGCATACGGAAAGCTTTACCCTCAGGGAGCACAACAATAATGAAAATCCGCCAACACCTTCCCCTCGCACTGTTCAGCGCAACCGCCTTCGGCGCATTGCCGCAGGTGAGCTATGCCGCAGGTTTCATGGAGGACGCCAAGGCCACGCTGGGCCTGCGCAACTTCTACATCAACCGCAACTTCGTCGACCCGGCCAACCCGCAGAGCAAGGCCGAGGAATGGACCCAGAGCTTTATCCTCGATGCGCGTTCGGGCTTCACTGAGGGGCCGATTGGCTTTGGTGTGGATGTGCTGGGGATGTGGTCGGTCAAGCTCGATGGCGGTGGCGGTACCTACGGCACCGGGCTGCTGCCGCGGCATGATGATGGCCGGCCGGCAGATGACTATGGCCGCCTTGCAGTGGCGGGCAAGGCGCGGATCTCCAAGACTGAGTTGAAGATCGGCGAGTGGATGCCGGTGCTGCCGATCCTGCGCTCGGACGACGGTCGTTCGCTGCCGCAGACGTTCCGCGGCGGTCAGGTGACGTCCAACGAGATCGCCGGGCTGACCCTGTACGGCGGTCAGTTCCGGGGCAACAGCCCGCGTAACGACGCGAGCATGGACGACATGATCTACGGCGGCGCTGCCTCGGACCGCTTCAACTTCGTTGGTGGTGAGTACAAGTTCAACCAGGACCGCACCTTGTTCGGGCTGTGGAACGCGGTACTCAAGGACGTCTATCAGCAGCAATACCTGCAGGTCAGCCACAGCCAGCCGGTCGGCAGCTGGACTCTGGGCGCCAACCTCGGTTACTTCCAGGGTGAAGACGACGGCGCCAAGCGCGCGGGCGAGCTGGACAACAAGACCTACTCAGGGATGTTCTCGGCCAAGGTCGGCGGCCACACCTTCTATGTCGGCCTGCAGAAGGTCAGCGGCGATACCTGGATGCGGGTCAACGGCACCAGTGGCGGCACCCTGGCCAACGACAGCTACAACGCCAGCTTCGATAACGCCAACGAGCGTTCGTGGCAGGCGCGGCATGACTTCAACTTCACCACTGTCGGCGTCCCTGGGCTGACCCTGATGAACCGCTACATCAGTGGCCGCGAGGTGCACAGTGGAGCGGTTACCGATGGCAAGGAGTGGGTGCGTGAGTCGGAGCTGGCCTATGTGATCCAGAGCGGTACGTTCAAGGACTTGAGCATCAAGTGGCGCAACTCGACCATTCGCCGCGACTTCAGCAGCAACGAGTTCGACGAGAACCGTTTGATCTTCAACTATCCGTTGTCTCTGCTGTAACAGCGGTTTATGGGGTGTCAGTGCTGGCCTCTTCGCGGGTGAACCCGCTCCCACAGGGGTCGCTGGGAGCCTGGGGCAGTGACAAAAACAGACACGGCAAGCATTGACAACCTTGCGAATCACTACCGATAATCCAGCACAGTCATACGACAACCTACAACAACTCAAAACAAACGAGCTTGCCATGACTATCACACCGTTCAAGCGCCTGCTGCTCACCGGAGCCGCAGGCGGCCTCGGCCAAGTGCTTCGCGAGCGCCTCAAGGGCTACGCCGAAGTACTGCGCCTCTCCGACATTGCACCCATGGCACCTGCCACCAGTGCACAGGAAGAAATCGTCGAATGCGACCTGGCCGATAAGGCCGCCGTGCACCAGTTGGTCGAAGGCGTCGACGCCATCTGCCATTTCGGCGGTGTTTCGGTCGAGCGGCCTTTCGAAGAAATCCTCGGCCCAAATATCTGCGGCGTGTTCCACCTCTACGAGGCGGCGCGCAAGCATGGGGTCAAGCGGATCATCTTCGCCAGCTCCAACCACACCATTGGCTTCTACCAGCAGGACCAGCAGATCGACGCCCACGCCCTGCGCCGCCCGGACGGCTACTACGGGTTGTCCAAGTGCTACGGCGAGGACGTTGCCAGCTTCTATTTCGATCGCTACGGCATCGAGACCGTCAGTATCCGCATCGGCTCGTCGTTCCCCGAGCCGCAGAACCGGCGGATGCTCAGCACCTGGCTGAGCTATGACGACCTGACCCAACTGATCGAGCGCGGCCTGTTCACCGAGAAAGTCGGCCACACCGTGGTCTACGGCGCCTCGGCCAACCGTGACGTGTGGTGGGACAACCGCCATGCCGCGCACCTGGGCTACCAGCCGAAGGACTCCTCCGAGGTGTTCCGCGCCAAGGTCGAAGCGCAACCAGCGCCAGCCGCCGATGACCCGGCGATGGTGTATCAAGGTGGCGCGTTTGTCGCTGCCGGGCCATTCGACTGATTCACCACGCGCAAGGAGGCTGTCTACCGTGAACTACGAACTGATCGTGGATGCACGCAATGCCACCGGCGAAAGCCCGGTGTGGGATGTTGCCGAGCAGGCGCTGTACTGGGTCGATATCCCTACCGGCCAGCTGCACCGCTGGACGGCCGCAGATGGCGCTCATCAAAGCTGGCAAGCGCCGCAGATGCTCGCCTGCATCGCCCGCTCGGCCAACGGCAGCTGGATTGCCGGCATGGAGGATGGCGTTTATGCGCTGACAGCCAATGCCCAGGGCAAGCTCGACAGCCGCCTGCTGCGCGCGGTTGAACATGGCGCCAAGGGCATGCGCTTCAACGATGGCCGCTGCGACCGCCAGGGTCGCTTCTGGGCCGGCAGCATGCTGATGAACATGCAGCAGGCGGCGCCGCTGGGTGCCCTGTATCGGTACGACGGCGAGGGCCGGCCGCTGCACCTGCAGCTGGACCAGATGATCGTGCCCAACGGCCTGGCGTTCAGCCCGGACGGCACGCGCATGTACCTGTCCGACTCCCACCCCGACGTGCAGCGCATCTGGCAGTTCGACTACGACATCGACACCGGCACCCCGCACAACCAGCGCCTGTTCGTTGATATGCGCGGCTTCCCGGGACGGCCTGACGGCGCTGCCGTGGATGCCGACGGCTGCTACTGGATCTGCGGCAACGATGCAGGCCAGGTGCACCGCTTCACTCCCGATGGACGACTGGACCGCTCACTCAATGTGCCGGTGAAAAAGCCGGCGATGTGCGCCTTTGGCGGGCGCAACCTGGACACCTTGTTCGTGACCTCGATCCGCCCCGGCGGCGACCTGCACGATCAGCCGTTGGCCGGTGGCGTGTTCGCCCTGGACGCGGGCGTGCAGGGTCTGCCAGAAACAGCCTGGCGCGGCTGAACCGAATCCCGCTGCACCCGTGCGATACCCAAATAATAACAACACTGGAGCGTCACCATGGTCTTCAAACGCAAGCTGCTTCTGGCCGTACTCCCGTTGGCGATCAGCCTCTCCGGCACCGCCTCGGCGCTGGATATCAAGTTCGCCGAGATCCATCCGGCCGGCTACCCGACCGTAGTTGCCGAGCAGAACATGGGTAAAAAACTCGAAGCCGCCAGCAATGGCGAGATCACCTTCAAGATGTTCGCCGGTGGCGTGCTCGGCTCGGAGAAGGAAGTCATCGAACAGGCGCAGATCGGCGCGGTGCAGATGACCCGGGTCAGCCTCGGTATCGTCGGCCCGGTGGTGCCGGATGTGAACGTGTTCAACATGCCGTTCGTGTTCCGCGATCACGAGCACATGCGCAAGATCATCGATGGCGAGATCGGCCAGGAGATCCTCGACAAGATCACCAATTCCGAATTCAACCTGGTCGCCCTGGCCTGGATGGATGGCGGCACGCGCAGCATCTACACGAAAAAACCAGTGCGCAAGATCGAAGACCTCAAGGGCATGAAGATCCGTGTGCAGGGTAACCCGCTGTTCATCGACATGATGAACGCGATGGGCGGCAACGGCATTGCCATGGACACCGGCGAGATCTTCAGCGCCTTGCAGACCGGGGTGATCGACGGCGCGGAAAACAACCCGCCGACCCTGCTCGAGCACAACCACTACCAGAGCGCCAAGTACTTCACCCTGACCGGCCACCTGATCCTGCCTGAGCCGGTGGTGATGTCCAAGACCACCTGGGAAAAGCTTACGCCTGAGCAGCAGACCCTGGTGAAGAAAGTCGCCCGTGAAGCGCAGATGGAAGAGCGTGCGTTGTGGGACGCCAAGTCGGCCGCCAGTGAAGAGAAGCTCAAGGCTGCCGGGGTGGAGTTCATCGTGGTCGACAAGAAGCCATTCTTCGACGCCACTGCGCCAGTGCGGGAAAAGTACGGCGCGCAATACGCCGATCTGATGAAGCGTATCGCCGAAGTCCAGTGACCTGCGGCTCCCTCCCCAGCTAGATGCGGCTGCACGGCTACGTGCAGCCTCGGTGGTGCTTTATGAAAACACTTGTGTTGCGTGTCAACGATACCTTGTACAGCGGTTGCATCTGGGTGGCGGGGCTGTCGATCCTGACCATGACGCTGATCATTCCTTGGGGCATTTTCGCCCGTTACGTGCTCGGCAGCGGCTCGAGCTGGCCGGAGCCGGTGGCGATCCTGCTGATGGTGGTGTTCGCCTTCATCGGCGCGGCCGCCAGCTATCGGGCCGGTGCGCACATGGCGGTGACCACGGTTACCGACCGCCTGCCACCGGCACGCCGCAAGGCTGTAGCACTGCTGGTGCAAGTGTTGATGCTGCTGGTCTGCGCGTTCATGACCTTCTATGGCATCAAGCTGTGCGTGACTACCTGGAACCAGTTTCTCGCCACCCTGCCGTCGATTCGTGTGGGCGTGACCTACGCGCCGATCCCGGTCGGCGGGGCGATCACCCTGCTGTTCGTGCTGGAAAAACTCTTCTATGGCGATCAGAGCCATCGCCAGGTGATGCGCTTCGATGTCGTCGAAGAAAGCGAAGGAGCTGCATAAATGGATGCGTTCATTTTGTTGGGCAGCTTCATCGCCCTGATCCTGCTGGGCATGCCGGTGGCGTATGCGTTGGGCCTGGCCGCTCTGGTCGGGGCCTGGTGGATAGATATTCCACTGCAGGCAATGATGATTCAGGTTGCCAGCGGGGTTAACAAGTTCTCGCTGCTGGCGATTCCGTTCTTCGTGCTGGCCGGCGCAATCATGGCCGAGGGTGGCATGTCGCGGCGGCTGGTGGCGTTTGCCGGGGTGCTGGTGGGGTTTGTCCGTGGCGGCCTGTCGCTGGTCAATATCACCGCCTCGACCTTCTTTGGCGCGATCTCCGGTTCGTCGGTGGCTGACACCGCATCGGTCGGTTCGGTGCTGATCCCGGAGATGGAGCGCAAGGGCTATCCGCGTGAGTTTTCCACGGCGGTGACCATCAGTGGCTCGGTGCAGGCACTGCTGACTCCGCCCAGCCACAACTCGGTGCTGTACTCGCTGGCGGCCGGCGGCACGGTATCGATTGCCTCGCTGTTCATGGCCGGGGTCATGCCAGGGCTGTTGATGAGTGCGGTGTTGATGGGCCTGTGCCTGATCTTCGCCAAGCGCCGCAACTACCCCAAGGGTGAGGTGATCCCGCTGCGCCAGGCGCTGAAAATCGCCGGTGAAGCGCTGTGGGGCCTGATGGCGATGGTGATCATCCTCGGCGGCATTCTGTCCGGGGTGTTCACCGCGACCGAGTCGGCGGCGATTGCCGTGGTCTGGTCGTTCTTCGTGACCATGTTCATCTACCGCGATTACAAGTGGCGCGACCTGCCGAAGTTGATGCACCGCACGGTGCGGACCATCTCGATCGTGATGATCCTGATCGGCTTTGCCGCAAGCTTTGGCTACGTGATGACGCTGATGCAGATCCCGTCGAAGATCACCACGCTGTTCCTGACCCTGTCGGACAACCGTTACGTGATCCTCATGTGCATCAACTTCATGCTGCTGCTGTTGGGCACGGTGATGGACATGGCGCCGTTGATTCTGATCCTGACGCCGATCTTGCTGCCGGTGATCACTGGCATCGGCGTCGACCCGGTGCATTTCGGCATGATCATGCTGGTCAATCTGGGCATTGGTTTGATCACGCCGCCGGTGGGCGCGGTGCTGTTCGTTGGCTCGGCCATCGGCAAGGTCAGCATCGAGGCGACGGTCAAGGCACTGCTGCCGTTCTATGTGGCACTGTTCCTGGTGCTGATGGCAGTGACCTACATCCCGGCTATCTCGCTGTGGCTGCCGAGCGTGGTGCTGTAACTGTGACAGGCGGGCCTGCGGGCCCGCCCTCCCCCTGCAAATGGATTTGTGCACATGGCTGTCGCCTCCTCTTCGAACACCTCACTCTTCCCGCGCAAGCTGGCGGTGGCGCTGTTAGCGCTGCTGGCTTGTGCCTTTGCCGGCAACCACATCGCCGCGCGGATCGCCTTTGATAACGATACCGGCGTGTTGCTGGCGATTCTGTGTCGCTCGGGCATCACCCTGCTGGCGTTGGCGGCGCTGGTGCTGTGGCAGCGCCAGTCGCTAGGCCTGCCCGCAGGTTCGCGACGCTGGCAACTGCTGCTGGGCCTGCTGATTGCCACCCAGAGCCTGTGCCTGTACTCGGCGGTGGCGCGGATCCCGGTGGCGCTGGCGCTGCTGGTCGGCAACACCTTCCCGATTCTGTTGGCGCTGCTCAGCTGGGCCCTCGGCGGGCCGCGACCGACGCGACGCACCGTGCTGCTGATGGGGCTGATTCTGCTCGGTCTGGTGCTGGCGCTGGATGTACCGTCACGCCTGGCCGACAGCGCTGAGGCCAACCCGGACTGGACCCTCGGCGTGAGCCTCGCCTTCTGCGCTGCCTGTGTGTTTGCCTGTGCGTTGTGGATCACCGATCACAAGCTGGCCGGCGTACGCGGGCCGGTGCGTAGCTTGCTGACCTTGATGATCGTGTTCGCCAGCATGCTGGTAGCCGGGGTCGGCGGCTGGGTGCCGGCGGGCTTGTCGCTGCCCAGCAGCAGCGCTGGCTGGATCGCTCTGGCCAGCCTGGTGGTGCTGTATGGCGTGGCGTTTACTCTGCTGTTCGTCTGCGTGCCGCGGTTGAACATGGCGCAGAACGCGCCGGTAATGAATATCGAGCCGATTGCCACGCTGTTGCTGGCCTGGGCCTTGCTCGATCAACGCCTGAGCGGCATGCAGTTGATCGGTGGCGCGGTGGTGGTCTGCGGGATTGTGCTGCTGACCTATCGGCGCTCGGCCTGATCACCGTGCTTGCACCTGGAGCTTGCCGAATGGCTTTATTCGAACTGCATCTTGAAGACCGTTTGACACGCCTGAGCCTGGCCCCGGAGCTGGGCGCCAGCCTGGTCAACTGGCAGGTCAAGGACAGTGGCCAGGCGTTGCTGCGCCATAGCGATCAAGCGGCGCTGGACAGCGCTACGCCAAGGCGCCTGGGTTGTTATCCGCTGGTGCCGTGGTCCAATCGCATCGACAGCGGTGGCTTTGCCCGCCCTGATGGCTGGCTGGCATTGGCCGCGAACACCGAGCACTCGCCCTACGCGATCCATGGCAGTGCCTGGCAGCAACCTTGGGTGGTGACTCATCAAGGCACTGATCATGCTTGCCTGACGCTGGACAGCGAGCTGCCTTTTGCCTATCGGGCGGTTATGCATGTCAGCCTCGACGAGGGCTGCCTGAGCCTGGATCTGCAGGTTACGCATCTGGATGAATTGCCCTGCTGGCATGGGCTTGGGCTACACCCGTACTTGCCTCGCCATGCTGATACCTTGCTGCTGGCACCGGCGCGTCAGGTATGGGTAGGCGATGAGGGTTGCTTGCCATCGCGTCAGGTTGAAATCCCGTCCGAATGGCGCTTCGGGCAGTTGAGTGAGCTGCCAACGACAGTTGTCGATCACGCCTTCAGCGGCTGGCAGGGCGAGTGCACGATTGTCCAGCCGGCAGCCGGCTATGAATTACGCTGCAGCGCCAGCGGAGCCGACCATTACCTGTTGTACTGTCCGCAGGACCAGCCGTTCTTCTGCTTCGAGCCGGTCAGCCATCCGATCAATGCGCACCATTTGCCTGGGCGTCCAGGCTTGCGCCTGCTACACAAAGGCGAGCACGTCAGCCTGGGTTTCAGAATGCAGTATCAAGCGCTCAATTGAGGTAGTGGTGCGCGCGAAGGTTACTCGCCAGCCGGTCGATGAACGCCCGCACCTTGGTCGAGCCGTATTTGCTTTCGCGGTGCAGCACATGGATCGGCCACGGCGCTTGCTCGTAATCCTCGAGCACCACCTGCAAGCGCCCCGCCGCCAGCTCCGCTGCCACTTGATACGACAGCAGCCGCGCAATGCCCAGACCTGCCGTGGCGGCGACGATTGCCGCGTCGTTGCTGGTCACCGTCAGCCGGGGCTTGATCCGCACCTGCACAGGCGCCTGCTCAGGGCCAAACGTCCAGTCCAATCGCGGTGACACGCCGCTGGCTGCGATCATCGTATGCTCGGCCAGCTCGGCGGGATGCTGCGGTTTGCCGTGGCGCTGTAGATAGTCAGGCGAAGCGCACAACAACCGGCGCACCTGGCCGACGCGCACAGCCTTCAGCCCCGAATCGGGTAATGGCCCGATGCGCACGGCAACGTCCATGCCCTCCTCCACCAGATTGACCACCCGATCGAGAAAGTAGGCGGACACGTCCACCTCAGGGTAAGCCTGCAAGTAGTCAACGATGCACGGCATGACAAAGGCTTTACCGAACAGCAGTGGCGCGGTCACCGACAGATTGCCTTTGGGTGCGGCGTTGATCCCGGCCGCCGCCTCGTTGGCCTCGTGGATACTGGCGAGGATATTGCGACTGTCTTCCAGGTAGCGGCTGCCGGCCTCGGTCAGGCGCACATTGCGCGTGGTGCGCTGCAGCAGCTTGACCCCGAGCGCCTCTTCCAGGGCACTGACCGCCCGCGTCACTGCCGCCGGCGACAGGCCGAGTTTGCGCGCCGCTGCGGCAAAGCTTTCCAGCTCACCCACCGCAATCAGCACCTTCATCAGATGGATCTGATCCATGCCCCGCCCCCGTATCAATCCTGCTGCGATTATTCCCGGGGCGGGCGGCTGATCACAAGGGCGCATCGATCAAAGATCCAGCACCAGCGGCTGGCCGCCGTCATCTGCCGGTACAGCGCAGCAGATCAGCACGCTGCCGCTCTCGGGCAGCTCGGCGGGCGGCTGCGGGTAATGCACCTGGCCGCTGACGATGCGCGTCTTGCAGGTGCCGCAGGAACCGCCACGGCAGCTGAACTCAGGCGTCAGCCCGCGGCGCTCGGCCAGTTCCAACAGGCTGCCGGAGCCAGGCGTCCAGCGCGCCTCCTTGGCCGAGCCGGCAAAATGCACCGGTACCGGCTGATTGGCTGCAGGTGGCTGCTGCAGCGCAGGCTGAGCACCGTCGCCGTGACGAGTCAGCGTCGACGGGCCAAAGGCCTCGGCATGGATGCGCGCGTCCGGCACGCTCAACCGGCGCAGGCCGTCATAAATATCCTGGGTGAAGCTGGCCGGGCCGCAAACGTAGAAGTCGTAGTCATCCAGCGCCAGGCGCGCTTTGATCTGCTCGATGCCCAGCCGACCGGCCATCTCGAAGTCCTGGCCAAGTACCGCTTGAGCTTCGGGCTGGCTGAGCGCTCGGTACAGGTGCAGGCGATCGCCGGCCTGCTGTTGCAATGCACTCAGTTCCTGGCCAAATGGCAGCTCGGCCAGGCTACGGGCGCCCTGGAACAGATAGATCGACCGCCTTGCACTGAGCGCCAGCTGCTCGCGCAGCATCGCCAGCAGCGGTGTAATGCCGACCCCTGCTGCGATCAGCACCAATGGTCGCTCGCTACTGCTGTCGAGCTTGAAGCTGCCCATCGGTTGGCGCACGTGCAGCACATCGCCGACGCCCACCTGCTCATGTAGGTAGCGCGACGCTGCGCCCTGCTGCTTGACGCTGATGCGCAGGTAGCCGTCCGAGGGCGCGCTGGACAGGCTGTAGGTGCGGATCACGGAGGATTGCGCATCAAGCGGCAAGCGCAGTGGGATGTGCTGCCCAGGCGCGAAGGTTATTGCTGAGCCGTCTGCGGGTTGCAAATAGAACGAGCGGATATCACGACTCTCCTGCTCGACCCTGCTCACCCGCCAGCCGAGCCAGTCCTGCTGGCGCTGAGCCTGTTGCAGGCGTTGCTGCGCTTCAGCCCAGGTGCCAGTGGCCAGGCTGGTTGGCGCATAGGCCTCGAAGTCCCAGCGCAGCGACACTGCCGCGGGGCGTCGTACTACCTGCTCGACCTCCAGTACCCACAGCCGCTCGGCGCCTTCGAATGCCTCGGTCAGCGGGCTGTCCAGCAGCAACTCGGTGCGCCCTGACAGCTGCAGCACGTCGCCACTGACATAATCCACGAACAGCAAGCCGGCGCGTGGATTGACCAGTAGATTGCCCAGGGTATTGAAGTGCAGGTTGCCAGCGTAGTCCGGGATGGTCAGGCGATTGCCCTCGACCTTGACGAAGCCGGCCCGCCCGCCACGGTGGGAAACATCCACCGAACGCCGACCGTCGGCATGCTCGACATAGCTGGCGACGAACAAGGTGTCGGCGGCTTCGATCAGCGCTGTGGCCCATGCGTCCAGCGAGGTCGCGTCCTCGCGGGGCTGCGCGGCCCCTTCGACACGCCGATAGTTGCGCAGCTGGATATATTGTGGGCAATTGCCGAAGGCGTGCTCGACCTGCACGTCAATTTGACCAGCTAGCGCCGTTTGAATCACGCCATTGATACGGTTGCGCCGACGCGTGTGCAGCTCGATGCCGAGCATGCCAACCGCCTGCCCGGCGGCCAGCCCAGCGGCGGCTGGATCATCCTTGGCAAGCTTGGCGGCCAGGCGCAGCTGACGCGGATCAGGCGAACTGACAAAGCCGTCCGCCCCTTCGATCAAGGTCGCCCAGGGCCGGCCCTGAGGGTCAACGCTGGCGGCAATCATGAACGGCAGTTGCTGGTAGAACTGGCGGTGCTGGTCGGGCATGTAGTCACGAATGACCTTCTGCCCGAACACTGCCATCCGCTCGGCGACGCCGGCCTTTTCTTGCAGGGCTCTCTCGCCGGCGTGCCAGGGCGAGCTCGGCTCATTGGATTGCGTATGCATGACGGCGTCCCTCGGAGGGCGTGGGCCAGATCAGTCGGCGCTGTGCAGGCCGGCGGCAGTGCGCGGCATGGCGACAAAGCCGGGCAGCGCTTCGATGCGGGCCAGCCAGGCGCGGACGTTGCCGTACGGCTCCAGCGACACATTGCCCTCGGGGGCATGGGCGATGTAGGAGTAGTTGGCGACGTCGGCGATGGTCGGGCTGGTGCCGGTCAGGAAGGGTTGGGTGGCCAACTCCTGGTCGATCACGGCGAGCAAGTTGTGCGCGCGGCCGATCACTTCCTCCGCATTGAAGGAAGCGCCGAAGACGGTAATCAACCGCGCCGCAGCGGGGCCAAAGGCCAAGGGGCCGGCGGCAACCGACAGCCAGCGCTGCACCTTCGCCGCGGCCAGAGGTTGCTCAGGCAGCCAGTTACCCTGATCGTAGGTCTTGGCCAGGTACACGAGGATGGCGTTGGAGTCGGCGATGACCGTGCCGTTGTCGTCGATCACCGGGACCTGGCCGAACGGGTTGATGGCGAGAAACGCGGGCTGCTTGTGCTCGCCCTTGGCCAGGTCGACGAAGATCAGTTCAGTCGGCAGGCCGAGCAACGACAGCATCAGCTCGATGCGGTGGGCATGGCCGGACTTGGGGAAGTTGTAGAGCTTGATAGGGGCTGGCATGGTCCTGACTCCGTGGTGGGTGGATGACGCAGACAATCCTGCGCCCATCCGCCAGCCAATAGAATCAGTGCCCGTGACAATCCATAATTTCGCCAGGCGAAATAATCGTTCCGTTGATCACGGGCCTGCCGCACACCTTGGGCATTAGTGGCGATGTTGCTTCTGGTAGCGATACAAGCCACGCGCGGCGTCGATCACCAGTGGCACGCAGGCCTGAAGTTCATCGAAACTCATCGAGTCGAGCAGTTCGAAGTTGTCCTCCAGGCCATGCAAGGAAATGGCCTTGAGCAAGGCGTCCTGCTCTGGGGGCAGCTCGCCCCACTGCGCGACTTGCGTGCCGCGCATGTAGCCGAAGCACCACTCTTCCAGAATGATCGCTACGCCCTCTTCGCCTTCACTCTCTTCGAACAACGGCTCGAAGTCATCCAACTGCTCGGCCAACTCCGCGGCCACGTCGTTGCAATAGCGCAACATCAGCGCGGTGTAGGCTTCTTCATGGGCTGGACGCTTGAACTTCGGCACCTTGCCGCCGCTGACTGCCGGCAACCACTGCTCAGGGTTGACCTTGACCGGGGAACTGGCCAGTGCGGTGAAAAAGCCATTGAGCTCGGCCAGGTTCAGCACCGAGAAATCGTTGCCGTAGGTGATCAGCAAATCTTCGAGGCGGGCGAGTTCTTTTTCTTCAAGACGGGGCAGCATGGTTCGGTGGATTCCTGCACTACGGGATATGCAGGCACCCTAGCATAGCTAGCCGGCTTTGGTGGCAGGTTGCAGTGTGTGCCGCCACAGCCGGCGTCGCTCAGTACTGACCCAGATGCTCCTCGAGGGCTTGTTCAAGACCACAGCCGAGGAGCAGCCAGAGCAGAATCCGGCATTTGCGCGGGCACAAGCGCCCTGCCATCAGCATCCCTTTGCTGCGCAGGTCAATCTCGCCGCCGACAAAGCCATAGGTGGCAGTGGCCGTCGGCCCGCTGCCGGTGCGCGTGGCGATCACCACCGGTATCTGTTCGGCGATCCTTTGCAGCGCCTCGGCCCAGCTTGCCGATACGTGGCCGGCACCGAAGCCGGCTACCACCAACCCTGCATAGCCGAGCTTGGGCAGCGCCTCCAACAGACCGGTGTCGGCATCCAGGCTCGCTTCCAACAGCGCGACGGTATGGCCACGATTGGTGGGTAACGGCAAGACACTACAGGCAGCACCAGGCTGGCGATATACCGGCTTGCCCTCCAGCAGATAACCGTCACAACCATCACCCGGCGAGGCAAAGGCCGCCATCGCCAGGCTAGCGACCTTGCGCACTTTGGCAGCGCTGTGGATTTCATCATTGATGACCACCAGCACACCGCGCCCGCGACTGCTTGCTGCCAACCCGACCTGAGCTGCGGCGAGCAGATTGGCTGGCCCATCGGCGCCCGGCTGGCTGGCCGAGCGCATCGCGCCGGTCAGCACCAGCGGGGTTGGCGATGACCACAGCAAGTGGAGGAAATAAGCCGTCTCCTCAAGCGTATCGGTGCCCTGGGTAATGACCACGGCCTGGGCGCCCTGCTCTACCTCAGCTTGCGCCCAGGCGAGTACTTCGAACAGTTGCGCAAAGCCCAGTGACGCGCTTGGCAGCAAGCATAGGGTGGCCGTTCGCAGCTCGGCCAGCTCCGCCAATTGCGGGACTACCGCCAACAGGCCCAGACAGTCGAGCGTAGGGGTGACGCCTTGCCCTGGTGCCGCCGCCTGCATGCTGACGGTGCCCCCCAGGCTGCCAACCGAGAGTACTGCTCGCTTGCTGATGTGAGTCATCCTGCTTCTCCTGCAATCAAACTGAGCAACGGCACTATCGACAATGTGCAGATCGCCATCGACAGCACGTTACCGATATAGCCGTGCATATAGCTCGGCAGCCGGGAACTGATCGCGACCGCCAGCGGCGGCGCGAAAAGGGCGCCGAGGCTGGCGCTGAGGAGCATGACCTGCCAGCTACCGCCCAGAGTCAGCAGCGCGGCTGGCACCACCGAAACGATAGGAATGTAAGTTGGATACCAGCCGCGTGCAATCCACTGTCGCCGCCACAGCAATACGCCCAGCAACGAAGCCAGCGCCTGGGCTGCGACCATTTCCAATACCAGCATTGAGCCATACGCCGCGGCTGCAGGCGCCAGTACATGAGCCAGCAGAACCCCAAGCAGGAGGCCAAGGCTGGCCCACTCATTGCCGAAGAACGGTGCTTCGCTGAAATCAGCCAGCACCCGGCGCAGCGTCCAGAGCACGCCATGGTCAGGTTTGGCGTTGATGGCCGGAGCATCGTTCAGAGCAGAATTGCGGCGCTCTCCCAACAGCCCCGGGAAGCGTTTGTACAGAATAAACGCCACTGCGCTGGCCAGCGCCATGCCCAGCACATTGCCAACCACCACCGGCAGCTGCAGCGGGTAACACACATAGTTGACCAGCAGCAGGCTGGCAGGCGTGACCAATACCGCGCCCAGCAGTGCGCCACTGAGCGCCACCCGCCAACCACCTCCAAACAGCAGCACCATCGCCGCCGGCAACGAGACGAAAGCGACGAAGGTGGGTTGCCAGTCGCCGCTGGCCAGCGTCCACCCCCACAGCACATGGCTTAGCAGCAACCCCAGCAGCGAACTGAGCAACAGCCATGGCCATAAACCGGTGCCGTAACAGATCGCGAAACCCTGCCAGCGGCGCCCGTTTCGATGTGCCCAGTGGCCAATCCCGGCGCCCAGCAACAGGCCAAGCGCTGGCAACTCATGCTTGTAGAAAGCGACTTCACTGATGTCGCCGACAATCCAGCGCAGGTAGCTGATGGGTTGCTCTAGCGTCGACGCAACCTGCGCGTAAACGGGCCAGTCGCCAATCAGCACCAGCGCCACCAGCACGCCGGCCAGCCCGATCAGGAGCAGTTCCAAGGCACCGCTGGGCGATGCCGATCGAGTACGGTTCATCACCCCTCCTCAGCGCGGCAGCGCTGGATGCAGGCGATAACCGAGGGTCTCATCGTAGAGGTCGGTGCGGCGGTCGCGAGGCAGGTCGTTGAGGCTGTTCCAGATCGGCGCACTACGCGCAGCACTCAGGTCGACGTCGGCATAGACGATGCACTCAGCCTCGGCCTCGGCAACCTGGCCGATGGGCCAGCCGTTGGTACCGGCAATCAACGAACAACCGAGAAAGCGTCCGCCACGCTCTTTGCCGATGCGGTTGGCCGCGGCGATATAGACATTGTTGACGTGGGCTGCGGTCATGGTCAGGTAAGACGCCATGCAGCGCCCGGCATCATCGAACAGCGGCGGCGGCGTCCACACCCAGTTGTTCAGGCTGCAGATGATATCCGCGCCCTGCTGCGCCATCAGCCTGGGTACTTCGGGGAACCAGATATCCCAGCAGATCAACAGGCCGATACGCCCGATGGGGGTCTCAAACACCGGAAAGCCGAGGTCCCCCGGTGTGAACCAGAGCTTCTCCTGATTCCACAGGTGCGCCTTGCGATAGTGCCCGAGCAGGCCATCGGGGCCGAACAGCACGGCACTGTCATATAGCTTGAAGCCATCACGCTCGGCGAAGCCAGCAGCCAGATAGACCTGATGCTTGCGGGCGAAGTTGCTCCACGCCTCAAGGCTGCGACCGCCGTGCAGAGGCTCGGCATGGGCATAGGCCTCGGCGCGGGTATGGAAGGTGTAGCCGGTATTGGCCAGCTCGGGCAGCACTATCAGCGTGGCACCTTCGCGCACGGCCCGGCGAGCCAAGGCCAGGCCTTTGCTCAGGTTGCCGTCACAGTGTTCGAGACCCACTTGCGGGTCGTACTGGATGACAGCAATGCGTACCGGGCTAACGGCATTGGGGGTATGGGGCATGGTGGCTTCCTTGTTGTGGTTATGGGAAGGAGGCCAGTAAAGCGGGGATGGCAAAGTTTCCGACAGCCAGGCGGCTCCGGCAAAATCGTAGGAAAAATCTACGGCGCAGGCAGGAAGCAGACAGGGTCCCTGCCCCGCTCCGGCTCAGCTTTGCAGTTGGTAATGCGGATAATCAGCCAGGGTGAAGCCGCCGTTGAATACTGCACCGCTGCGCTCGCAGATATTGATCACCGCGTCGATGGCAGTGCGCAGGCATGGTTCGGTCCAGCCGGCATCGACTGAAAACGATTCCCCGACGAGATACAGCCCGGAACCAGCTCCGAGGTCGCGGTTGTATTTCATCAAGCTGACGGCCTCGTAATAGGTCCCGGCTCGGTATAGTTTGGCGCAGCCCAGCGCATTACTATCTGTTACCCAGTGTTGAATCTGGATGTTGCTGGCATCGACGTAGGGCGATATCGGCTGCTGGATATTGGTGCAGCGCATTAGGATCCTGTCGAGCTCGGCCAGGCACTTGTGCCCAAGCTCAACATCTGTGAAAGCCGCCAGTTTGGTCGCATCGTCCTCCCAGGTGTAGCTCAGCAGAATGCAGTCTTGGGCATAGTGAGCGTTGTAGCGATATGCGTAGACATCGTGGACGAAACTGTCGGTGACCAGGATCTGCGGGATCTTGCAGCCCTCGTCGAAGAAGCGCTTGCTCAGTGGCGCGTAGACCTTGCAACTGGTCTCCCAGTGAGCAGTCTTCCAGGCCTTGATGATGCGCTGGGGTAACTCTGCAGAGCTGAACCCCTGGAGTTTGATATTGGTCTCGATCAACCATGACGGAAGGGTAACGATCACGGTGTCATAGTCACCGCTTCGTAATTGCTCGTTATGGGGGCTACTGTGGTGCCAGCGGTAATCGACCCTGATACGGCCATCAGCCAACTTGCGTAGCCCACAGACGGCGCTGTCGGTAAGCAGACCATCTTCACGCGCAGCGAGATGGGCATACAAGGATTTATCGGACTGCTCGATGGGCATGAACAACAGACACTCATCCAGCGCCGCCAACCCGAGATAGCGCGGTCCCTGAAACATCAGCTCGCTGCTGTCAGGCAGTGCGGGCCGGCCCAACCAAGGCGCAGCAAGAGGTACACCCCGTTCATCTACCCGACCGTGAACCAATTGCAGGTGACTACTAAAGCCAAAGATGGCTGTACGTAGCGGGTACAGGCAGCAGACGTCATAAAACGCGCCCCAGCTGCCATCGCCGATGCCGATGGAATAGAAGATGGCCGACTCATCGGCATCCATGCCCAGCCCGCCGAAGTCCCCTGGATTATCTTCACGCCATAGCTCTAGAGCTGGCAGGCGAACCAGATCCCTGAAGGACAGTTGATAGTAGCGAGCGACAATTGCAGCCCAGAATTTTTCCCAGGCGACGGTCCCGTAGACCCCGGCAACGCGCTCGGCGAGTTGCTCGGCAAAACGCTTCCACTTGCCCTGAACAGTTTGCAGGCGAGCTGTAGGGGGCGGCGATTCGCCGGTTGGGTTTCGCCAGACCAACAGCGTTGGCTCAGCGCTGTCGTCAAATTGCCCTTCTTCCAGGTAAATACCTGTACTCGTTACCCAGGGAGTGCCCGGATTTGGAAAGTCCGAGAGATGCAGATCGAACAGACTGGTGTAGTACGCAATTAGCGAACGGCCGTCTCTGGGCGACTCACCGGTGCGGTTGAAAAATGGCATGCGCATGGCACCCATTTCGAATGGGGTCGAGGGTTGCGGGTGTGGCTGAGTCGCACTAGGTATGGTCAGGTGTCTGCCACCGACGCGCTGGGCCTGTTCGATCAGGGTGATATTGCTGAAGCCGCAGCGCAGCAGCTCTCTGGCCGCGGTAAGCCCGGTGACGCCTGCACCGACAATACAAATGCGCTGATCCTTCTGAGTTGCCTGAGCGACACCGCCTTGCTGTTCAACCAATCGGCGATAGTCAAAACACAGGTCTGGTGGATTGGGAAAGCGTGCAGCCCAAGGTTGAGCCGGAAGCGCTGGCTCTACGGCGAGATCTGCGGGATGGTTGTGGGTAGATCCAATGGTCATTGCCTCAGTCCTTCGAAGTAATCGAAGGGCAAGCTTGAGGCTACAGCAGCTTTACTTGGCGGGATGTAATTACCACGCGGTCAGCATTTTAATAGGGCCTGGCGTGCGATATCAGCTGCAAGGCCATTTCAGCACAAAGCCGCTCCTGCACGGATAAATACAGCTGTTGAGGCTGCACTTATCCAGCAGAAGCGGCTTTGTACATACAGGCCCTGATTGACCTAAGCGTTACACCGCCAGCGCGCGCTCACGCAGCTCGCTGTTGAGGATGCGGTCGTTCTCGCTGTAGTCGACCGGGCAGTCGATCACGTGCACGCCTGGGGTCTTGATGCAGTGCTCG
>Ga0213829_1001251_pt1 | contig 18606 bp, 10 predicted proteins | sample MC6MC0896MG_FD_180665 | JGI IMG/M metagenome (GOLD analysis project Ga0213829, IMG submission 180665) | Enriched soil aggregate microbial communities from Iowa State University, Ames, United States - MC6-MC0896-MG | ecosystem: Environmental > Terrestrial > Soil > Unclassified | place: USA: Iowa...
ACATAATCGTATATTCCCTATCATCCTTGATGTCATAGATATCCGTATTCGCTGCAGTGATCGTTGGCATATTTGCATCTTTGGTTTTAATTTCCATTGAATTTACAAGTGGTGGTGCCTCCATTTTCTGTCCTACAAAATTAGGGTTATAGAGAATAATAGGGATCTTTCGTTCTTCCAGTGAAGCTCCACCATATCCTTGCCCCAGACCGCCATGGTTAGCCGTTACTACAATTAGCCAATCTTCATTTTCATACGCGGATCTTCCTTCAATTGCAGCTTTTATTTCACCAATATAGCCGTCTATTTTATCAATAGCAGCTTTATATGCAGCATTGCTTAATGAAAATCCACCACTTTTCCCCGCCTCATTGACGCCTCTGAAATTGATAACCCCAAATGATGTATTGGTTAATGTAGATTTCAGCGTATCTATTGCGGTCTTCTTCACTTCCTCGTCATTTGCTTTCACAATTCTTGTCTCTGCATAATCCAGTGCATTATCATCCAATTCTTGCCAGGAAGTTGCCGAAAAACTTCTCATACGTTTGCCCTGTTCGAGTATACGTTGAAAAAAAGTAATATAGCCTGTGGCCTGACCAGACGAATTGTGGCCATGTGGGTCATCTTCATCGATATCTTCTTCGAATGAGTCTCCATATACACCATGTTTCGCAGACGATTTTCCGGATAATAAAGTTGCCCAGGTAGAAGCATCCCCACTTGAAGCATCGGACAATCCAGCGTAGGTATATTTAGCGTGCTCCAATAATTTTTGGATATGTTGAGGCGTGTATTTTTCCAACGCTATTCCCGATAGACCATCTACAGCTATAATCAATACTTTCCGGGTTTTCACCTTCGTATTCTCAGGCTCCTTTTCAAAGATTAGTGCCGGATCTACAAATTTTTTGCAGGACATCATTAGTATAATCAGCAAAACTCCCCATCCTACTTTATACCATATTGCATTTCTTTTCATCTTTTCTTATTTAAAAAGTCCTAACTCATTTAAAGCTGCATTGCCACTAGCATCACCATTGACATCAGATTTATTGATTTTAAATCGGATATATCTAAAGTTCTTCAATGTTCTAGTCTCCGCATCAAAATAAATCACTTGTTCCTTTCCTACCGCTGTACTACCATACTCCAAATCAAAAACACCAACATTTGAGAATGCATCGATACTATTCCCCACTTCAACCATGATTTTTTTCGCGTGGTTTGTATTGCTATTGTGACGCTGTACCAACGTAAATCCTTTAGCATCTATCGCGCCTTTTGTATCAATCGTGATAACAAAAGTCCTGTCCGGAACGGCAGTGTTAACGTAATTAGTTGGTGGTGTACAACCGCTGATACAAGGATGCCATGTATTTGTCAAATTATTATCAATCAGATTACTCGGTGGTCGATTTTGTGCCCCTCCGCGAGTATCCCAACTATTTGCATCTGCAGTCCAACCTTTCTTTTCCAGAAAAACTGGTTCAACAGTAGATGCATTCCCTCCAGTATGAGTTACCGGATTGAAATTCCATACATCGCGATCCAATAATGGAAAAGTCTTCGTCTGAGATACATATTGCTTAGAGACAGAACTGACATATAAGCCCCATTTATTAAGGTAAGGTTCCATGTCCGTTTTCGTAAATTCACTCAAAGCCTCATAGAAAAAATCAACCTTTGATTGATCATTGACGGACGTAAAGCGTGCATCACGACCTCTCTTATAGATATAGGTCATAAAATCATAACCATATCTTTCCAGTATCTGTGCCCACATCATCAATCGGATATCACTTGATTTACTTTTATATTTATTGCCATCTACATCCATGCTTGCCCAATTTATACCGCCTGTTTTGGCCTTCGGCTCCGCTATATAGGGTACTGCAGCGCTCCAGACTTCAGCAATTTTGTAACTCTGATGACCAAATACACGCGATACTTTAAAATGGAATAAATTATTGGTTACCTCACCATTACCGGCAAAGCTCCAGGTGGACCCCATTTGCATATTATGCCCCAATTCATGATAGGTTCCCCAATTGGTATTTTTTACCCCCTCAATATCGGTTGCCTGCCTGAAATAAGATTCGTTGTTACGTGCATATACTGGAAATCCCGAATATTGGGCTACACCATCTTTGAATAGGACATCATGGACAATACGCCATTTATTAAAAGGTGCCCTATGTTTGGGGTCAGTGCTTCCTTCAACCAAGCCAGTCCAATCCCAATAACCTTCCTTTATCGCTTTATCCCACGCTTCCATCAATTCATTTGGGTTGCTTACACCGTATTTTTGTGCTTTAGCAGTTTCCATCGTAAACACAATACGGTTACCTTCCAATTCAAACCAAGGTACAGCAGATTTTTTGATCTCTTCTGCCCAAGCGATAGGATCTGTTACCCCAAGTTTGAAACTCGGTGCTTTAGCAACTCCGGAAAATGCAAGCTCAACCTGGCGGCCTAATGGTGCAGAAGGAAGAATATAGATGAGCCCACCATACAGATTTCTGAGGTAATTTTTCCCTGGGAACAAGACCTGACGGGAATATACCACTAAGTCACGTTGTGGTACAGGAATTCCCTCTGAACCCGTTGTCGTATGAGCACCAATTTGTGCATAAAGTCCGTAAATTCCCTCAGGCACATCAATCACAACGAGTTCCCCAGCCGGCGCGTACATGGACGTACTCTGCCAATTCCCCGGCGCCACAGATATCCTCAAATCTGAACCTTTTACCTGTACATAATTGAGATCAACTTTAACCTTATAATTTTGCAGTCGGGGTTCTTTATTATCCACCAATCCGGGGAAAATACGAGCTTGAGTATATTTGGATCGATCAATAAACTTCGGATCTCTGTTGACATTTAGCCCCAATGTATCATCGACATTGTTTATCTCGAAACCGTTTTCAAAATCATAACCATAATTTTTCGTACAAGCTACTGTGGATGAAAGCAATGCCAATACACCCACAAATTTTAAAATCCTTTTCATCGTAAGCTTAATTATTTGAATAGTTTGGCGTCCAAACTTTTGAGTCAAGATTAAATTTATCTGTTCCTAATATCCCCAGCCAATTATAGATCAGAACCGGAGCATCGACCGAACGGATCGTAGACAATTCTAGATTTTGTGGTGCTGTAGGACATAAACTACCCGAGCGCTCCGAAAATGCATTCCAGCTTACTTCGCCAGTAATATTAAAATTTATTTTACTTTTCGACTTGTCTACAAGTACTTTTCCCGAACCCTCTATAGCTGGCCAATATCCGATCAAATCGTTCCAATAGATGTTATCATCGTAAACCGCTGTCTGACAATAATTCGAAGCGATGTATTCATCGGGTAAAGCCTTATTATAGATCCGTACGTCAGTAATTGTATGGGAAGCTCCACTACCATAGGTTGCGCCAGAGCCCAACTTTAACGACTGTGATGAACTTCCTTGAACTCCATTGATACTACCCTCAGCTTTGAGTACACCATTTCTGAATACTTTTGCTTTTCTGGTTCCTTTATCGTTATAGATTTTTGCAGTTAAGGTATACCATTCGTTAAGATTGAAAACCTCATTGTCCACAACCTGTGTTCCCTTCACTTTTAATCGCCAACCGATCCCACCGTTGTGAATAAAAGACCACCCATCGTCCGAGTTGCCAGTATTACCCATTTTGGAAAAAAATGTAGGATTTAATGAACCTAGGTTATGAAACTTTATTTTCATCTGAATTGTGAATTCTTTATCTACGGTATTTCCCAAGTTATAAATATCAGCTTTGTCAGCATCAATCACTGCACTTGTTGCGGTACCGGTATATCTGATCGCTGATCCATCATAAGTTGGGTCTGATAGATCCACGCGTTCAATAAATTTATATTGGAATTGATTGTTGTAAAAAAGGACAAAATTGTTTCGGAATGGAACTGAATATAACGAATGATCGTCTTGTATTGGATCTAATGCATAAGACCCGCCTCTATTTGAAGCAACAACAATTAACCATCTTTCAGAGTTATAGTTTAATCGTGACTCGATCGTGCCTACAATCTCCTTGAGTTGCTTATCCACCGTATTGAGCGCAGTTAGATAGGCTGCGCTTTTCGGTCCATACCCGTGTATTTTCCCAACTTTATCCGCTCCGTTTAAAGTGACCAACGTAAAATTTGAGTCGTCCCTTTTTAATTCTGTTTTCGCTTCTTGTATGACTTGTTCATCCGAAGCCAATACTTTTTTATTATCAATCGTTGAGTTTTGACTCAATTTGTCTACAATAGCATTTGAGGTAAATACCGCTGTACGGGTTCCCAGATCCTTTTTCAAACGATCGAAAATAAGTGGATACGTATCAAAAGCGGCTCCTGAAATGTCCTCAGAGACAACTTTATGTTTATCTTTTTTTACACCTGTCAATAAGTCCGCATAAAACGTAATATCCTGTGTAGCATCGGAAGCAATCGAATTCCAACTAAATAGGCCTTTACTAGTCATTGATGCCAAAAATGGCATCTTATTATAATCGGTTGCTTCGGTGGCCACGACTGAGCCGACGGCTCCTTCTATGACAATATAGGCAACTTTATAGCTTTTTTCGCTATAATCGTCCTTAATATCATCTGTAGAAGCAAAATGTGCCTTATTCTCAATTTCTTTGTTACAGGAAGTAAACAGCAATAGTGGTAACACTGCATAAAATAGTTTATACAATTTGCTTCTCTTCGTATTATATTTTAAGATATTCATCATCGTTAATCTTGAATAGTTAGTCGAACAATATTTCCCAAATCAGACTTCCCATTAAATGAAAGGATAAGACCAACCAAAGTAATGGTGCGTTGTCCTATCGAGTTCACCCCGATATAAGAATCAGTTACACTGCCCAAAAATCGCCCCGTATTGTTATAGCCTTTGGCTAGGCTACCATCGGAATTTAAAATCATTAAACCTTCTCGAATCACATTATCATATCGTTTGAAAGTTCCCGACACCAACAATAATCCATTATCCAATACCGCTAAGTAGTCTGGAATCCCCCCCGTAAAACTCTTTGCTTTAAAGCTTGGGTCGACCGATCCATCCGCATTGATTAATACAATATTATTTGTCTGCTGCCCTTTATAATTCAAAAAACTTCCAATCAGATAGAACTTGTTCCCGACCGGTACAATTTTATAAATGGTATTATCGGCTCCAACACTAGCATTAAAATCTGTATCCAATTCGCCTGATGTCTTTAAACGGAGAATTCTACTTGCACTGATTTTATTGTTGTATTGCGTAAAGGAGCCCACCATCGTCAATGTGCCTTTGTCATCCATTGTTGCATCGAATACACCTCCGTTAACCCCATAAGATCCACGTTTTGGAAATGAGCTATTGTCAACCAAAAAAGTAGAATCCAATGATCCATCTAAATTGACACGTGCAATGCTGGCAGACTGAAAATAATCACTTAGGATCTGGTTGTAGGTTGAGCGTGCATAATAATTACTGGTATAGCGTTTAAAGCCCCCTACCACCGTTATTTTATTATCCCTGTAAAACGCTTTAACGATTCCACCATCCAAAACACCTCCATTAAAAACAGGTACGTTCAATGTCCCTTTCGTCGGGTCATCTGTAAGGTTTAATATCTCTACAGACTCTTTATTCAATGATCCCGACACATTTAATATGCTCATGCTACGAACAGTTTTATCCGTATCGTATTGCGAAAAATTACCCGCAACAAATAAGCGTCCATCTGGAAGTTCGACGATATTATTTATCGTCCCCCCTTTGGCTCCTTCACCGAACGCCATTCCCGACACAAATTCACCTGTAGCCGTTATCCGTGCAATTCCATTGATTTCACTCAAAGCCTTACTCCCATTATAATCATCAAAATTTCCTCCCAGAAAAAACTGGCCGTTATTCAATCGCTTAATGGTATGCAGTATCCCTGATGCTCCGGTACCCGCATTAAAAATCGGATCTATTGCTACCTTACCAATAATTGGAGTCAATGGTCCTGCGAAGGTCTGCCCATTGATAACCAATCTTGCACTACCGGTACTTACCATCTCTGGCAGACGCACTGTTATCGTAGAATCTGTGGCGGCAATAATTTCTGAAGGATTATTATTGACAAAAAATGTCATCGCTGTTTTATCGATACCTGATAGCCCCACAAGTTTGTATGTTACCTCTTCTCCCGGACGTGCCTGACTTGGAGAAGGTGCTGCATCCGCAAATTTCAAATCAAATGCATGTTCACTTGTTCCATAGGGATCCGTTCCATAATCAATACTTTTTGTACACGAAATTGCGAAACCGCCTAAACATAAGGAGGCTAAAAGCATATGTATTGTATTCTTTTTCATGCCTATTTCTCCTTATATTTTATACCATATTCTATCGCAAGGTCAGAAAACCGAGCATAGTTATTAAATGAAAATCCAAATTGATGATCGATGTAACGAAGTACATGAAGTCTGCCATTTGTAGGCTCTATATTAGATGTAGCAACATAACCATTTTTCCAAAAACTCTTTGGTCTGCTCATATCTGGAATATAAGAGAACAGTAGCTGTCGTGGTCCCTGGTACTTGATTGTCACACCATCATTTTTAAGATCATGGAATACAGTACCGATATTCACAATGAGATCATCATCCAAGGTTTGATAAAGTCTACCAGAGAAGGCATTTAACGCCATCGTATCTACCTGAGGGAAGTCTACAATTCCAAGATTCCCCTTGATCATATAACCTTGCAGCATCTTTTTCCATACACGCGGATCAATCTCGTTCAATGCCGTCACCGTATCTTGTCCCGCCTCAAATAACGTTTTATTCAAGATGCGAATAGCGCGGCCGATACTTGGATCTGTTGGTGCAAAAAAGGTAATTTGTTCATTTGCTATGGTATTCTCCAAGCCAGCAAGGTCGATGACCGTCAGCAAAGTATCAAACAGACTACGTTCATCTTTCCCTTTAGATTGAAGATATTGTAGCATATTGCCATCATACTTGGCCTGATGGATACCCGAATCATCGTAGTAATTTTTTGAACAGCTAAATCCGGACAGGATTAATGCGAGTAAAAAAGGTAAAAAATAAGCTCTTTTCATCTGATTATATAATTTTAATCTTATTTATTCCAATAATTAAGTGACATATGTGGATTGTTCTTTAAAGCCTCTCTACTGATTGGCCATGTCCATGCCCCAGCATTAAATGTAGAGAATGTTAAAGGTGCTAGCGTATACTCTCCACTCAAGATCCGCTTGGTACGCACGAGATCAAAGAAATAATATCCTTCCCCCATAAGTTCCTTGCCGCGTTCATAGAAAATAGCTTGTGATAAACTTTCATAGCCGTTTGCTGGATACAAAGACGCATTCGCTCTGCCACGTACCCGATTGAGCAAATTGGTAGCTTTATCAGCATTTCCCAATCCAACACATGCCTCAGCTTGCAATAGTAATGACTCAGCCAGACGAAATACCATAATGGAGTTGGCATAATTTTCGGCGGTATTTGAGCCTGTAAACTCAAAATTCACGAACTTATAAAGGCGGAATTTCCCGTTTCCAGTTTTCCAATTCGCCTCGTCAAACCATTCCGCGATACGACCATCTGGCTCTCCCTCCGGATATAGTTTTTCGATATATTGGGGAATGTAAGCCATCTCCGAATTCTCACGGTCCTGATTCAGGCGAACGGTGTAACCGTCCAATACGTAAAAAGGAATCATCTTGCGCGAGTTTGCAGGAACAAAACCTTGATAATTCACACTATTTGATATTTCAAATAAGCTCTCCCGCGATCTACCCTGAAAAATCTCCTTAATCCGATTTATAGGCAATAACTCATAAGCTTTGTTCTGTTGTTCACCTTGTTGAGTCAGTTCATCACCCAGTTCATCGGCCTGTTGATAGTACTTTTGTTCGTTGCCTGTATCAAAGCCTGCAGCCCACATATTGAAATGCATCATCAATGCGACTACTGATCCACGCATTGCACGCACACCCCGATTCGCAGGTTCGTCATATGTCCAAGGCAAATCATTCTTAACCGCTGCTAAGTCCTTTAGACACATTTTGGCAATCTCGATATGTGATGTTCTGGGCAGGGGTTTATCATTGTATGCATTTGTGAAGTAAGGCACATTCCCATATAAACGTATCATAAAGAAATAGGTCAGACAACGCATAAATACTGCTTCGGCTTGATAATGCTTCACTATTGCTGGCGAGATGCTTTTATCATTTTCGGCCAGACGAAGAACATTCTCATAAAGGATATTACTTGACTGGATCACCTTATAGAAGGGCTGCCAGTTGTTCAGAATATCCCACTCGACGATATAGGTCCAAAAAGTATCGGCATTCGTTCCTGGGAGGGGGCGTTGTGTGGTTGCCAAGCTCTCCACATCTCCAATCGCCGCATAATTAATATCGAAACGATTCGGGTAAGACTGTGTTCGTCGAACCATCCCATTGCGCAACTCACCCATGATAAAATAAGGTCCTTTCAATAAAGAAGCTTCTCTAAAAAGTCGATACAATTCCAGTGTAAAGGTCTCCGCATCACCTTGGTCTTTCCAATAATTATTACCTGAAAGGCTGTCAATAGGTTCTACGTTGACAAATTTATTACAGCCCATCAGCGAAAAGATCAGCAGAAATGAACCAACGATTTTATAATAGTATTTTTTCATTTTTTCCTCTATTAAAATTGTGCACTAATACCCAACGTGAAAGAACGTCTATTTGGATAGCCATCAGAACGATCATATCCCATACTGGAAACCCCCTCTGGGTTGACACCTTTATAGCTGGTGAATGTATAAATGTTATTTGCTGTGAGGTAGGTATTCAACCCATGCAATTTGTAACGCTTTATCCACTCCCTTGGAAATGAAAAACGTAGGGTTGCTGAATTGAACTTAAGGTAGCTCCCATCTTCCATAAACAAAGTCTGGTTGGGGCGAAATGGCTTCATACCACCTTGTCGCTGATAATCAAAAGGATTCGGATAGGTTGCGACATCACCTTCACGCAGCCAGAAATCATATCTATCCAATGGCAATAAAGCAGCATTCTGACGACCATTACGATCCTGATCCGTCATAAAGGGATCGAAATAGGAGTTTAACTGTTTGGCCAATACTTCGTTGATAATATCACGCCCTCTGACATAAGAGAACATCATATTCAAAGACCAATTTTTATAACTTAAAAATGAATTGATACCACCTGTTACTCGGGGTTGTGAATTCCCGACATAGACCATATCCTTTTCATCAATAATATAGTCACCATTCACATCTGTCCAATTGGGATCTCCGCCCTGAAAATAATAGACCGTATTGCCGTTCATCATTTTCATCCGTTCACCGCTGCTTGGATTGACGGGTACATCTCCGTCAGTACTGAACACACCTCTATAATCATACAAAACATGAGAAAAGGGATTTCTACCCAAAATATAAGCCTGGTGGTAAGTATTGTATGCTTCGTCATAAGCAATATGTAGGCGGCGTGAGTTAGGCAGTTCCGTCAATGCTTCTTTATTTATTGCTCCATTGAGCTCAATACGCCAATTCCAATCACTTCCGCGATCAAAGGGACGATAGGCCAACGTAAATTCGTAACCATAGGTGACGTGAGCCAGATCGTTTGATTGCTGTTTCCCAAAAGCATTATGATCAGCCATGTCAATCTGCATCAACTCATTTTCAACCTGTTTGTAATAGACCTCCTGAATGGTATTAAATTTATTATCAAAGAAATCCCCTTCCAATGCAAAGCTCATGGACGTCGTTGTTGCAGGTTTGAGATCAGCATTTGGCATATTTTTCCAATCAAAACCAATCGTTGGATTATTGTTAAAATAGCCTGTATAAATATATTTACCGAAGGCATCGAAAACTGTTCCTGTAGGTGTGATATTGCGGCCCCAGCTTCCTCGTAATGCCAAACTGTTTACATAACCGGCGTCTTTGAGATTTTTCATAAATCCTTCGCGCTCCATATTCCAACGCACAGCAACTGAGGGGTTTTTGATCCAGGGTTTTTCTGCACCGGTAGTAGAGGTCTTATCAATACGATAGGTCAAATCCACAACGTATTTCAAATTATAATTATAAGAGAAACTCGCTCCAAAGCCGGCACTACGGTAGTCCGACACTCCCGTTACTCCCCCCTTGGCAGCAGACAATCCGAAAGGTCCCTCCAATTGATCATTCGCAAAACCATCCTTTAGGTATTCCTTTCTGAGGTTGTCTTTCATGTCCAATTCATTAAACACATAGGTATTAAAGGTGTGCTTACCGATTTCTTTCAGATAAGACAAGAAAAACATATTATTCAACGAGTTGGTCTGCGAGTCATAATTATAAAAGCTCGACCTGTTGTTGTTTGCTATAGCAGGTTTATAAGTGTCCGTTCGATCGGTAGCATAGTTATAAGAGAAGGTATTTTTTGCCCTGAAATTCTTGAGTATATCAAACTCGAGCTCCACCATACCGATCAGGTTTGTACTTTTATTATCATTACGACCATTCAATGCAGCGATCAAATCTGAAGTAACAAATCCCTGTGAGGGTGAAGGCAATAAAGAAGAGGCTGTTGCTGCCGAGGCTACCCCACCCTGACTCACAGAAGTACCACCGCCGAGTTGCTGCTCACCAATCTTACCCGACATAGAGGCAAAAAGACGTAGACGCTCATTGGGGGTATATTGGGTGTTCATATCAAGTGTGTAGCGATTGAAACCTGTATTCTGTACGATACCATTCTCTTTGTAATAATTACCATTTACCTTATAACTGAATTTATCATCACCACCGGATGCTGAAATATTATGCGACTGATTGTATGTTGGCTTGTAAAATACGCCCTGCCAATTAGTCGAATTATTAAAGTATGGATTTAAGCTATCCGTCAGTACCTGATGTTTATTGATATCATCCCGACCTTGCCAGTAGCTATCCGCATAATTATAGACTTGATTAATACGGCTCAAACGCTCATCCTTCCCACCCAACACGTTACGGAGGTTCGGTGGTATAGAAAGAAACTGATTGGTTGTATATTGGATACGAGGCACTTCCGACCGTCCCCTTTTAGTCCGGATCAAAATCACGCCATAGGAACCTCTGGTACCATACAATGATGTGGAGGCCGCATCTTTCAAAATCTGCACCTCTTCAATATCTTCAGGTGGGATCAAGGAAAGAGGACTTATACCTGTACCTGCTCCCCCATATCCATATTCGAAATTGGTATTATCATCTACGCGCACCCCATCGATAATGTAAAGTGGAGAAGTAGGGATCAAGTAAGTATCCACACCGCTACCGACGGTTCCCAAGTTAGAGAGACCGCGTAGCAAGACTGTACCCCGTGTACCCGGAGTACCGTTATTCATCTGTACATTCAGACCAGCGACCTTACCCTGCAATAGTTCAGTTATATTGGCTACTGGGTTATCCTGTAAGTCCTTTCCACTTATGGAAACTGATGACCCCGTCAAAGTCTGTCTGGAACGTCTAGAAAATCCCTGAACAACAGTCTCCTCGAGCATATTCTGTGCAGTCGACATTTTTACGTTGATCACAAAAGAATTTCGCCCCGTCAAGGAAATACGGGATGCCGTGTAACCCGTAAAAGTAAAAATCAAGTCATCATTACTTGTTGTGCTAACACTGTAGGCTCCTGTTGATCCTGATGCGGAAAGTACCTTGTCAGTTTTCGCCGAACGCACCGAAACACCTACCATTGGCCGATTAGTGACCGCATCCAAAACCATCCCTTTTACAGTCACCTTAGTCTGCCCATGTGACATGACCGAAGTCAGCACACAGCTGATTAATATTATATATCTTTTCATTCGTATCTTAGTTAGTCATTGTCAAATAAAGGTGCTTGTGTAGGGAAGTAGACAATAATTTCCCAATCCCCTTTCTGATAAATGGTATACAGCAGTTTATAGGTTGACGAAATACGTGCACCTCCAAAAGCAACACGATTATACTTAAAAGTAGAAAAAGCTTTTTCACCTTCATTGAATCGCGTATTTAGTGTAGGTACCAAAGGCATTGGATAAACCACATCGTAGGTGACGGAACTGGAATCGGTGGCAAACTTTGGATTAAAACCATGAACCAGATACTTCCAATCTTCTGCTGTCATCCCATTGAATTTCGAAAGTTTAATCGGTTTCAATTTTGAATCAAGAAACTTGAAAGTAATAGAACTCCCGTCGCCGGTACGGTTCAACCAGAATTGTTGATCCAAAATTGGCTGTCTCGTAGAATCCCCAACAACATTCTCTGACTCATTAAAATATGCGCTGGCAGGTATCTCTTTTTGGGGTTTCAATTTAAAGTCTTTGAAATATCTTTTTCCACCAGAGTTGGAAACCTCTACATCAAATAGATAACAGGAATCTGGCTCGACACGGACAAAATCCGATGAAGCAACATTCCACATCGTAAAGGATCCCGAATGCAAACCGATCTCCCAAAGTGGACGGTTTACAATCTCGCGCTTGGCATTGATTTCTTCCAATGATGTTTCCAAACCCGTATACGGCTTTTTCCATACCTCAACCGGGAAAGGTTTTAACAATTCGGGAGCTTCACTGCCATCGAAAGCCCGCACATTTAAAATCCGGAAATTTAGTGGACGTGTCGACTGATCATCATTAAAAAAGTTCTGATTATAATTTCTCCCCAAAACCGGTCTGAACTCTGTTTGACTAAAAGCCATATCCAAGCTAAAGGCGGCTTTTTCACTCGGTACGAAGTCCTTAACACAGCTTTGCAAACAACACAGTGCTGTCGAAAACAAGAGACTACTTCGTAAGTATATATTGAATTTTTTCATTTATTTATTCATTCTGGTTAAAAAATCGCCAAATCCAAACTCATGACGTCCCCCTAAAACATGCACCACCCCATTGCCCGTAAAAATATTCACGGCCTGAGAGCTGGCTCTTATCCATTGCGACTGGAAAGAGTTATTTTTAGTATCACTATAATACATGATTTCTGCACCACCATTTACCAAACCTGATGCATTCTCCTTGATTCGTTGTGCGTGCATCGGGTGCCTTATGCCATAGGTTTCGATAAATAGTCCATCGATATAGAGTGTAGAATCCGTGGTTACGATCCCCGCGCCAATATATTTGGTCATGAGGGTATCCAATTGAGCGATATCCAAGTTCTGGATGCTCAAATGTTCTTTCTTTTGATTATCTCGCACAAGGTTCAAATTGGAAAGTGCAGTTTGAAAGGTGCTATTTGTTGGTGCAAAAACAGTCACCTTTTCGTTTGCTACTGCATCCTTGAGATAAGGTAATCTATCCAAAACCAATAACACGGAGTCAAACACCCCCGGTTTGGATTGTAAATAGGCCAGTGAATTCCCGTTAAATACCTTCTCAGTATTTTCATATTCATAATAGCCCTGGTATTTTGTACAAGCCGTTATACACAAGAGCATACCCAATAAAATACTTACATTATATCTTCTATTTATTTTCATCATTTCCAATATGTATTTTGTTGCAATTCTTTATTATTTGCCAATGCATTCTGACTAATGGGCCAATAAATTCCCTTTTGGGCAATCAACTTCTGGAAAGCAGGATCATTCTTTTTTATTTTATTGTAACGCACGACATCAAACCAGCGCCAGCCTTCCCCCATCAGTTCTTTGCGGCGTTCCTGAAATACTGCATCGATCAGATCAACATTGGGTCCTATCTCTACAAGGCCTCGATTTTTGCGGGACTGGTTCAATATTGCAGTAGCCAATTCTGTACGTCCTAATACTGCATTTGCCTCAGCTCGCAATAAATTGATTTCTTCAAAACGACTGAATACCAAAGTTGAAGTGAAAAATGGGAGTGAACCATCTGTGCCTGATTCCCCATTACGAATGATGTGTATCTTTTTGAAAATTGGTCGGATACCTCCAAAATCAGCAAAATAACTGGTTTGAACAGTTCCAGTAGAATCAATACGAAAACGTTGGTCCCCTGCCTCATTAAAAATATCGACGATACGCTCTACTTTCACATAAATATCGGGATTGGGTTTTGACACCAATGGTTTAGCCAATGTCAGCGACTCGATATGCCCATCTGTTCCGCCTTCATTACTTGAATTTGGAAAGGGAAAACCGATAATATGTTTGATGCGGTTACCAAAGAAAAAACCGACGTTGGTTGTATTTGTTATATCTGCTATATCGGTTGCAGCGATACCGCCACGCGTCGCATTCGCGATCACATAATCTGCAAACACCGATGCTTCAAGATAATTTCCCGATAACGCATTAATATGGGCTAAAATCGTATATGCAGACAACCTATTAAACAACACACCGGACCATTTCACAGAAGTGGAGCCCAGATAAAGATCTGCAGGTAGCACGGGATCATTAAAAGATCCATAAAAAAATGGCAATTTATCTTTAACAGCATTTATTTCGTTTTCGGCATAGGTTAGCACCTGATCCACAGAAGAAGCCTTGATCTTTGGAAAAGCCCCCTCATAAGATTTGTCCCAAATGGGAACATCACCCCAGGTTCTTGCTAATAAGTAATAAACAAAACCTTTGACAACACGCATCTGAGCGACGTCGATCTCATGCAAAGCGGCAGTATACTGTTTATCATGTTCGAGAACTTCATATGAGCGTTCAATAAATAAATTTGCAGCATTGATCACGGCATAAAATCTTCGCCAATCCGAACCTTCCTGAATCAACTTAGCCGAAGAATTTAGACGTCCATCCACAATATCCTGTAGATCACGACGGTTCAATGCAGTAAAATCACCATTCCGCAGTTCCCCATATAGCCAATGTGCATTGTTTTCGGCCAAGGCGGTACGCAACAAACCATATACCCCAAGAAGAGAACCCCGGATATCATTGATATCTTTCCACTTATTTTCCTCATTAACAATATGATTGGATTCAACATCCAAAAATTTTTCACAACTACTTGTCCCAAACATTGCGGAGATCGCAATCGTCGAACAAAGTAAAAAACGAAGTATTATATTCTTTCTCATCATAGGTTTAAAAGTCTAATTTGACACCGAGGGTATACATTTTTGGATAACGGATTCCTGTACCAGTGTCGTAACCGTAAAAATTGACCAGCTCAGGATCGCGTCCAGAATATTTGGTAATAGTCAATAGATTACTTCCTGTCACATAAACGTATAGTCGATTTAACTTTTTATTGTTCACTACTTTAGTCAAATCATACCCCACCGATAAATTTTTAAGTTTCACAAATGAACCGTCTTCCATAAACAGATCCTGCTCAGCCTGATAGGGAACTACCGAAGACCAAGGATTATAAATTGGATATGCTGTTTCGTCAAAACTTTTCTCCCAGGAAGTGATTTCACGTACACCATACAAATTCTTGGATTCAGCGACGTTAGCGAAATCATATTTTTTCGAGGCTTGCTGGTTTATGATCTCGCGGCCTAGATTAAAATACAAGAGGAAAGAAAGATCAAAGTTTTTATAGGCGAATTGGTTTGTAAATCCTCCAGTCCATTTGGGAATTATATTACCCATTAATAAGCGGTCCTCATTATTAATATCAAAATTACCATCTTGATCTACCCAACGAGGATCGCCGCCTTTCATATCAGTGCCATTGTAGGTCATGCCCCTGTTATCGCCATCACGGACAGGCACTTCCGCATCGGATTGATAGGTTCCCCTATTTTGCAACAGCCAGTACTGATCAATTCGTTCCCCTACTTGCAGCTTATTTTTCCCTACCACGATAGCATCCAATTGATTTGGCAGCTTTTTCAATTCGTTGGTATTGTAAGCAATATTGAACGCACTGTTCCAACAGAAACCGCCAGTACTGCGCGGCATTGTATAATTTATCGATACATCGACACCCCTATTTTGGACATCCATACCACTTGCATATTCAAACTTATATCCTGATTCAGCCACGGTAGGGACTGGCAGGAGCATATTTTTAGTGGTTTTATTGTAAAAATCCACATGCAAACCAAATTGCTTAGCCATTGAAAGACTGACCCCTATATTATACATATCTGTAAATGACCAAGGCACATCATAGCCAACCCAGCCATAAGAATAAGGGCGTGAGACTGTTCCAACACCATTGTAAGACATGATTCCAGTATTTTTATCCCAGCTCAATTGTGAGGAATATTGTGGGCCTGCTGCCTCTGTATCTGAATTGGGCAAATTACCGATATGGCCGTAGGAGGCCCTGAATTTTAGGATATCTATTTTATCGTTTTCGATTTTGGAACTCAGATCATACTCACCGTTCACAGCATACGAAGTATACCAACGCTCGGATAATTGTTGCCAAGAGGAACCATCCCGGCGTATCAATCCTGAAAGTTTTAGACCATTCCATTCGTAAGTCGTTCTGAAATACGTATTGATCAGATGATGAATGGTCTTATCGCCATAGATATAAGGAATAAAACCTATGGAAACAAGATAGTTAGCCTTGTTCTTATCGCCCTCTACTTTATTGATCTTGATATAATCATTAGGTCCTCGATAGGCTTGGAGATAATTGTATTTTTGTCGATCTGCCTGTATTTGAAGCCCAGCTTCAAATAATAACTTCCCAGTATTCAGTTCCTTGACATAAATTATATTGTTGTCAAAACTCAAACGCTCATTATATCCCAGATAATTAGATGTATAATTGTTTCCTTCCATCAATGTTGAAGGCCAAAATACGTCCCTACGGTTTTCATTATAATCCAATGCTATCCTTGAAGTAACGTCAAGGCCTGGCATGATATTGATATCTAGTCCCAACGAAGCCAGGACACTGGTATTATAGTTGTTATCCAGTGTCAATTTGTCAAAATTTCGTAGATAGAGATTATATAGACTTTTGTTTGGCGCCAAAGGTGTAGATAAATCCGGAGTATACTTGGTCTCTGTATACCTTTCGGTCAATGACCGATTTCTATCCCGCGCCAAGCGACCGATCTGGATATTACCACTGACTTTGAACCAAGTCGTAGGCAACATATTGATACTGAATCCACCATAGGTTCTATTAAACTTGGTATCATCTGCCCCAGAGGCATTTTGTGTATGATTCGCAAAGAATCGGAAATTCGAACGGTTAGTTCCGCCCATCAAAGCACCATTGATCGAATACAAGGGTGTGAGTTTATAATATTGATCTACCCAGTTTGACGGACCGTAATAATTGGTGTTCGAAGAATCACTCAGATAGCTCGGATAAGCCGCGATCTGTTCGGCACGTGCATATTTATCGTAAAATGTTTGTCTAAAATCCCTTTCGAATTCGGCATTGACAGTTGTAATGTTGTTCGGAACAGCAAATCCAGAATAGCCGTTAATGGAGATTTTTTTATCTCCGGCTTGTGCAGTTTTCGTTGTGACATACACAACGCCATTTACAGCTCTTGGTCCATATTTAGCGATCTGCCCAGCATCTTTTAACACTTCGATAGACGCAATATTATCGAGGTCAAAAAGAGACAGAATATTAGTCGCCGCCCCGATAGGTTGGGTTTCCTCGTTTTGTATGTTATAGATAAGATTGGTTTCATCAATGATCTGAATACCATTAACAACAATTAGTGGACGGTTTTCCTTAAAATTTCTTGCTGTAAAAACGGGTCTTGTAATTCCATGAACCAACATATTTTGTTGGACTGTGCCTGGTTCTGCCGAAGGTTCCTGCACATACACACCAGAAATATTACCCTTCAGTATCTGCTCCAAAGTAACGAGGGGGTATTTCGATAATTCCACGACTGAGATTGTATCGGATCCCAACACAGGTATCGTGGAAAAATTACTTTTTGTCGTCAAAGAATCGACATTGGATTTACTCTTCATTCGAGCCCTACCGGCCCTTTCTTTAGCTATTTTTGGACCTGGCGTCAGACCGGGATCACCAGCTTTCACTGCCGAAGACTCAAAAAGTAGCATAAAGAACGCTAAATTGATCATGTAAAACTGTCTCATTTAGAATTGAACTTTATTATTTAGGATTATAGATAGTTTCTTCTCTTGATATTGGTTAGTACTATCACTTGCCAACAATTTTACATAAAAAAATCACCCCAAATTATCGTTCAACAAACACAATCGTTTGCATAACTTACTACAACGTTATCGTGTATTTTATACATTATGTTTTTTCAGTTAACAACGATATTTTCAATAAAAACTACACTATATTCACTTATAAGAAAACATATTAAGCCTTAAAGATACATCTTACAAAATACATAATAATCTAAATATCAATAATTTAAGTAAAATAAATTTTGTACATTTTGCGATTATCTAGAAAAACAAGTAACTATTCAGGTCTAATCTCTTTCGTTTAATTTTTTGTAAAAACCAGGGTTAGTTATCCACATTTTACTGTATAACTTTTGTAGGTTTCTTTAGGATTAGCGCAATAAAAATCGGTTTTTTGTATGGTTACAAATTATTGGTATGGACAGCGATAAATTTCTGAAACTTATTGAAATGCTCGAAAGGGAATCAGCTGCCCGTATATCGGAA
>Ga0213829_1001253_pt1 | contig 18596 bp, 17 predicted proteins | sample MC6MC0896MG_FD_180665 | JGI IMG/M metagenome (GOLD analysis project Ga0213829, IMG submission 180665) | Enriched soil aggregate microbial communities from Iowa State University, Ames, United States - MC6-MC0896-MG | ecosystem: Environmental > Terrestrial > Soil > Unclassified | place: USA: Iowa...
AGCTGCACCGTCTTGCCGTAGAAGTCGCGATAGTGCATCTGGCGATACACCAGCGCGTTCACGTCGACGGACGCGCCGTCAACGCGCTTGCCTTCCGAGTACAGCCCCGACGAGCGCAGCCCGGCCAGATAGCCGGCCACGATGTTGGTGCCCACCGGTGCGGGAATCCAGTCGCGCGCGCTGGGGTCACCCGCACACGCCGGCTGCGACGCGCCCGCCCAAGCCAGCACCAGCGCTGCGCCCGCGCGCATACGCACGGGGCCACGAGTTTTGCCTGCCATCCACTTCCCCTTGGTCTTGCGAGGGCGCCGCCGCCGGTATGCCCCGGCTTGGTCAGCGCTTATCGCCGTTCTAGTACGCGATGCAAACGGACTTCTTTTCGAGGTACATCTCGAGCACGGCGCGCCCATGTTCACGGCCGATGCCGGATTGCTTGAACCCGCCGAACGGCATATTGGGGTCGAGCATGTTGTGGGTGTTGACCCAGACGGTGCCTGCGTCGATGCGCGGAATCAGGCGTTGCACGCGCGTCAGGTCATTGCTCCAGAGGCTGGCGCCCAGGCCGAATGCGCTGTCGTTGGCCAGCCGCACGGCGTCGTCAAGGGTATCGAACGGTTGCGCCACGACGACCGGGCCGAAGATTTCTTCCTGCATGATGCGAGCGCCTTGCGGCACGTCGGCGAACACGGTGGGCTTTACGAAATACCCGTTGCCCTCGCCCGCCGTGCCGCCCGCCAGCACCCGGCCGCCTTCCGCGCGGCCAATGCCGATGTAGTCCATCACGCGCTGTTGATGCCGCGCCGAGATCAGCGGGCCAATCTGCGTAGCCGCGTCAAAGCCGGAACCCAGCGTCATGCTGGCCGCCATATCGGCCAGCCCCTGCACGACCTTGGCGTACAAGCCCTGCTGCACATACAGGCGCGAACCCGCCGTACACACTTGCCCCTGGTTGAAGAAGATGGCGGCGGCGGCGCCCTGCACGGCACGATCCACATCGCAATCGTCCAGCACAATCACCGGAGACTTGCCGCCCAGTTCCAGCGACACGCGTTTCATGTCATCCATGGCGGCCCGGCCGATCAGCTTGCCGACTTCGGTAGACCCCGTGAAGGCGATTTTGTCGATACCTGGGTGCGCCACCAGCGCCGCGCCGGCGGTTTCGCCCCGCCCGGTAATCACGTTGACAACGCCGGGCGGAAAGCCCGCTTCCAGCACGAGTTCCGCCAGCCGCAAGGCGGTCAGCGGGGTTTCTTCAGCGGGCTTGAGCACGACGGTGCAGCCGGCCGCCAGCGCGGGGGCAATCTTCCATACCGCCATCAGCAGCGGGAAATTCCAGGGGATGATGGCGGCGACCACGCCCACCGGCTGCGCCAGCGTGTAGGCGCTGTACTGAACCCCGGGCGGAAACGGTATCGATAGCGACAGCGTGTCGCCGGTGATCTTGGTGGCCCAGCCGGCCATGTAGCGCAGCCATTGCGCGCCCGCCCCCACCTCCAGGCCCTGCGCAATGCCCAGCAGCTTGCCGTTGTTCAGTGTTTCCAGCCGCGCCAATTCGTTGCCGTGCTGTTCGAGCAAATCCGCCAGTTTCAGCAGCAGACGCTCGCGCCCCGCGGGCAACATATCGCGCCATGGTCCCGATGCGAAGGCGCGGCGCGCGGCCTGCACCGCCAGATCCACTTGCGCAGGCCCCGCATCGGGTTGATGCGCAATGACCTGGCCCGTGGCCGGGTCATAAACGGGAATAGGCTTGCCCCGCCCGTCATGCACCGGCTTGCCGTCGATCAACATGAACTCACGGATCGCGCCCAGTTCGGGACGATCTGGGGTGGCGGCGGCCGGGGCAAACTTGCTTGCTGAAGACATCTGACGCTCCAACGAAAAGTGTGGAGCCAGAATAGCAATGGCGTTTTGCGCTGGCTTGTCGGGCCGTGCATGGGAATTTGTCATTCTGCGCACGGCGGCGCAAAAACAAAAAAGCCAGACAATCCGCGCGTGACGCGTCTTGCCTGGCCTTGGGCTTGTCCGCTTGCGGCCCTTAGAGAGGGTTCAAGCGAACAAGAGCCGATGCGGATCAGTCCAGCATCAGCACCGTGGCGCCCGTGGTCTTGCGCGAGGCCAGCGCGGTCTGCGCTTCGCCTGCTTGTTCCAGCGTGTAGCGCTGGTCAATACGGACCTTGATCTTCTTCTTCAGGACCAGGTCAAACACTTCTTCGGAAGCCGCTTGCAACTTTTCCAGCGTGTTCACGTGCACACCCAGCGACGGACGCGTGACGTACAGGCTGCCCTTCTGGTTCAGCACGGCCAGGTTGACACCCGCCACCGGGCCCGACGCGTTGCCGAAGCTGACCATCAGGCCGCGCGGCTCGATGCAGTCCAGCGAGGTTTCCCACGTGTCCTTGCCCACGCCGTCATATACCACCGGCACCTTCTTGCCGCCCGTCAGTTCCAGCACGCGCTCGGCCACGTTTTCACGCGAGTAGTCGATGGTTTCCCACGCGCCGTTGGCACGCGCCAGTTCGGCCTTTTCGGGGCTGGATACGGTGCCGATCAGCTTCACGCCCAGGGCCTTGGCCCACTGGCAAGCGATCAGGCCCACGCCGCCTGCGGCCGCATGGAACAAAATGGTTTCACCGCCTTGCAGGCGATAGGTCTGACGGAACAGGTATTGCACCGTCAGGCCCTTCAACATCAGCGCGGCGGCTTCGTCGAAACCAATGCCCTTGGGCACCTTCACAACCTGCTGGGCCGGCACGTTGCGGGCCTTGGCGTAGGCGCCGATCGGGCTTTGGCCATAGGCGACGCGGTCGCCCTTCTTCAGGTGTTTGACGTCAGCGCCCACGGCCGTGACCACGCCAGCAGCTTCGAAGCCCAGGCCATGCGGCAGTGGGTGGGGATACAAGCCCGTGCGGAAATAGATATCGATGAAATTCAGGCCGGCGGCGTGCTGCTCGATCGTGACTTCATTGGCGGCGGGCGGCGGAACTTCCACCTCGACCAGCTTCAGGACTTCGGGACCACCGTGCTGCTCGATACGAATTGCCTTGACGAGATTGCTGGCCATTCTGGCCTCCTTTCATTGAAATTAATGCGAACCATCGGGAAAATCGGGCGTCACCGCGGCGGCGTTTCGGCCTCGCGCGTGGGCGCGGGTGCCGGCTTGGCGCCGCCGCCCATCAATGCGAATACGCCGGTCAACACCAGCGCGGTTCCCGCCATCTGCCACACCGTGATGGGCTCATGCAGGAACCACGACGCCAGGAACAGCACTGACACGGGCCCCATCATGCCCAGCAGCGACGCCGTGGGCGCGCCGATCAACGACACCGCCCACATCAGCATGAACACCGGCACCACCGTGTTCAGCGTGGCGTGGATCACGGAATATCCGTAAACCCCCATCGGCTGGATCAGCATCGACGGAGGGTGAATCACGAAAAACTGGATGATGCAGGCCACGCACGACACCAGCATGGCGTAAGCCACCAACCGCGTCGGCCCGACCCGCTTGATCAGTTCGCCAGAACAAATCAGGTACACAGAATAGCTTGCCGCCGAACCAAAAACGAACAAAGACCCTAACAGCACCTCGCCGCCCCCGCCAAAGGACAAATCGTGGGCAAACACCAGCACCACGCCCGCATAAGACAGCACCATGGCCATCCATTGGCGGCGTTCAACCGGGCGCTTGAACCAGAACGCGGACAGCAGCACGACAAGTGACGGCGACAGGAACAGGATCAGCCGTTCCAGGCTGGCCGTGATGTAGCGCAGCCCCAGAAAGTCCAGAAAGCTCGACAGGTAATAGCCCAGCAGGCCCAGCACGATGACCTGGGCGCGTTCCTTGGTGGTCATCACCACGATTTCGCCGCGCGCGGCCCGGCGCGACTGATGCCAGGCCACGGCGGCGAAGAACGGCATGGCGAACAGCATGCGAAAGGCGATGAGCGTCACCGCGTCGATGCCGTAGCGATAGGTGAACTTGACGACGATCGCTTTGGCTGAAAACAGCACCGCGCCAAGCGTCGCCATGAGAATTCCGGCCGCGCGGCCGGACGGGAGCGAGAGCGGCAAAAGCTTGGCAATACGATTCATGCGATGATTTTAAATTCAGTGCAATCCGATTTGCACGCTCAACCTACGCTTTTTGGCATCCATTGCCCCCTCGCATGACCCGACAACGCGCTCTGACCTCTATCCATATTGCCGCCGTGCTGTTCGGCCTGACCGGCGTTTTCGGGGAGTTGATACAAGCCAGCGCCGCCGTCATCACACTGGGCCGGGCCGTCTTCGCGGTGATGGCGCTGGGGGTATTCGCCCGCCTGCGCCGCCAGCCCCTGATGGGTGTGCTGACGCCCGCGCAACTGTTCGTGCTGGTGATCGCCGGCGCGCTGCTCGCGGCACACTGGGTCACCTTCTTCATTTCGGTCAAAGTCGGCGGCATCGCGATCGCCACGCTGGGCTTTGCCAGCTTCCCGGCCTTCATCACGCTATTCGAGGGCCTGCTGTTCCGGGAACGCATCCGCGCGGTGGAATGGATGCTGTTGGGGCTGGTCACCGCGGGTCTGGTGCTGGTTACGCCATCGTTCGACTTCGCGGATCAGGGCACTATCGGCCTGGCCTGGGGCCTGCTGTCCGGGCTGACCTTCGCGTTATTGGCATTGAGCAACCGCCGCTCGGCCTCGGGTATGGACCCGATGCAGGTCGCTTGCTGGCAGAACGTGGTGGTGGCGCTAGTCATGGTGCCGTTCGCCGTGGGCCAGTTGCCCGCCCTGCCGGCGGTGGATTGGTTCTGGCTGGCCTTGCTGGGCGTGTTCTGCACAGGCCTGTCGCACTACTTGTTTGTCTCCAGCCTGACGCAGTTGAATGCGCGTAGCGCCGGGCTGGTGATCGCGCTGGAACCGGTCTACGCCATCGCCTTTGCCTGGATGTTGTTCAGCCAGCAGCCCACGCCGCGCATGATGGCAGGCGCTGTGCTGATCGTGGCCGCCATCGTGATGTCGGGCTTGCGCAAGAGTCCAACGGCCGACGCCGATGCGGAAGCCATCGCGAAATCACAGCCTTGACAATAACTGACTAGGCAGTAAAATTCGGCGCATGAATGCCGAAACTTCCCCGCCGTCGTCAGAAACTCCCGTCCATTACCGCAGTGATAACCGCTGCATGGCGGAAGACAACGCTGGTTATTTGATCAAGCTGGCCTATCACTCCCTGACCCGGATGCTGGACCAGGAAATGGCCCCGCTTGGCCTGACCGCCATGCAGTGGCGGCCGCTGGCCATGGTCTATCTGGGCCGTGCCGACACGCCCGCCGAGCTGGCGCGGTTGAACGACATGGATACCGGCGCCATGACGCGCGCGCTGGATCGCCTTGAGGCCAAGGGCCTGCTGCGCCGGAATCGCAGCCAGCAGGACCGCCGCGTCGTCAAGATCGAACTGACCGAACTCGGCGAAGCCATGGCCCGTGAAATTCCCCCCAATATCGCCCGTTCGCTCAACCACCATCTGCGTGGCTTCACGGCGGACGAAGTCACCCAGCTGATGCATTTCATGCGCCGCATGATCGCCAACGGTTCCGCTTCCGGCTCGGCTCCCGAACGCTGACGACGATCTTCCCGTCTGCCCTTCCCCCGTGCCTGGGGGTTTTATTTGGCATAATATTTGCCTAGGCAAATACAGATTAATCAATTACTTTCAGCAAACAGTCAGGATGAAACGCCTTCTTTCTACCGTATTGGTGCTGGCCCTGAGCGGTTGCGCACTGATGGAGCCCGGGTCCGAGCCCGTCGCCGCGCTGGATGCGGCCAAGCTGGGGCTGACGGGCCACGACACGGCCTGGCCCGAGACACAATGGTGGCAGCGCTACGGCGATAGCCAGCTCAATGCGCTGATGGACGAAGCGCTGGCCAACAGCCCGTCGATGAGCGCTGCACAGGCCCGCCTGGCCAAGGCCAACGCCGCCGTCAGCACCGCACGCGCCCCGCTGATGCCGCGCGTCGATGCCGATTACACATTGACCCGCGAACACCTTTCCTCGGACTACATCTACCCCGCGCCGCTGGGCGGCTCCGTCGTCAGCGACAACCGGCTGGCGCTGGATTTCAGCTACGAGCTGGATTTCTGGGGCAAGAACCGGTCGCGCCTGCAATCGGCGGTGTCCGAACGCGAAGCCGCTACCGCCGATGCGCAAGCCGCCCGCAACATGCTGGCCAGCGCTACCGTGCGCGCCTACCTGAATCTGCAAAATGCCTTCGCCCAGCGCGACGTGCTCAAGCGCGTGATCGCGCAGCGCGCCGACGTGCTGTCGCTGACGCAAGGGCGTTACGGCGCCGGCCTGGATACGCAGGTGGAAGTGAAGCAGGCGGAATCGTCGCTGGCCGCCGGCCGGGTTGAACTGACCCAGACCGAGACGACGCTGGCGCAATTGCGCAACCAGGTCGCCGCGCTGACAGGCGCAGGCCCGCAACGGGGCCAATCGCTGGTTGCCGTGGACCTGACCGCCCCCGCTGGTGTGGTGCCCACCGACATTCCGCTGGACCTGCTGGGCCACCGCCCCGACGTCGTCGCCTCGCGCTGGCGCGCCGAAGCGGCCCGTAGCGCCATCGACACCGCCAAGGCCGAGTTCTATCCCAACGTAAACCTGACCGCGTTCGCCGGCTTCCAGGCCTTGGGCACGGGCAATCTGCTGGGCGCCGCCGCGCGCACCGCGGGTTTCGGCCCGGCCATCACGTTGCCGATCTTCCATGGCGGTGAGCTCAACGCCAATCTGGCAGGCCGCCGCGCCGACGCCGACCTGGCCGTGTCTGACTACAACCAAGCGGTGCTGGACGCCGTGCATCAAGTGGCCGACGCGCTGGACGGCCTGCGTTTGCTGGATCAGGAACGCGCCCAACAGCGCCAGGCCCGCGAGGCTATCGAGGCCGCCTACGACCTGGCGGTCAACCGCTACAAGGCTGGTCTAGGCAACTACATCACGGTGCTCATCGCGCAAACCGGCGTGCTGACCCAAGCCCGCCTGGATACCGACCTGCGCATCCGCGCCTATCAGCTCGACGCCAACCTGGCCAACGCGCTGGGCGGCGGCTACGCCCCCGCCACGAACCCCATTCATTGAACGCTCCCCGGATTCAGACGTCATGAACGCTGCCACCCCTACCACCAACCCCGCCCGCAAACGCCTGCTGCTGCTGGCGACCGGCGTCTTCATTCTGGTCGCCATCGCCTACGGCATCTGGTGGCTCCTGTTTGGCGCCCACTTTGAAAGCACCGACGACGCCTACGTGCACGGCAACCTGGTGCAGATCACGCCGCAAGTGCCGGGCACCGTTGTCGCCATCGAAGCCGACGACACCGAAACCGTCACCGCCGGCCAGCCGCTGGTGCGCCTGGACTCCGCCGACACCGACATCGCGTTGCAACAGGCCCAGGCCAAACTGGCGCAGATGGTGCGCCAGGTTCGTACGTATTACGTCCAGAACGACGCGCTGGCCGCCGATGTCGACCTGCGCAACGCCGACATCCTGCGCGCCCAGGCCGAACTGACTCGCGCGCAAAGCGACGTCAGCCGCCGCCAGCAATTGGCGAAATCCGGCGGCGTCAGTGGTGAAGAAATCCTCCACGCCGAAGCCGCTTTGAAGTCCGCGCAATCGGGTCTGGCACAAGCCAAGGCCGCCCTGGCCGCCTCGCGCGCCAAGCTGGCGACCAACCAGGCGCTGACGCAAGGCACGACGGTGGCCAATCACCCGGATGTGCTGCAAGCCGCGGCCGGCCTGCGCAACGCGTGGCTGGCGCAGTCGCGCACGGTACTGCCCGCGCCGGTAAGCGGTGTCATCGCCCGCCGCAGCGCGCAAGTGGGCCAGCGCGTCGCCCCCGGCAATGCGCTGATGACGGTGGTGCCGCTGGATCAGGTGTGGGTGGAAGCCAACTTCAAGGAAGGCCAGCTGCGCAAGATGCGCATCGGCCAGCCGGTGACGATGGTGGCCGACCTGTACGGCAGCTCGGTGACCTATCACGGCAAGATCTCCGGCCTGGACGCCGGCACCGGCAGCGCCTTCGCCCTGCTGCCCGCGCAGAACGCCACCGGCAACTGGATCAAGGTGGTGCAGCGCGTGCCCGTGCGCATCACGCTGGACCCCGAAGACCTGAAGTCGCACCCGCTGCGCGTGGGCCTGTCGATGGACGTGGAAGTCGACGTAGGCAAACAGGAAGGCGAGCCGCTGACGCAAGCCGTGCGCAATGAGCCGGCATGGTCGACGCGCGCCTTCGACCCGGCGCACGGCGAGGTCGACACCATGATCAACAAGATCATCGAAGACAACCTGGCATCATGAGCACGACCGCCCAGCCCGCGGGCGCAGGCGCGCCCCCCGCCGAACCCGCCCGCCCGCCGGGCACTTATCCGCCGCTGGAAGGCGCGACCCGCATCATCGGGTCCATCGCCCTGTCCACGGCGGTGTTCATGAACGTGCTGGACACCTCGATCGCGAACGTGTCCATTCCCACCATTTCGGGCGATCTTGGCGTCAGTTCCAGCCAAGGCACCTGGGTGATCACGTCGTTCGCCGTCGCCAACGCCATTACCGTGCCGTTGACCGGCTGGCTGACGCAGCGCTTTGGGCAGGTCCGGCTGTTCCTGATCTCGACCCTGCTGTTCGTGCTGGCCTCGTGGCTGTGCGGCTTTTCGCCGTCACTGGAAGCGCTGATCGCCTTCCGCGTGCTGCAGGGCGCGGTTGCCGGCCCGATGATCCCGCTGTCGCAAACGCTGATGCTGGCCAGCTTCCCGAAGTCCAAGGCGGGCATGGCGCTGGCAGTCTGGTCCATGACCACACTGGTCGCCCCCGTGGCCGGGCCCTTGCTGGGCGGCTGGATTTCCGACAACTACACCTGGCCGTGGATCTTCTACATCAACGTGCCGGTCGGTCTGCTTGCGGCCTGGATCAGCTGGCGCATTTACGGCAACCGCGAATCGGTCACCCGCAAGCTGCCCATCGACAAGCTGGGTTTGGTGTTGCTGGTGGTGTGGGTGGGCGCCTTGCAGATCATGCTGGACAAGGGCAAAGAGCTGGACTGGTTTGCCAGCCCGACCATCATCGCGCTGGCCGCCACCGCTTTTGTGGCCTTCGTCTTCTTCCTGATCTGGGAGCTGACCGATGCCCACCCCGTTGTGGACTTGCGTCTGTTCAAGATACGTAACTTCACGGTGGGCGCGCTGACCTTGGCGGTGGCCTACGGCGTGTTCTTCGGAAACGTGGTGCTGCTGCCCCTGTGGCTGCAAAGCAATATGGGGTACACCGCCACCTACGCCGGTCTGGTGACGGCGCCCGTGGGCTTGTTGGCGATTTTGCTGACGCCGCTGGTGGGCAAGATGCTGGCCACGCGCGACCCGCGCCAGATTGTCACGGTGGCGTTCCTGATCTTCGCGCTGGTCTGCTTCATGCGGTCGGGTTTCAACACCCAGACGGATGTGCGCACGCTGATGCTGCCGACCATCATTCAGGGCGCGGCCATGGCGGCGTTCTTCGTGCCGCTGACATCAATCACGCTGTCCAGCATTGAGCCGTGGCGCATCCCGGCGGCCTCGGGCCTGTCGAACTTCCTGCGGCTGACCGCGGGCGCATTCGGCACGTCGATTGCGACCACGCTGTGGGAAAACCGCGCCACCATGCACCACGCCCAACTGACCGAGATCGCCAAGCCCGGCCAGCAGGCGTTCGACCAGACCATGAACACGCTGCAAAACGGCATGGGCCTGTCGCACCAGCAAGCGCTGACGATAGTGGACGGGCTGGTCAACGCGCAGGCGTTCACGATGTCCGCCGTGGACGTGTTCTACGCCTCGGCGATCATCTTCCTGATGCTGACGGGGTTGGTGTGGTTTGCTCGCCCGAGGTCGACGAAGGCAGGTGCGGGTGGCGGTGCGGCCGAAGCGGCGGCGGGCGCGCACTGAAGCGCAACAACGTATTGCTTCAAAAAAAAAGAGCGCCCTGTCAGGCGCTCTTTTCATTGACCACGCTGTCTTTAAGCAGCGCATGCCAATCCATGCGCTCGATGATGTCAGCCGACAAGGCGCTGACGGGCGACAAATTGAATACCGACAAGCCGCGCGCGCGCCACTGTGCTGACGCAAACCGGAACGACGGTTCAATCAGGTGGGCGAACTTGCGCGCCAGGCGGCTCGTCTGCGGGTTCGCGCCTTCGTCGTAGAAGCGCAAGCCATGCTGCACGGTCAGGTCCAGCCCATGCACGTACACCTGGCGCGCGCCGCTGGACATCAGCACCTGCAACGCGGCATAGGCCACCGTGTCGGCGTCAAACACGCCCAGTGAGGCGTCAAAGCTGTAACCCAGGCCTTGCTTGGCATCCAGCAGCTGCACGTCAGGCGTGGCGGCGGCAATCCGCTTGAGCACAGCGGGCGCGGCGGTACGCTGATAGGCGCGCTCGGAGATCAGTTCGATGACGCAGATGCGGCAGCGGATCTGATCCTGGGGAATGCCTTGCATGATGTAGCGCAGCACTTCCGGGAACACGTACAGCGTCAGGTCGCGGCTGACGATTTCGCGCACAAGATCGATGCGCTCCCGCACGAAATTCTGGTCGATGATGCAGTAATACTTGAACTTCAGGTCGAACTTGCGCGCCAGCGCAATGGCGCCATTGACGCCCATCGCCGCACGAATATCCAGCTGATCGTAGGGAATCTGAGCGACCGAAGGGCCGCTCAGGATCAGATGCACGGTTTCATCGGCGGGGTCGTACCCTTGCGCCAGCGGGGTAATGGGCAGCGAGCGGCCAAAGGCCCGGAAACCGCAAATCGCCCCTGACCGGTCCCGCCAGATGCGCACGAAAGGCCACAGATGCTGGTTGTGACGTTGCGTGCGCGATCGCAGCAAGCGGAACAGCTTGCGCACGAATCGGTCAGCCCGGCCGCCGCCCACATGGGCGGCGGCGGAAGAAGGAACGATTGAGTTTTCCATCTACTAGCCAGATTGGCCGTACTCGCTAAATGCGCTTAACCCGCAGAAATCAGCGACGCAATCGCGTTGCCAACGTCGACAGTCGACGCGTTGCCTTTCATGTCCCGGGTGCGCGGGCCATCGGCCAACACGGTTTCGATCGCCTTGACCACCGCGGCCGACGCTTCCGGGTACCCCAGAAAATCAAGCATCAGTGCGCCGCTCCAGATCTGCCCGATCGGGTTGGCGATGCCCTTGCCATAAATGTCCGGCGCCGAACCGTGCACCGGTTCGAACAGTGACGGGAACTTGCGCTCGGGATTCAGGTTTGCCGACGGCGCGATGCCAATCGTTCCCGTGCAGGCCGGACCCAGATCGGAAAGGATATCGCCGAACAAGTTGGAAGCCACGACCACGTCGAACCAGTCGGGATGTTGCACGAAGTGCGCGCACAAGATGTCGATGTGGTATTTGTCCCAGCGTACGTCCGGATAGTTCCCGGCCATATCAGCCACGCGCTCGTCCCACCACGGCATCGAAATGGAAATGCCGTTGGATTTGGTGGCGGCGGTCAGGTGCTTGCCGCGCTTCTGGGCCAGTTCAAACGCGAACTTCAGCACGCGATCCGCGCCAATGCGCGTAAATACGCTTTCCTGAATGACGACTTCGCGCTCTGTCCCTTCGAACAGGCGGCCGCCGCTATTGGAGTATTCGCCTTCCGTGTTTTCACGGACGATGAAGAAATCAATGTCGCCCGGCTTGCGGTCCGCCAACGGCGACGGCACGCCGGGCATCAGGCGCACTGGCCGCAAATTGATGTATTGGTCAAATTCGCGACGGAATTTGAACAGCGACCCCCACAGCGCTTCGTGATCCGGCACCGTGGCGGGCCAGCCGATCGAACCGAAGAAAATCGCCTCATGCTGACCGATCTGCGCCTTCCAATCGTCCGGCATCATCTTGCCGTGCTGGGCGTAATAGTCGCAGCTCCAATCGAAATGATCCCACTGGAATTCGATGCCGAAGCGCGTCGCCACGGCATCCAGCACCTTCAACCCTTCCGGCACGACCTCTTTGCCAATACCGTCTCCTGGAATCACCGCTATCTTGTGTTTCTTAGCCACCACGTTTCCTTAGTTTTCCTTTGATAGAACGCCCAGAATCATAGGCATAAACGGCCACGGCGCAACACCCCCCGTTACAAATCGGCGAGACTAATCTTCCGAAGGATTAAGCAGGGCCTTCAGCGGCGGCCCTTGGACCCCAGCAACGACCCTAGCAAGCCGCGCGTGAGCTCGCGTGCAATCGAGCGGACGGTGCTCTTGGCCATGGTCTGCACCACGCCATCGCGCTTGCCTCCCCGAGGGCCGGTCGAGCCGAACAGCACATCATTCAGGCTGCCCATCAGGCCGCCGCCGGACTCCTCTGCGGGCGCCGGGGCGTCACCGGGCTGCGCGGGCGCCTTGGCGCCCGGCTGCCTGGGCTGCCCCGCCGGCACCGCAGCGCGTCCGGCCAGGACTTCATAGGCCGACTCACGGTCAATGGCTTTTTCGTACTTCGCGGCCATCGGGCTGCCCTGGCGCAAGACTTGGCGTTCGGCATCGGTGGCCGGGCCGATCCGGCTGGCGGGCGGCACGATGTACGCGCGTTCGGTCGGCATCGGGCGGCCCTTGGCGTCCAAGAGCGATACCAGCGCCTCGCCCACCCCCAGTTCGGTGATGGCGGCTTCGATATCCAAGCCCGGATTCGGGCGCATCGTCTGGGCGGCCGTCTTCACGGCTTTCTGATCGCGCGGCGTAAAGGCCCGCAAGGCGTGCTGGACGCGGTTGCCCAACTGGCCCAGCACGGTATCGGGAATATCCAGCGGATTCTGCGTGACGAAGTAAACGCCCACACCCTTGGAACGCACCAGACGCACAACCTGCTCGATCTTTGTCAGCAGCGCCGCCGGGGCGTCGTTGAACAGCAGATGCGCTTCGTCGAAGAAAAAGACCAGCTTGGGCTGATCCATTTCGCCCACTTCGGGCAGCTTTTCATACAGATCAGCCAGCAGCCAGAGCAGGAAGATGGCGTACAGGCGCGGGGCCTGCATCAGCTTGTCGGCGGCCAGTACGTTGACCATGCCCCGGCCCTGGGCGTCTGTCCGCATCAGGTCGGCCACGTCCAACATTGGTTCGCCGAAGAATTTTTCCGCGCCTTGGGACTCCAGCGCCAACAAGCCGCGCTGGATGGCGCCGACGCTGGCGGACGACACGTTGCCATAGCGGGTTTTGAGTTCGGCCGAGCGGTCCGCCACGTTCTGAAGCATGGCGCGCAGGTCTTTCAAATCCAGCAGCAGTTGGCCTTCGTCGTCGGCCACCTTGAATACCAGGGTCAGCACCCCTTCCTGCGTGTCATTCAATTCCAGGATGCGGGACAGCAATAGCGGCCCCATATCCGTAATGGTGGCCCGCACGGGCAAGCCCTGCTCGCCGAACACGTCCCACAGGGTGACGGGGCTGGCGCCCCAGACCGGTTCCGCCAGGCCCAGGTTCTTTAACCGCTCGCTCAGCTTGGGGCTCGCCGCCCCCGCCTGGGAAATGCCGGTCAGGTCGCCTTTGACGTCGGCCATGAATACCGGCGTGCCGATCCGGGAAAAAGACTCCGCCAGCACTTGCAGCGTGACGGTTTTGCCGGTGCCCGTGGCGCCGGTGATGCATCCGTGACGGTTGGCCAGCGCAGGCAGCAGCGCCAACTCGGTCTGCGCGTTCTTGGCGATGACGATGGGGTTGGGCATGTGCAGCACTCCGGACCAGGGATCAAAAAGATGCCCAAGTGTAGAGCTTGCCGGGCGCCTTGTGCGCGTGGCAATAAGGACACAGGCAAGACAGCGCCGGGCGCGCAGGCCGCCGTCACGGTAAAATGCCTTTTTTGCAGACAATTTATCCTGGGAAGCCATGGCCGGACACAGCAAATGGGCCAATATTCAGCACCGCAAAGGGCGTCAAGACGCCAAGCGCGGAAAGCTCTGGACCAAGATCATTCGTGAAATTACCGTGGCGGCGCGCGCCGGCGGCCCCGACCCGGACAGCAATCCGCGCTTGCGCATGGCCTGGGACAAGGCCACTGACGCCAACATGCCCAAGGACAACATCCAGCGCGCCATCCAGCGTGGCGCGGGCGGCGCAGACGGCGACGCCTACGAGGAAGTCCGCTACGAAGGCTATGGCATCGGCGGCGCGGCAGTCATCGTCGACTGCATGACCGACAATCGCACCCGCACCGTGGCGGAAGTGCGCCACGCCTTCGCCAAGAACGGCGGCAACCTGGGCCAGGAAGGCTCGGTGGCCTTCATGTTCAAGCACTGCGGCCAATTCGTGTTCGCCCCCGGCACGCCCGAAGACAAGGTCATGGAAACCGCGCTGGACGCGGGCGCCGAAGACGTCACGACTGATGACGAAGGCGTGATCGAAGTCGTTTGCGCGCCGGCCGATTACGCCGCTGTTCGCAAGGCGTTCGACGACGCTGGCCTGAAGGCCGAAGTTGACGGCATCGTCATGAAGGCCCTGAACGAAACCGAGCTGGCCGGCGAAGACGCCATCAAGATGCAGAAATTGCTCGACGCCCTGGAAGGCCTGGACGACGTGCAGGAAGTCTATACCACTGTCATTTTCGACGAAGCGCAGTAAATCCCACCGTCCTGGCCGGGCGGCATCCGCCGTCTTGCCAGGGTGATATTCGGACCCGGAATGTCTCGGGTCCGTTGCCTTCTCCACGGGCTAGAGTGGCAACCTTCAGAATCACGCAACATGAAACTCCTGGTAATTGGCTCGGGCGGCCGCGAACATGCCCTCGCCTGGCGGCTCGCCCGCTCCCCGCGCGTACACAAGGTGTACGTCGCCCCGGGTAATGGCGGCACGCAACGGGCCGAGCAGATGGAAAACGTCCCGCTCACCAATGCCGAGGAATTGGCCGATTTCGTCCAGCGCGAAGGCATCGCCCTGACTGTCGTTGGCCCGGAAGCCCCGCTGGCCTCGGGTGTCGTGGACGTGTTCCGCGCCCGTGGCCTGAAGATCTTCGGCCCCACCAAGGCCGCCGCGCAGCTGGAAAGCTCGAAGGATTACGCCAAGGCCTTCATGGTCCGGCACAACATCCCGACGGCGCGCTACGCCACCTTCACCGACCCGGTCCAGGCCCACGCCTATATTGATCAGGAAGGCGCCCCCATCGTCATCAAGGCCGACGGCCTGGCTGCCGGCAAGGGCGTCGTCGTGGCCGCTACGCTCGAAGAGGCGCACACCGCCGTCGACGCGATGCTGGGCGACGGCTCGATGGGCGCCGCCGGTGCGCGTGTCGTCATCGAAGAATGCCTGGTGGGCGAAGAAGCCAGCTTCATCGTCATGTGCGACGGCCGCAACGTGCTGGCCCTGGCCACCAGCCAGGACCACAAGCGCCTGCAAGACGGCGACCAGGGTCCCAACACGGGCGGCATGGGCGCGTATTCGCCCGCGCCGATCGTCACGCCTGAACTGCATCACCGCATCATGCGCGAAATCATCCTGCCGACGGTGCAGGGCATGACGCGTGACGGCATTCCCTACACCGGCTTCCTGTACGCCGGCCTGATGATCGCCCCGGGCGATGATCCCGATCGCGAAATCAAGACGCTGGAATTCAATTGCCGCATGGGCGATCCGGAAACGCAGCCGATCATGATGCGCGTCAAGAGCGACCTGCTGGACGCGCTTGAACACGCCGTGGACGGCACGCTGAACCAGGCCGACATCGTCTGGGACCGCCGCACCGCGCTGGGCGTCGTGCTGGCCTCGCACAACTACCCGAACACGCCGCGCACCGGCGACGTCATCCGCGGCCTGCCCGCCGACGCCGAAGACTGCATGGTCTTCCACGCCGCCACGGAACTGGTCGGCGAAGACACGAAGACCACCGGCGGCCGCGTGCTGTGCGTGACGGCATTGGGCGACTCGGTCAAGATGGCCCGCGACCGCGTGTACGAAGCCATTGACGGCATCCACTTCGATGGCCGCCAGTACCGCAGCGACATCGGTTGGCGCGCGCTGAAGCCGTCGCAGCAAAAACCCAAGTCCAACGCGTAACCGGAAAGCGCTGATGAACGCCTTGCCCGTCACCACTGTCCGCGACTATCTCACCGGCTTGCAAGCCCGCATCGTCGCGGCCTTGGAAGACGCGGAAGGCGGCGCCTTCCGTGCCGATGAATGGGTGCGGCCCGAAGGCGGCGGCGGTTTGTCGCGCCTCTTGGAAGGCGGCAAGCTGTTCGAGCGGGCGGGTGTGCTGTTCAGCCACGTCAAGGGCACGAAGCTGCCCCCATCGGCCAGCGCCCACCGGCCCGAGCTAGCTGGCCGCAGCTGGGAAGCCATGGGTGTATCCATGGTGCTGCATCCGCGCAACCCCTATGTGCCGACCACGCACATGAACGTGCGCATGTTCGTCGCCGCGGCCCGCCCGGGCCACGACGAATCCGACGTCTTCTGGTTCGGCGGCGGCATCGACCTGACGCCCTACTATCCTTTCGAAGAAGATGCCCGGCACTTCCATACGGTGTGCCGCGACGCATTGGCCAGCCACGGCCCCGACTATTACCCGCGCTACAAACGCTGGTGCGACGAATACTTCTTCCTGAAGCACCGCAACGAAACGCGGGGCATCGGCGGCATTTTCTTTGACGACTTGAACGCCCCGGGCTTCGATGCCTCGTTCGCCTTGACCCGTTCAGTTGGCGACGCGTTCCTGGACAGCTACCTGCCCATCGTCGAACGCCGCCGCGCATTGCCGTATTCGGAACGCGAACGCGATTTCCAGGCTTACCGCCGGGGCCGCTACGTCGAGTTCAATCTGGTGTTCGACCGTGGCACGCTGTTCGGCCTGCAATCCGGCGGCCGGACGGAATCGATCCTGCTGTCGATGCCGCCGCTGGCGCAATGGCGTTACGACTGGCAGCCGAAGGCGGGCACGCCCGAGGCCGAGCTCGCCGCCTATCTGACGCCACGGGATTGGGTTTGAAGCGCATCGGTCTCTTGGGCGGCAGTTTCGACCCCGTCCACATCGCCCACATCGCGCTGGCGCAGAACGCTTTGGACACGCTGCGGCTCACCGGCGTGGAACTGATCCCCGCCGCCAACCCATGGCAGCGCGCGGCTTTGCACGCCACGGGCGATGAACGCTGCGCCATGCTGGAACTGGCCATCGCCGGCCACGACGGTTTACGCGTCAACCCCATCGAAATCGAACGCGGTGGCGCAACCTACACCATCGACACGCTGCGCGCCCTGCCCCAGGACGCACGCTATGTCTGGTTGCTGGGCGCAGATCAATTGGCCAATTTCTGCACGTGGCGCAACTGGCGCGACATCGCCAGCCTGGTGGATCTGGCCGTGGCCACCCGCCCCGGCACCCCGTTGACGCCGCCGGCCGAATTGGCCGCCTGCCTGCAAGAACAGGGCCGCCAGCTGGAAGAGCTGCCGTTTTCACCCATGGCGGTTTCCGCTTCCGACATCCGCCGGCGTCTGGCTGCGGGCGAATCCACTGAAGGCCTGCTGGCCCCGTCGGTCGCCGCCTATATTGCGGCGCACCAACTTTACCGATAAACCTCACCCGCCGGGCGCTGAAAGCGTCACGGAGCCGGCATCCGCCGTCCGTCCGCGGGTTATATTTGCAGCTATGGATATAACGAAACTCCAACGCGCCGTCATCGATGCCCTCGAAGACGTCAAGGCGCAAGACATCAAGGTCTACAACACCACGCATCTGACGAGTCTGTTTGATCGCGTCGTGATTGCCAGCGCCACCTCCAACCGCCAAACCCGCGCGCTCGCGTCCAGCGTCGCCGATCGCGGCCGCTCGCTCGACCTCTCGGGCATCACGATCGAAGGCGAAGACACCGGTGAATGGGTCGTCGTCGACTTGGGCGATATGGTCGTGCACATCATGCAACCGGCCATCCGCCAGTACTACAACCTGGAAGAAATCTGGGGCGGCAAGCCGGTGCGCGTGAAGCTGCTGCCGGAATCGACCCGCGTTGCGCCGATCCCCACCGACAGCAACTACGACGACGTCGACCACTGAGTCTTAGCCGTGAAATTGATCGTTGCGGCCGTAGGCACTCGGATGCCGGACTGGGTGGAGACTGCCTGGGCCGATTACGCCAAGCGCCTGCCCGCCGATTGCGCGCTGGAACTGCGCGAAATCAAGCCTGAACCCCGCACCACCGGCAAGACGCTCGCGCAGATGATGGCGGCGGAAGCCAAGCGCATCGAAGCCGCCTTGCCGGCCGGCGCGCTGCGCCTGGCGCTGGACGAGCGCGGCCGCGACCTCACCACCATGGCGCTGTCGCAAAAACTGGAACAGTGGCGCGCTGGCGGGCAAGACGTGGCTTTTCTCGTCGGCGGGCCAGACGGCCTGGATGCCGACCTGAAGGCCTCGTGCAGCGGGCAGTTGCGGCTGTCGTCGCTGACGCTGCCGCATCCCATGGTGCGCGTCGTGCTGGCCGAGCAGCTCTATCGCGCCTGGGCCATCATGACCAATCACCCCTATCACCGCGCCTGACCGCAAGCCCGGGCCGGCGCCCACTTCGCTGACGCATGCCCCAATCCGCCGACACCCCCACCCCAGCCCGTCTTTACCTTGCCT
>Ga0213829_1001261_pt1 | contig 18533 bp, 17 predicted proteins | sample MC6MC0896MG_FD_180665 | JGI IMG/M metagenome (GOLD analysis project Ga0213829, IMG submission 180665) | Enriched soil aggregate microbial communities from Iowa State University, Ames, United States - MC6-MC0896-MG | ecosystem: Environmental > Terrestrial > Soil > Unclassified | place: USA: Iowa...
GTCACAGGACGCCTCGTCAACTGCCCATCTGGACACACTGCGAAGCGCGACTTCAGAAGACATTTACCTGCAGCTCTCTCAGGTGCTAGGCAAACAAGGAAAGTTCATTCTCACTCGCACCAACGCATGGATTAGGTGGACCAAGAGGCATAGATCCATGCTGTTGACACAACTAATCAGGGCGGGAAGCGTGTGTCTACTGCTCATAGGTAGATTTATGCTCTACTCAGAAGCCCAGCATCGCCCTCGGTGCAATCCATTTACGCTCTGCCTTTGAGACACTGCCGACAAACGACGGCGGACACCCGCATGATGTTAACAGCAGAAAATCACATCAATACAGAAGAGTGGCGCAATGTTACCATTCGTGCTTAGCCTCACGCCTATTTTCCGCGTGAGTCCTACAGGCGCTACTAGGAGTTTTTTATGTCTCGAGGATTGGGCAGCATCGAAGTATGGGATATCGAAACAAGCGATCCGGCAACACGCAATGCTCTGCCGTCGCTTAGTCGACCAAAAGTAAGCACGACTGAAGTAGATCTGGAAATATTAAGCGAAAACCTCAAAGCGGTGCTTAATAAGTTTCAAACTATGCTGGACGAGCAACCTGTTGCGAAGTCTGGTTATTGCGTCGATGAAATCGAAGTATCGCTCGGAGTTAATGGTAAAGGCAGCATTGCTCTCATCGGAAAGCTCGAGGCTGGCATGCAAGCTGGTATCAAAGTAAAGTTCAAGCGAGCTCCGCAATGACACCAAAAGAATACGTTGCACTCATCCAGTCAACCGTGAAGCGCCGTGTTTACACGGAAGAAGATATTTCTCCTGATATTGTTTCCGCTTGCAAAGCAGCCAGCTTGAGCCTAACAGATTTCCTTAAAGAAATTAACGAAAGGGATTGGACGAAAGTTTTAATCGACCATTTAAACCCCAGACTCGATCCTGCGCTTATTAAATTACTGGAATCCGAAGCAATAGCAATAGGCGCAATAGACGACCCAATACCCGACGTAAAAATTAAAACTCTAGATAATGGCTACGCCATTCTATTCAGTACGGGAATGAGGGAGTTCGTCTACCGATTATCAAGAATCATCGCTACCCGCTTCAAAATCGGTGACCAACCTATTGAGGCTGGGTTGCACGAAACTGCCAGATTAATAGCAGAGGTCTTTTGGTGGTTTAAAGAAACAAATGTCGCATTTGGTCCTCAATATTCGATCAACAATGATCAAATGAAGGTGGCAAACACATTAGCCATGGAGGCAGAGGCATTTCTGCTTTGTCACGAGGTTGGCCACATTTTGTCGGACACACCCGGTATGCTGGAAAAGCTACCGAACGACATTATACGAGCTGACGTTCAAGCACACCTCGATGAGTTTGCTGCCGATTTTTTTGGAGCGAGTTTGGTACTGGGATTTAGAGACGAGGACTCTCCAGACTTCGCCACCACTCTGCAATTGAGGTATGCCGGTATCGAGTTCATGCTACTAATCTACCAATGCCTCGAAAAAATCGGAATGGATTTCGGTGACACCCACCCCCCGGCTTGCGAACGCTTGGCTTACATTCGAATGGCCACCCGACGATATTGCGACAATGACGAGTCTTGGTTAGGCTTATCCGAAATTTCTAGAGGTATCGAACTTATTTTCGATGAGATTATGGAAATCCTAGATTCTCCAAGTGAACATGCACAGTATTTTGAACGTAAGGCTCAAGAATTGCTTAATGATTTGAATCTTGCGCTTAAGGAGTGCACGGGAGGGGTAGTGCCTGATTATGTAAATTTTCGTCAGCGTGCAGGTGAGATTTTTTCCACTGGCTATCCAGAGAGTGTTCTAGAGCTTATGGCGCAAGTGGCCAAAAGCTTCTGTGACGATGTGTACTCCGAGGAGAGCGAGGATGAAGCGAATGACTCAGAGCGCTGGGTCCGTTTCCAACAGTACAAGCTGCTCTTATCATTTTTTCACGAATTGCCTGACGGTGCAGTCAAGTCTCGTTTTATGGCATCTCTAGGCTGGCAAGACTAGTGAGCCCTCTAAGCATAAACATCTGATAATAATAGTAAATTGCGCTCACGCCTCAGACAGACGCCAAACCTGAACTGGCCAATCAGCTATCTGGTGTCTGGTGTCTCCGCACCTGAGAAAAACGCAATCACATACCCCACCCCCACAAACTTACTGAGCAGAGGGTGCAACTGACTGAAGTTTTAACCCTCCCTTGAGAAGGCATCACAGGCCTTACTTTTACGAAACCCTTCATCACCTTGCCCTCTCCTCCGAAAGAGATTCGCGCTTGTTTTTTATTTAGCTCGACACGCTAATGCAATCCAATTAACCCGCCAATAACTATTGCCTTTAATTCCCCTCGTCGCGCCATTCTTTATCCGTACATTTGACACTATGATTCAGCTTTACGGCATTCATGAGCAAGTTGAAATTTCTCTGTCTCTTAGCATACTCCTCAATACCTTGAGCCACTAAATCCCTGGTTTCACACAAATATGACCCTGGCACAAAATCACCGGAATTTAAATATAACGCATGGTAGGAAAATTGAACTACCAGTGTTGCTTTCCAGTGGTCCTTCTCCGGCGTACTAAGAATTTCGTCAGCCGAGTTCAGCAAAAAAGAAACGAAAAATTCGTATGCCTCGCGCTTATCGGATCCGTACTCGAAATTAAGATACCGAGGAGCCCATATAGGAAAAGAAGCCGCGGAATACTTTGGATTAGCAAATGCTAGACTTAAATATTCTTTGTAAATTCCTTTTGCAGACGTCGTATTATTAGCCTCCATTTGCTCAATGGAAATAATCACTGCGATAATTGCAATGGTGGTTGTCGAGATGGCACTGATAGCAGGCAGCGGCATTAGCCGCCCAATCGCAGATAGCTTTCTATATCCTACGAAACAATAAAGTCGAGTACGCACGAGCAGTTTATAAAACAATTTAAAATCTCAGCCAAAAGCTATTAAAGGGCACACGATAATAGCTAAAAATCGCTACAGCTCCAATCATTAAAATGTTGTAGAACGCAAGATAACCATAGGTTCGTGGACCTCTATCCCACAACCTGGCTGGGCGACAACTCTAAGACCTGAGCTGCTTGACTAAAGCTGAGCATTCGTTGCATCAGATGAGGCAGGTTACAACGGGTAGTAGCACGCTGCTGGAGACGCGCCCTTGGGAGGTGAGCACCTCTACGAGGCCTCAGTCGGCTTCTCGATAGCGGCTGTGCTGCGCTCAAGTTCAATCTTTCTGGTCCTTGGGTAGAGGGAGAGAGGCATCAATCTTATGGCTGGTTGCAGAATTCTATTATAGAGATCCGTGTGGATTGGCTTTATAGGCGGCAAACTCGAAACAGCGGCCCGCTAGAGACACCACTGCTGGCGCCAAATACTTGACATTGAATAGTGACTTTTCGCGCATCCAATGGCCATATCATCGCCTTTAAACGCCCAGAAAGGCCCGCAACCAACCTTCAGATCGCACTTTTTTGTGCAAACCAAAACGTCGGCATGCCAGATTCTGGTAGAATCCGACTCTCGAACTTCACGCCTTAGCACGTCAGTCGAACAAATTTTCAGGTTGGACTACTAGAACAATGCAGAAAGGAATCGAAACTATTCTCAAGCGCTCGCCTGGCTCGAAGGCGAAAGACATAGCCAAAGAACTTGAGCTAGACAAAACTGCCGTGAACTCCTTTTTGTATTCTATGCCAGCTGAGTACGCTGTCGATAAAGAATTTAAGTGGACTCGCACTAAAGATTTGAAGTTTGTTATTACAACCAAGACGGCCACTTGGCTTGCTGGTGATCACGTTGAAAAAGCACTGAAGAAATATGGATCTCCGCTCGAAAATCCTAGTAAGTATTTAAATATTGAAATAGATAAAGATCGCCGACTGCTGCTAAGTGCTATTGCAAAAATATTGGCGCTGGCCAACCAGGCTGTACAAATCGGCAAAGTGGTTTCGTTGGAAATTGGCTCCACCGAGACCTTGTCATACTTGAATCGTGCTCATTTTTTTGAGCGTCTTCATCCGGACGTTTCTGTAACGCCGCATCGGCCAGAAAGTTTAGATGAAAAATTCAATGGGCAGAACTATAAAATCGTCGAGCTGCAAAGGATTGGTGTGCCTGGTGTTAATGTTCCTAAAATGATTAGAAATAGTCTTGAACAAAGCGCTTCTGATCAGAAAATTAATATCACATCCGTGCAGTGTGCGATCAGCGAGTTGGTCAACAATGTGGAGGAGCACTCGCAGACGCCCTACCCCGGGTTCGCTGGACTGCAAGTTTATCAGGGCGGCCCTAGGCCAGCAGTGATGATGGTCGTGTCCGATAACGGGCTGGGAATCTGTGGAACTCTCCTACCTGTGCTAGGTTCAAAATATCCAGACCTAGCCAAGAAGCTAAGTGCAAACGATCCTCTTACTGGGCCTAACCTGATTTTTAAGGCGTTTACTGAAGGCGGCTTCAGCCAGGTTATGGATGATGATTCGCGTGGTACCGGCTTGCGCACCAGTGGTCGGTCAGCGGCCAACTTAAGAGCGGACGTCATAATTCGACAAGAAAAGTTCGAAATCGAGATGCAGTTCCGAGATGGCGAAATAAGACAGCCAAAGGTGAAATTAGACTTACCTAAATTACTTGGAACTCACGTCACATTTAAATTTTACTTGACAAATACTAAACACCCTGCTTAAACTGAAAAAATGAACCAGAAACCCATCACACTAAATCTTATTGAATTCACGAACGGTGAAGCCCATCCATATGGCAACACACTGGGCCGAGAAACGTTCAATAAATTCATTAATCATCTAGACTCATTGCCTAAGGCATATGTGGTCGCCATATCTATTGGCGATGTGATCGCAGATTCCTCCTTTATGCGTGAAGCAGTCATCTCTGTAGCTAAACACTACCGTGGTGAAAAATACTTTTATATTCAAGATCTTAATGACCCTGATGTCAGGGACAATTGCCATTACGCAGCCGAAGCTAAGAAGCAGCCGATCGTGGCATGGTGCGGTCAGGATTACACCATTCTGGGCCCTCAGCCGAGCGCTTCCAACCTGACCCTACTCGAAATTGTACTATCGAAGCAGTCGGTCACCACTGCGCAGGTCGCTGTAGACCTGGATATCAGCGTGCAGAACGCTAGCACCAAGCTGAAAAAGCTGGTCGAGGAAGGCTACATCATGCGCCGTGAAGAGGTAGCCGAGTCCGGTGGCATCGAGTACATGTACGCAGCTATTCGCTGATCTGCTTAAACAGCTTTACAGAACCAGATGGGGTGGGTTAGGCTTGTTCGCAAGCTGACCTGCCTCGTTTTTTTTAACCTCTGGTTAAACAGGATTTCTTAAGCAGGGTGGTGAATGGCATTTTGCGTAGACCACATCGCACAGGAGCGAACCAGTGAGCGCACGTTACGAGATCTTCCGCGGCACCAACCAGCAGTACTACTTCCGCCTCAAGGCCCCGAACAACGAGATCATTCTCCAAAGCGAGGGCTACGTGGCGAAGAGCGGCTGCCAGAACGGTATCCAATCGGCTCAACAGCACTCGCCGTACGACCGTTTCTACGTTCGCCAGACGACCACCCGCAACGAACCCTACTTCGTACTGCGCGCAGCGAACAATCAGGTCATCGGCGTTAGCGAGGCGTATTCGAGCACGCAAGCCCGGGACAACGGGATTGATGCGGTCAAGCGTCACGGCCCTTCGGCAGGCACCGTAGATCTGACCTAAGAGATGAAAAAGCAACAGCCGGGCGGGAACCCGGCTGGCAGGACACTCAGCGAAAGCTGACTGTGAAATGGAGGGATCGCGGCGTAGCGGGAACTACAAAGCGATCAGTGACCATCGGCACTTGTTGCGTTAGCAATTGCGATTCTTGTCGATGCTTTACCTGACGTCAAGTGGGTGAGGCTTGTGTCCCCTCCGATGTAACTGGCCGTGGCATAGGGCAGCGGTCATCACCAGGCGCTTGGCGCCTTAGCATTGGAGATCCCCAAGTGGATAACAATCATCAAGAAACGCAACACAACGGCTCTCTTCAGGTCGAGGTCAGCGATCTCTCCTTGAATTTCAGGTCCGTCACGATTCACGACAACACCCCTACCGGGGCCCAACTGGCTTCTGCAGCGGGGTTCAAGCCTTCGCAAAATGCGGTTGTGCTTCAGTTCCTTGAAAATGGTGAGCTTGAAGACATCAGGCCAGAAGAAGTGGCGGGCCTGCAGCACTCCCGCAAGTTCATCATCGTGGAAAGTGATCGCTCATTCCGTCTGACCGTCGACGGAGTGCGCTTCGATTGGCCATGCCAGTCGATCACCGGTGCTGTACTGCGCCGGCTGGGCGAGATCTCTCATGACAAGCAGCTTGTGCAGCAGATGGCTGATGAAGCGGATCGCATTATCGACAATCATCAGTGGGTCAGCTTGGAAGGTGAAGGTGTTGAAGCTTTCATCAGTCGTACTCCACGCTGGGAGCTGAATGTTCAGGGCGTAGCGCTGACGTTCAACAAGCCTGAGGTTGGGGTTCGTGAAGCCATCACGAAGGCCGGCTTCAACCCTGATGAAGGTTGGCAGATCTTCCTGAAGGTGAAAGGTGAGCCGAAGCGGGCAATGGGTCTGAATGACGTCATCGATCTCCGGAAAGACGGCGTCGAAAAGCTGCGCCTCTCTCCAAAGGAAGTCATCAATGGTGAGGTTGCAGTTCAGCCAAAGCCTCAGCGTGCATTTGCTCTGCTTGATTTGGACGAGGCGCACCTCGATGCGCTGGGTTGCAAATGGGAGACCGTCGTTAGCGACGGTCGCCGCTGGCTGCTGATCCACGATTACCAATTGCCGGTTGGTTTCAACCATTCCAGCACCCTGCTGGCACTGGATATCTCGCCTTCTTACCCAGGCGCTGAGATCGACATGTTCTACTTCAACCCTCCACTGGATCTCGCGGGCGGTGGCGGTATCCCGAGCACTCACATCACGGCGACCATTAATGGGATCGTGTATCAGGGTTGGTCGCGTCATCGCGGCCCTCAGTCGCCCTGGAAGCCGGCTACCGACAACGTGATCACCCACCTCGGTTTGGTTGAGGGCGCCCTTCACAAGGAGGTCGGGCAATGATGCCCCGGTCGACCTTAGCGCTGCCGGCATCAATGCACGCTGCCGCCAGGGAACATCTGTTTCCTGGCGATGGCCTGGAGGCGGCTGCAGTCATTTTGTGCAGACGCACACCAGGTCCTCGTGTGAAGCTCCTCGGCAAGCGACTGATCCTTGTCCCTTACACCGAGTGTTCGGTTCGCACTGAGGACCTTCTTTCGTGGCCAGGGGATTACATCGAGCACGCCATTGATGAAGGCGAGGCAGAAGACCTAGTGGCCATCCTGATCCACTCTCACCCAGGCGGTTTTCTTGGGTTTTCAGTTCAGGATGATGCGAGTGACGCTGTGACAATTCCTGCTCTGTTTGCCGCATATGGTGACTTGCACGGCTCAGCTGTGATGATCCCATCTGGTCGAATCTGTGCCCGACTGTACGCTTCTGGTAAAGGGGCTGAAGACATCGAGCTGGTGACCATTGCAGGTAATGATCTCCACTACTATTGGCACGGAGCTCAAAGCACACGTCCAATGGCATTCACCGAACAGATGACGCGGGAGATCAATCGACTGTCGGCAGCTGTAATCGGAGCTTCAGGTACCGGCTCGATCACTATTGAGCAGTTGGCCAGGCTTGGGTTTGGGAAGACTACGCTGATTGATTTTGATCGGATTGAGCACAAGAATCTGAACAGAATCCTCAATTCCACGCTCGCGGACGCCGACTCGAAACGCCTGAAAGTCGATGTGATGGTTGAGGCTATCGAGAAATTTCGTGGGGCTGGGTCGGCGGAAGGTATCGCACATTCAATTTCTACCAGAGAAGGCGTGCTCGCGGCCTCTCAAGCGGATGTGATTTTCTGCTGCGCCGATACCCTTGAGGCTCGGTATATGGCTGACCTAATTGGTGCGGCTTTTCTAATTCCAGTAATCGATGTAGGCGTGGTGATACCGACCAGGGCTTGCGCGAAGTCAGGCACCGCTGTCGCGGATGTCATGGGGCGGATCGATTACATTCAACCAGGACGATCGACCCTCCGAAGCCGCGGGCTCTACACACCAGAAAGCCTGCGAGCTGAATACCTCCGCTTCAACGACCCAGAGGCCCATCGACGCGAGTTGGCTGAAGGCTACATCAAGGGCACTCACGAGGAGGCACCTTCGGTCATCACTCTTAACATGCGAGCAGCGTCCGCATGTGTGAACGAGTTCGTTGCCCGGGCATTTCCCTATCGCCATGAGCCGAACGGAAGATTTGCGCGGACCACGTTCAGCTTGGCTGCCCTGGAAGAGGAGTTTGAGGCTGAATCAAGTTTTCAAGTCGACGCTGATGCCCCGCTTTCACGCGGAGATCTTGAGCCTTTGCTTGGACTGCCGGCATTGAAAGCGCTACGTGCTAAGGAGGAGAAATGCATCTGTTCCGGCCGATAGCTCAGTGGTTTCGTAAATGGATTGACCGCTTCGGGCCAGCTCGCCGGCTAACAATTGTGGAAGGAGATTCCTTGCCGGCCAAAATGCCCTTCCGTGATCTCGTTCTGGCACAGGATGACGGTGAGGATTGGTCGGTAGGCATGAAGTGTCCTTGCGGTTGTGGACGCACCATCGAGCTGCTGGTGATTCAGGAAGCCAAGCCTCGGTGGGATATCACTGTCGATGCTGACGGGCTTCCAAGCTTGAATCCTTCTGTATGGTTGACGAGCGGCTGCAAATCCCATTTTTGGCTAAGACGCGGAAAAGTGGTTTGGGTGTAGGTTTGAACTGGCCTAATGATTTTGGACACCTTCATCGGGCGCTATGATGGCGCCCAATTGGAGGCAAAATCAGTGCGTAAATCTTACTCAAGAGAATACAAAGTCCAAGCTGCCGAAATGGTGCTGGACGGCGGCCAGTCAGTTCCCGAAGTCTGCGCGGCCCTTGGGCTGGGGTCTACGGCCTTGCGTCGTTGGGTTGAGCAGGTGCGTGAAGAGCGAGCCGGCAAGGTTCCGGCTGGAGCCAAAGCGATCACGCCCGAGCAGCAACGAATTGAAGAACTCGAAGCGCTGGTTCGGCAAAAAGATCGGGATATCGAAATCCTAAAAAAGGCCAGTGCTCTTCTGCTTCGGGACTCCAAAGATCGTCCTCGCTGATCAACGAGCTGAGTGAGCAATACCCTGTTATCGACTGCTGCCGCGTGCTTGGGGTCAAGCGCAGCAGCTTCTACGCGTGGCGCAAACGGCAACGGCGTGAAAACCCGGCCAGGGACGCTTTGCGTCTGCTTGCGGTTAAGCACTTCAACGCGTCGCGAAGTGCCTCTGGCTCGCGAACGCTGGTGCAGGAATTACGGCGTGAAGGCCATGAAGTCGGGCGATACAAGGTGCGCGCGTTAATGCGCGAAGCTGGTCTGAAGTGCAAACAGCGCCGGCCACACCGCTATCGGTCTTCAGGAGCAGAAGCATTGATCGCGGAAAATCAGCTGAAGCGTAATTTCAACGTTTCGACGATCAATGAGGTTTGGTGTGGCGATGTGACCTACATCCAGGTTGGCAGGCGTTGGTTGTACCTGGCCGCTGTGATTGACCTCTATGCCCGTCGAGTAGTGGGTTGGGCGTTCTCGATGATTGCAGATGCCAATTTGGCTTGTAACGCCCTGCGCATAGCTGCCGAATCGCGCGGTAGGCCGGCGGGTGTAATGTTTCACTCAGACCAGGGTTGCCAGTACACCAGCCATAAATTCAGGGCCGCACTCGATGAGTACAACTTGAACCAAAGCATGAGCCATCGGGGCCAATGCTGGGATAACGCCGCCATGGAGCGATTCTTCGGCGCGTTGAAATCAGAATGGATGCCAGCGGAAGGTTATGAGACCGAAGCCCAGGCACGAGTGGATATCCAGGCTTATCTGATGCGCTACAACCTCAAGCGCCTCCACAGCTACAACGGCTATGAAACACCGGTAGCCATGGAGGAAAAGCTCAAGATAGCGGCATGAACCTTAACCGGTGTCCAAAATTACTTGACCAGTTCACAGTGGCTCGCGATCGGACAAGAACCTGTTCGCCCTCCTTGAGCTCGAACTGATCATGCAGCGTTTCAGCATACTCACGCCAGGAATGCTCCAATCTGCCGCCACTGAACAGACGTTCAAGCTCAGACCGCCGAAGAGGTGGAGCGAAAGTTTTCACGTTCTGCAAGCTAACAGTCAAACGCTTCAGCTGGGCGCTAAGCTTGAATGACCTACAGAAGTAACGGACGAAATACCAAGCGCAAAGAATGAAAACGAGACCAACAACCATTTTGGGTGCGATCAGCTGCTCAGAGCTTGCTGCACCCCATAGGTGCAACAACGTCGAAAAATCCATACCTTCCGCCTTCAATTAAGCATTCTTGATGTTCAGCATGCCCGCATTACCGGCACTGATGCGTCAAAGACCAATCCAGTTGGATCAATGACAGCACCTTGCCAAGCGCGCGCTTCGGGGTGCCACAAACTCGGAATGGGCGGGCGCACCACGTGCTCCCTAGAACCTTCCGTGGACAAATAGTGGGAGATAATGTCCTTATGCCAGCACCTTAACTTGAGCCGTAACTGTCGTAAAGCTGAAAGCTCAACCCCTATATTCGGCATCCTGAATCGAAGCGATTTCCCATCTACCCGCTTAGCTTGAGAGCAGCCCTCTAGGTACATCTGATCGGGGGTGAAAACCTCAGGCAAGTGCAGTGCAAGCTGATGGCGGGCTATGCCTTCAGTTCGATGCGCCGCGTCGGTGTCGAGCCCGGCCGACGATCGGATCAGGAGCTCGCGCAGGTCAGTCGAAGCAGGCTGACGCTTCGACCAGGTCGACCGCGATTTGGGCGAAGGTCGACTTACAGTCGTCACTGTTCTTTGTTGGCAAGCTGGGAATAGGTTTCTCAGTATTCCAGTTGGTATTCCAGGCTAAAATGCAAACCTAAATTAAGCCTATTAATCAATAAATTAATCAGTCGATTCAACTTTCCCCGACACATCGGCTCGACCAACGCATTAGCTCAAGTGTGATTTACCGAAGCGTCGTTGGCATCTAGCAGCCCCAAAGGATTATGGAGCATCGCCTTGCTGGGTGTCATAAACACACGCCAATTCTGAAAGCGCCAACTGTCGGGTTTCAGTACCTGCACGATATTCAGAGCACTCACCAGCCCGCCGCTGAAACACAGACCTTTTACCGATTCCAGGACCTGAGCCGGCGTAAGCCCCAGCCTGAAAGATTGCCGATGAAGATGCGTGATGAGTTGACACGCGTGGGCCGGCTCCAAAATCACTTCCTCTGGATCTAATCCTGAGAGAAATCCGTGCCTTAGCACATTTCAAGATCGCTTCAAGCTATTAGAGATTCGGGGCTGAGAGCTTATCAATATTCCGAATCGCTTGAGTTCAGGTCAACACAAGCGCTTGATGCCATTGAGCCACCAAGGCACAATACCTGCCATTGTTTGACCTAGTAACGCTACCCCTGCCGCGTTGCCAAATAGCCTGGAATTTGAAAATGTATTATGACTATCGGGATTTGGCCGCAGCGGCGACGCTGAAGAAAATTCGCAAACAAGTCACGAAGGTAGCACTTGAGGATGAAACATTTCATCTAGCCTGCGCACCCGTAATTTCGTATTTTGTTCAAAATGTAGAAGCGCTGCTGCGATTTGACGATGATATAAATCAACATATCGATGATATTATCGATTTCTCAAGAGACGCCCACTTGCGAACCAGCGACATGATGGTTAAAGCCATTTATCCTGCGGTAGCAAAAGCACTAATCAAGTTACAACCTGATGAGGCCAAGTACCTGGCCAACTACGTCTGGGACATTCTCATTGGCATTCAAGGAAAGATTGATTACCGCCACTGCAAGATAGTTGCAGGGTTTGCAGGTCAGCTTTTCTCACACCTTCACAGTGACGTCGTGGATGTCTGCCCCAACACTGCAGAGCTTTCGCTAGGAGTGCTCGGACCAGCACCACGAAAATCGTTTCCGATGTCTGCTGACATTGCCCAACAGCATAGAGCAATGCTTGAGCTAAAGCTCAAGACTAACAACATTCGACCTGTTTTTATTGATGGGCTTGGTGAGTTTCATATCCATGGCTCACGGGCAGGCTGCCTGATCGACTCACCGTCACAGGACGCCTCGTCAACTGCCCATCTGGACACACTGCGAAGCGCGACTTCAGAAGACATTTACCTGCAGCTCTCTCAGGTGCTAGGCAAACAAGGAAAGTTCATTCTCACTCGCACCAACGCAGGGGCAACCTCGGTCCAAGCTAATCAGAAATGGGAAAGACTCCAAGACCACGAGCAGATTGAAAGCGTCGTTGCCTTCGACAGTTACTACCAGGGCAAAGCCAGGAAATTCGTAATTGTCGTCATCGACAACACCCGTGGCGCCGTCGACAACACCGTGTATATCAACGTCACCGCGAACCCTGCGCTGGCCTCACTAGATGCCATTGAGCGCACTATCCTCGCGGCAAGCATTTATCTTATGTCATTGGGAGTGCCTGTCGCCCCTGAAAAATGCACACCAAGAGTTGCGACTATCCTCAACAGCCAGTTCAAAACTGGTTACCGTGACGTCGACGGGTTGTGCAAGCGGGTACTGCGCCATGAGCAGACGTTGCGAAACACCTTCCGCGTTAGTCAGCATGTCGATTTTGGGGCGGCAGAGAACAACCGCATAGATGTGAATGGCGATGAGATCGTCGCTTTGATCGACGCGGAAAGACCACACAGCATCTACGTGATCGGCAATAACGGCGCCGGTAAAAGCCTGCTGCTGAGTGATATCGCTAACAAGCTGTTGAAAAAAAAATCCCGTATTGTCGGAATTACTCTTTCGCAGTCCAATCGCTTTCCCAAGGTTACCGACAAAAATCGAGAGTACTACCAGACCTGTGGCAGTAGCTATCTGAGCGCGCGCTCAAAAATCAGAAAATCTGAAATCATCCTCGCTGCGCTAGAAACTATCTACCGCGATCAAGTAAAAATAGACGCCTTGATCGAATGCCTGGGGCTACTAAAATTCAGGGCGCAGATGTACCTGGCGCCCCGCGCTCACTCCAAAAGTAAACAGATGGCGCATGAACGCGACACGATGATCGCTTTGAGTGTTGACGCGACAGAAAACACCATAGAGCTGGATCAGATCCACCTGGAGATTTATACCCTGGCGCTGAGCAAGAACACAGACGACAGCGAGGTCAAAGACAACCGCTACCTGCTGTTCACAGAACTGAGCTCAGGCGAGCAAAATATTTTGTTGCTGCTTGCCCACATCATCGAGACAGCGCGAGAAGACAAACATACCATCGTGCTACTAGATGAACCCGAAGTCAGCTTGCATGTGGGCTGGCAGCAGACACTTCCGAATATATTCAACGTTCTTGCAGAACGGCTTTCGCTAAGCTTTGTCACTGCAACACATGCGCCGGTGTTGATTACCAACGCGCCGAAAAAAGACACGCCCTGCTACGTACTCAAGGCGGGCAAATTAACTTCGATTGCGCCTGAGCGCCGCCACTCGGTAGAAACCATTCTAATGGCTGGCTTCAACACGTATACACCGCATAACCGCGAAGTTTACGAGCGCTGTGCGCAGCTTGTTTCCACGGTGATAAAACTACAAAACAATGAGAGCACACCGCCAGACTTCGACTTTAAAAGTGCCCTCGAACAACTGGACACATTGAAAAGCACCATGAACAGCTCTGACATAGACAAGCTGGACAGTCGCTTCCAGCGCGACCTAGAGCTGATCAACACCGCTTATTCCGCTATTTCCTCGGTCCAGCAAGAGGCAGCAAGCAATGGTTAGCGTGCCAACTGAAGCGGCGCTACAAGTTGTGCTTGAAGACTATCTCGCTCAGTGTCACGGCGACCCCGTACACGTGGCGGCGACCCAAGCTTACTTGAAAAGTATGACTAGGAAAGCTTTACGACAATACAGAAGGCGGCCCATAAGAAATATTAAAAAAGAAATAGACTTATGGAATGAGCTCTACGAATTCTCATGCAGTAAAACCCCTGAAATTTCTGGGAAGCTGATAAGGGAGCAACTGCGCATGCTCCTTGAAAAGGAGCAAAATTATCAGTGCTGCTATTGCCGTCGACCTTTGCTAAATGCAAAACAAATAGAGCACGTGCTACCTCGCTCAAAATGTGTACAGCACACCTTCAATTTATTCAACCTAGTCATATGCTGCATCGATTGCAACAGAAGAAAAAGCAATAATATCTGGTCCGTTAAGGAAGGTGAATTCACTAGCGAGCAACAATATCCGGCACCGGAGGCATTCGACGATCTCTACCACCCGCGTTTTCATAATTACAATGAACACATCAAATTTATTCGCCTGCAGTCCAACCACCATAACATTTCAATCTATAAGGGCCTCACTGGCCAGGGCAAAAACCTGTGCGCAAATATCCTCACGCACCTCTCGAAAAAAGAAGTTTTTGTAAACGGCAACCCTGACCTCAAGGAATACATCACTACAATCACTCAGCACGCAGCTGACATGAACACTCAAGCCGACAAGGCCATTCGCGTTTTTCAGGCGGCTTTTGCCTGTGCGACCGAAGAGCTGCTTTGCGACCTTTGATCACCTTTGCACTGACCTCAAGCACTGCCGATCACATGTCCACGCGTGCGTTTGACCACACTTTAGGCGCCAATGGCGACTGCAAATTAATGCACCCCCTTGAAATATCGAGGTCAAGTACGCGCAGGGCAAGCGGCTAGGGGACTGTCAGATTTCGTGTGCCTCGCTCCGATAATCCTGTAGGAAATTTCCTCTTTTTTGATAGGCTTCCGCCATCACCTTAGAGGAAGGCAAATGCCCGTCGTCATCGTAGAAAACGACACATCGCAGTGGGACGACCAGACAGGCACCGTCTACCACTTCCCCAAGCGCTACCAGAAATGGCTAGCTCAGGGCACCGAGGTGATCTACTACAAAGGCCGCATACGGGACAAAGCCTTCGCATCTGCCCGCCTCAGCAACGCGCCGCACTATTTCGCTAAGGCGCGTGTTAGCAAGATATATCCGGACAAGAAGAGCACCAAGGGTGACCTATATGCCCTGATCGACAGCTACATTCCATTCGAACATCCCATCCACACAAAAGTCGATGGCGACTACTTAGAGACCATCGCCCCCCCGCGCATCCGCCCGAAAAATTACTGGCGGGCCGCAGTCCGTCCCATTTCCAGGTCCGACTACGACGCGATTTTGAGCCACGCCACGCTTCTGCCTCCGCCGGTCGACGAGACCGCTGAGCCGAACGGTGAAGGCGATCCATTTATGTTCAAGTCAGCCAACGAAGGCAGTAAGTCGACCTACTTTGGTACTCGATATGAGCGTCGAAAAGACCTGAGAGTGAAAGCAATCGCCATCCACGGCCTTGAATGCAAAGCCTGCGGATTCGACTTCGAAAGGGCTTACGGCGAACACGCAAAGGGCTTCATTCATGTCCACCATGTGGTGCCGATTTCGGACTTTGGCGGTGAGAAAGCCGTTAATCCTGAAACCGACCTTGTCACTCTCTGCGCTAATTGCCACGCAATGGTCCATCGCAAACGAGATTTGACGCTAAGCATCGATGAACTCAAGGCGATGCTACGTGTGCGCTGGGTAAGTGCGCAGTAGAGCATCCAACGCCGGGTTTGCCGTGCCCTCCCCCTGCTTGCCTCCCCCAAAAACTCTCACCCACCACTCTTCGGCAACAACGTATGCGGCGCCACCGCAATCGTCTCAATCGACAACTCCGGCTCAGTCAAATGCCGTTGTATGTAATTCATGATCCGCCCATACAGATCCAGCTCTTGATGGGTGGTCTTCAGGTCTTGCAGTTCCAGGCTGAGCACCAGCAAATCAATGATGGTGTTGGAGTAGCGCCGGGAGATGCCTTCGTCCTGCAGCAGCGCGACTGAGCTGGCCGCCTGGCCGATCATCTGCCGCAGCGGGATCACGCCGGGGCGGGCTTCGTCGAGCACCAGTGCGGTGAAGTCGCCGATGCGCGGCAGGCGTTGGGCGAGCAGTGGCCGGGGGATGCGGATCAGGTGGTTTTCGGTACCACCGAGGCTGAAGCGGAACGGTTGGGTTGCGTCGTAAAGAAACAAATTGCCGGCGCTGAGGCTGGCTTTGCGGGTGTGTTGCTCGATTTCGCCGTAGCCACCGTGGGTGAATCCGAGCCAGATGTCTTCGGCGGGGTCGCTGCGCAAATGCTGCTCGGAGCGCACCCAGTGGTGCAGCGGCGACGACAGGATGGTGATGTCCAGAGGGCCAATTCCGTTGACCTGCAGCGCGCCGTCGAAATCGCTCTGCGACGAGGGTTTGCTGTCTGCCGACAGGCAATGATGGCAGACCACTTCTCGCCAGTAATCAAAGCGGCGAGCGGGTGAAACGGCAAGGGTGGCGTAGTGGTTGGTCTCAGCCATGATGGCGCTCACCTTGACGCAACAACTTGAGAGAACGGGGCACTGTTACCGTTTGTGGGACAGGCAATATGAATCGCCCCGGAGGTCCTATGGACGAGGCAAATCCGATGCGAAAAATTGTACAAAGAACTTTCTCTGTACAACACACTCATACGGATTGATATCAAAACGTCACTATGCGAACGCTTCCCGCATTCCCATGCGTGGCAGCCCGCGTAGCACCCCCGCCAGGCCTTGAAAGGTAACACCCGCAATGTTCGACAATTTCAGCATTTCAAAAAAGCTGTACACCAGTTTCGGTCTGGTCCTGATCATCATTGCAGTCCTGGTGCTTTCTGCCTTACGCGGCTTCGACCAGGTCAGCAGCAGCGTCAAACGCAACATCCACAGCTACGACGTGCTCAACAGTTCACACACCATCCTGAACAGTCTCGTCGACATCGAAACCGCCATGCGCGGCTTTGCTCTGACTGGGCAAGACAGCTTTCTTGAGCCGATGCTGAAAGGTGAGGAGGCCTTCGCCAACTCGCTTGCGCAGGTCAAAAAAGCGACTCAGGACAACCCAGAGCAACAAGCACGGCTGGATCGCCTGCAAGCGGTTTACCAGCAGTGGCTGCAGCAGGACATGCAGAGCGCCATCGCCTTGCGCCGAGAAATCAACGCTGATCGCGCCCCGCTGACCACCCTCATCAGCCAAATCAGCTCAGGGCAAGCCAAAGCCAAGATGGATGCAATGCGCGCAGTCATCACCGAGTTTCAAGATGCAGAAAAAGCGCTGCAAGAAGAACGCAGCACCCTCATGGACGACTCCAAATCCACGGCTTTTACCATTCTGGTAGTGGGAGGGTTGGCCGCAGCGATCCTGGCAATACTGATAGCAACGCTGCTCACCAAGACCATTACCGGACGCTTGAGCCAAGCGGTCACCCTCGCTCGCAACATTGCTGATGGGCGCTTGGACAACAAGATAGAAGTTGCAGGCAACGACGAAGTGAGTACGCTTCAACAAGCCTTCCAGGCCATGCAAGACCGCCTACGCGCCATGATTCGCGAGATTGGCATCAGCGCGGAACAACTGGTGGGTGCAGCCGACAATATCTCGACCGCATCGCTGCAGCTGTCGACCTCAGTTCAAGAGCAATCACACTCGGCGTCGTCAATGGCTGCCACCGTTGAGGAACTGACGGTGAGCATAAACCACGTTTCCGACAACGCTGTCGAAGCGCATGCCCAGTCCAGCGAGTCAGGCCGCCAGTCCAGTGAAGGTGGCAGCGTTATTCAAGAGACCCTGGAGCGCATGAACCTGATCGCACAAACCGTAGAGGCCTCAGCATCGCAAATCAGCGACCTCGACAATCATGCTGAGCAAATCAGCAGCATCGTCAGCGTGATTAAAAGCATTGCGGACCAGACCAACCTGCTTGCACTAAATGCCGCGATTGAAGCCGCTCGAGCGGGCGAGCAGGGTCGCGGGTTTGCTGTCGTCGCCGACGAAGTCCGCTTGTTGGCACAGCGCACCGGCAACTCGACCCAAGAGATCACCGAGATGGTGAAAAGGATTCAACTGGGTACTCGTGATGCTGTGCAACAGATGGAGGTCGGTGTTACCCAGGTGAAAGGCGGCGTCGATATGGCGCAACGAGCGGGTGATGCGATCGTCGGCATTCGTCAGTCTTCGGGTGACGTGGTTCGCATGGTTGATCAGATTTCTCTGGCCCTGCGTGAACAGACTGCAGCCAGCCAGGACGTGGCTCGCAATGTTGAACGGATTGCGCAGATGTCACAGCAGAATAGCCAGGCGGTGGAGCAGACCACCGAAACTGCTGGCACGTTGCAGCAGTTGGCGCAGGGCCTGCACAGGCAGGTGAGTGTGTTTAGGCTTTGAGTAATTAAGAGTATGTGCGTCTGAGGAGACAGCTTCGAACCTGGCTGGCGCTGCTACTTAGCGCCAACCGCAATCTTCCG
>Ga0213829_1001265_pt1 | contig 18467 bp, 14 predicted proteins | sample MC6MC0896MG_FD_180665 | JGI IMG/M metagenome (GOLD analysis project Ga0213829, IMG submission 180665) | Enriched soil aggregate microbial communities from Iowa State University, Ames, United States - MC6-MC0896-MG | ecosystem: Environmental > Terrestrial > Soil > Unclassified | place: USA: Iowa...
ACCAGCAGCAGGTTGCTGGCGCTGATTTCATCGAAGCCCAGGCCCAGTTGCTGGGTATAGAAGGTGCCTGGCTGCGGGCCGCGGGCGCTGATCTGCCCGGCAAGGCCCGAGTCGTGGCCGTGGTCGAAGAGAATTCGGCAGGTCAGGGCCAGCTTTTCCTGCACAGTCCACGTATTATCGGCGAGCGAACCTTGCATCTGCGCCAAGGCTTTCTGTACCAGTTGGTCTTTGCTGTGGGTCAGGGTCTTGGCCATGGAAGCGTCCTCTGTGGCGTGATGAGCGGTGTCAGTGGTTGAGCACTCCGATGCTTTGGTCGGTGGAGGAGTGTTCAGCGGTGACACAAAATATCCTATATGACACAAAGTGTCATAAGCAAGCAGGTAAGCCCGGGAAAATCGCTTTGCATGTCTAACCGATTGAAATTACTAAGAAAAAAACTTGGTGTTACGCTTGAGGCGCTGGCTGACAAGGCCGGCATGACCAAGAGCTACCTGTCGAAGGTCGAGCGGGGCCTCAATACGCCGTCGATTGCTGCCGCCCTGAAGCTGGCGCGGGCGTTGAACGTCAATGTGGAAGAATTGTTCGCCGAAGAGCAGCCCGGGCAAAGCCGCTACAGCCTGGTGCGCCAGGGCGAGCGCCAGGCCCTGGTGGGGGATGGGCAGGGGCCTGGTTATGCAGCGCTGACCAGCCAGGTTGGGCAGCGGAGTTTGTTGCCGTTCATGATCCAGCCGCCGACCGAATTCAGCGATCCCACTTTCAAGGAGCATCAGGGCGAAGAGTTTCTGTTCGTCCATGAAGGGCAAGTGGAAGTGGACTTCATGAATGAACGGGTGCTGCTGCAGCAGGGTGACGCGCTGCACTTCAATGCCCAGACACCCCACCGCCTGCGTTCGGTCGGCGAGCGCCCGGCGCAGTTGCTGGTGGTGGTGCACGACAGCGCTGATTGAGGGCAGGGCGATGATCGAGGTGTCACGGTTCTGGCGGGATCCGGCATTGCCCTTTGTCGAAGCGCGGCGCGTTGGGGATGGGCGCAAGGTGTGTTATGCCGCCCATTCCCACGAGAGCTTCTCGATTGGGGTGATCACGGGCGGGCGCAGCACCTACCTGAGTGGTGGCAACCAGGGCGAAGTGCGTGCCGGCACCACCGTGCTGATGAACCCTGGCGTGGTCCACACCTGCAATCCGATTGCGGGGCAGGCGTGGTCATATCTGATGCTTTTCGTCGATATGCCTTGGTTGCAAACGCTTGGCTTCGCACTGCCAGTGCAGACCTGCAGCACCTCTCCTGCGTTGTACTGTCGCCTGCTGCAACTGTTTGCCAACCTGTTCGACAGCCAGCAGGAAGGACGGGGAGAGCGCCTGACGAGCTTTTTCATTGAGCTGCCGAGTTATCTGCAGGCAGCTTGCGAAGAACCCCACAATGCACACCCGCGCCTTGACGCGGCAGCGGCGTTCATTCGCGCCCATCGGCTTGACGCGCTCACGCTGCAAGACATCTGCAGTGCCAGCAACCTTTCCCGGTCTTACCTGATCCGCGCGTTTCGCCAGCGTTTTGGCTTGACCCCGCACGGCTACCTGCTCGACCAGCGGGTGCAACATGCGCGGGCGCAACTGCGCAGCGGGCGAGCGATTGCCGAGGTGGCGCTGGAAGCCGGGTTTTCCGATCAGGCGCATCTGCAGCGCGCGTTCAAACAGCACCTGGCAGCAACGCCGGGGCATTATCGCGATGCCAACCTCAAATGACCAGGTAGCCTGCACTGATCACCAGCAATACGGCCAGGGCGCGGTTGAGTAACTGCATATGACACGGCTCACTCAGATAAGACCGAATCACGCTGCCCGCCCACGCCCAACTGGCCACCGAAACAAAACAGACCGGGCCATAGATTGCAGTAAACAGCCAAAGCAGCGGCTGCTCCCCGCCGGTGTAGGCACCGACGCCCGCCACTGCCGCCAGCCAGGCCTTGGGGTTCAGCCACTGCATCGCCGCACCCTGCCATGCCGAGGGTGCGGGTTGCTGGCACTCACTGCCCAATTGGCCGTCATCGATGGCCAGTTTCCAGGCCATGTACACCAGGAAAGCCACGCCGCCCCAGTGCAGCGCTGCACTCACTGACGGCCAGCGTATCAGCACTGCATGCAGACCCAAGCCAACCACAACCAACAGCAGGCAGAATCCCAGAGTCGCCCCTGCCACGTGCGCAAGGCTGGCGCGCAAGCCGTGGCGGGCGCCGCTGCCAAGCGCGACGATATTGACGGGGCCGGGAGATATCGAGGCTGCCAGGGCGAACGCAGCCATGGAAAGAGACAGGCTCATCGGGGAAGTTCCTTGGGTGGAGATGCTCGACATACTGCGCGTGAGGGCAGAGCGGGTATTGAAGAAAAGTCCCCTGAAACACTCCTACAGGTTTTGTAATAGTTATGCGCTATCAGAAAAATCTGCTGTTCTAGTAGGATCATTTTCCCAATTTTCTATCAAGGTCCCTATGAGCACCTTCGCGGAGCCCCCCAGTTTCTGGCTTTCACGGCCATCCTCCCTGCGTCCTCGTGACGCCTTCCCCGAGAGTACCCGCTAATGGAATGGCTAGCTGACCCCACGGCCTGGCTGGGCCTGTTGACGCTTATCGTCCTCGAGCTGGTGCTGGGTATCGACAACCTGGTGTTCATCGCCATTCTGGCCGACAAGCTGCCGCCGCATCAGCGCGACCGCGCGCGGGTGATCGGCTTGAGCCTGGCCCTGATCATGCGGTTGGGCCTGCTGGCCAGCATCTCGTGGATGGTCACCCTGACCGCGCCGCTGATCGATGTGTTTGGCAAGAGCTTCTCGGGCCGTGACCTGATCATGCTGTTCGGTGGTGTGTTCCTGCTGTTCAAGGCCACCATGGAGCTGCACGAACGCCTCGAAGGCCATGTCACGCAAGCCAGTGGTTCGCTGCGCCATGCCGCCTTCTGGCCGATCGTGGCGCAGATCGTCGTGCTTGACGCGGTGTTCTCGCTGGATGCGGTAATTACCGCCGTGGGCATGGTCGAAGAGTTGTCGATCATGATGATCGCGGTGGTCTTCTCGATCGGCATCATGATTGTCGCCAGCAAGCCGCTGACCCGCTTCGTCAACGCCCACCCGACGGTGATCATGCTGTGTCTGGGCTTCCTGATGATGATTGGTTTCAGCCTGACTGCCGAAGGCTTGGGGTTCCATATCCCGAAAGGTTACCTGTACGCGGCCATCGGCTTCTCGATCCTTATCGAGCTGTTCAACCAGCTGGCCCGTGCCCGCCGCAAGCGTAGCCTGCAGCAGCACCGGCCCTTGCGTGAGCGCACTGCGCATGCCGTGCTGCGCCTGTTGGGCGGGCGCAGGGTGGAGGCGGACGAAGTGGGTGAAGAGATTGCCGACCTGGTCGAGGGCGGTGAAGAACACGTGCTGTTCGATCGCCGCGAGCGGGTGATGATCAGTGGTGTGCTCAACCTGGCCGAGCGGCCGATCCGCACGGTGATGACCGCCCGCGCCGAAGTCGATGTCCTCGACCTGGCGCAGCCTGCAGCTGCCATTACCGAGGCCTTGGCCAACTCGCCTTACTCGCGCCTGCCGCTGATTCGCGAGGGTCGTGTCGATGAGCCGCTGGGCTTCGTGCACAAGAAGGAGCTGCTCAAGGAGTTTCTGTCAGGCAATCAACCGGACCTTGAACGCATGGCCCGCGCACCGTTGAACCTGCTGGAAAGCTTCAGCATCCTCAATGCATTGGAGCAGATGCGCAGCCAGTCGACACACATCGCCTTCGTGGTCAATGAATTCGGTGACTTTACCGGCCTGCTGACCATGACCGACATCCTTGAGTCGATCGCGGGTGAGCTGCCGGATGCCAGTGAGGTGGAAGGCCCCGGCATCGTCGAGGAGGCCGACGGCTTCGTCGTCAGCGGTGCATTGAACCTCAGCCAGGTGCAGGCGCGGACCGGTTTCAGTGCCCGCGCCACCGAGGATTACCAGACCCTCGCCGGCCTGGTGATGAGCCTGCTGGACCGCCTGCCAGTGGTCGGCGACCACTTGGCCTGGAACGGCTGGAGCATGACCGTGGTGGCGGTGGAGGAGCGGCGGGTGCGCCAGGTGCGCCTCAAACCGAACGCCGACGCTGGCGCATCAAATGCTTGAAGCCCTCTAGCACCAGCACCAGGACTGCGGCCCAGATCGGCAGGTAAGTCAGCCACTGATCCGGGCCGATGCTCTCGCCCAGCAGCAGCGCCACGCCCACCAGCAGCACCGGCTCGACGTAGCTGAGCAGGCCGAACAGGCTGAACGGCAACAGGCGGCTGGCCAGCACGTAGGCGATCAGGGCCGAGGCACTGATCGCCCCGAGCAGCGGGATCAGGCCGTACAGGCCTGGGTGGCCCAGCAAGTCTGCTGTCGACAGCGGCCCCTGGATCACGAAGTACAACGCCCAGGGCAGCAGCAGGCACATGTCGCACCACAGGCCACCCAGGTGGTCGGTGCGGCAGCGTCGGCGCAGGACGAAGTAGATCGGGTAACCGATCATCACCAGCATGGTCTCCCAGGCGAAGCTGCCGTTTTGGTACAGCTCATGGCCAACCCCCAGCGCCGCGCAGCCCACCGCTACTTTTTGCAGGCGCGACAGGCGTTCGCCATAGACCAGGCGGCCGGTCAGTACCATCGCCAGCGGCAGCAGGAAGTAGCCCATCGACACCTCCAGGCTGCGACCATGCAGCGGCGCCCAGAGAAACAGCCACAGCTGCACACCCATCAACCACGAGGTGCCGACCATGCCCAGCAACAGTACGGGCGTCTGGCGCACGCGTGCGAGCAGGTCGCCGACCCGCGTCCAGTCTTTGCTCACCAGCATGAACAGGGTCAGGCAAGGCAGGGTCAACAATGTGCGCCAGCCGAAGATTTCTTCGCCATCAAGCGGTGCGAGCAGGGAGGTATAGAAGTACATCACGGCAAACAGGCAGGATGCCGTGACCGAACAGAGAATGCCTTTTGACACGAATGCCTCGAATAGGGGGTAAGCGGCTGGATCAGCCGCGCATGATCTCAGGGGGCGCGTCCTGCGGCAACCGCGCAACGCCTGGACGGGTGGCCAATGCCTGGAGAAACTCGGCCGCCGGCATCGGGCGGGCGAACAGATACCCCTGCTGATAGTCCACATCGTGCCTGGCAAGGTAATCCCGCTGGGTTTCGGTTTCCACGCCTTCGGCAACGATACCCAGGCCCAGTTTGCCGGACAGTTCGATGACGCTGTCGAGGATGTGTTGCGACAGCGCGTCACTGCCGATCATCGCTACGAAACTTTGGTCGATCTTCAGGTAATCGACTTTGAACTGGCGCAGGTAATTGAGGCTGGACTGGCCCGTGCCGAAGTCGTCCAGGGCAATCATCACGCCCATTTCATGCAGCTTCTCGAACAGCTCCAGCGTGGCGGGGGTCGCTTCGATCAGCTTGCGTTCGGTCAGCTCCAGCGTAAGTCGCACCCGGCCGGGCGGAAAGTGCTGAAGGAAGGTCTGACAATCGTTGATGAGCGCCAGGTCGCGGCAATGGTCGGCGGTGATGTTGATGCCGATATGGAAGCCGTCCTCCAGTAACGCCGCATAAGGCGCCAGGCTTTGTGCCGTATGCAACATCAGTGCGCGGGTCATCTCGACGATCTGCCCACTGTGTTCGGCGTAGGGGATGAACAGGTCGGGGCGTACCAGGCCCTCATGCGGGTGGTTCCAGCGCATCAGCACTTCGGCACCGGCCCAGCGGTAATCGCCCTTGCGCACCACGGGCTGGAAGTACGGCAGGAACTCGTCGGCCTCCAGGGCGCGGCGCAATTCGGCGCGCGGGGAGTTGGCGCGGCGGATCTGCCAGCGGCACACCACGCCGGCCGCGACCCCGAGCAACAGCAGCAGGCTGAGCAGGGCCGGGTAGTGGTTACGCAGCAGTTCGCCGGGCTTGGCGGCGGTAAAACCGCCGTGCACGCTGAACGGGTAGCGGGTCGAGCCCAGGGTAATGTCGGCGACAGGGTAAGCCGGTGGCTGGCCGTGATGTACAACCCCATCACTGCCCATCCAGGCATTGCCAACGCGTAATTGCAGGTCTTCATCGGGGGCGATCAACCGAAGTGCGGTGACCAGGTGGTCGCCATCGGCGGTGCTGATGGCACCGCGGTCGCCATTGCTGGTCCGGTAAACCAGCAGCGCGTGGCCAGGTGTGACCGAGTTGCCGTCCATCAGCCACAGCGTGCCATCGGTGTAGTCGCTGGCGTCGACCGGTTCATCGAATTCGCCGAACAAAGAGGTGCAATACAGGGTGTCGTGCTGGAACAGGTTGGTCGAGCGCACGAACGCATTGCGCGTGACCTCGCCACGCAAGGCCAGTTGGGCTTCCTCGCACGGCCTGCCGGCCAGCGGCAGCAGGGCCTGGGCAGCCTGGGCGAGGTTGTCGAGGATGCGCTCCACCTGCTGCACCACCTGGCGTGTGGTGGCCTGGCTGCTGGCGCGCAGTTCGCGCTCGATTTGCCAGTTCATCACCCCCAGGCCGAACACCAGCGGCAATACGCCAATGGCCCAGGGGAGGAGGGCGCGCCAACTCCAGCGGGCGGAACGTTTAACCGAGAGGGGCATGCTGGCCTGGTCTTCATGTAGGAGAATGTGCTCAGGATAGCCGCTTGTCGGAGCCCGTGGGCTAAGTAATACGCGACAAAGGAATTTACGAACTGTAGAATCCGTTTACGAATACAACAATAAGGTCCTTCGTTGTCGAAGGGTCAACTCGACCGAGAATGGGTCCATATGACAGACAATGGGTTCAAGCTGATCATGGGTGGGTTCCTCGCCCGCAGTGTGCGTGGTATCCCGTGCGCCCCGCCTTTTGTGTTCAACATCCTGAGCATTCAATAATTTTCGCTGCAGATGAGGACACGAACATGGCTGATATCTTTGAAAACCCAATGGGCCTGATGGGCTTCGAATTCATCGAACTGGCTTCGCCGACGCCTGGCGTACTGGAGCCGGTCTTCCAGATTCTCGGTTTCACCAAGGTGGCCACCCACCGTTCCAAGGATGTGCACCTGTACCGACAAGGTGGCATCAACCTGATCCTCAACAACGAGCCCAAGAGCATCGCTTCCTACTTCGCCGCCGAGCATGGCCCGTCGGTGTGTGGCATGGCCTTCCGCGTGCGCAATGCCCATGAAGCCTATGCCCGCGCGCTGGAACTGGGTGCCCAGCCGGTCGAAATCGAAACAGGCCCGATGGAATTGCGCCTGCCAGCGATCAAGGGTATTGGTGGTGCGCCGTTGTACCTGATCGACCGTCATGAAGAAGGCAGCTCGATCTACGACATCGATTTCAATTTCATCGAAGGTGTCGACCGCAACCCGGTGGGTGCAGGCCTGAAGATCATCGACCACCTGACGCACAACGTCTATCGCGGGCGTATGGCCTATTGGGCCGGCTTCTACGAGAAACTGTTCAGCTTCCGCGAAATTCGCTACTTCGACATCAAGGGCGAGTACACCGGCCTGACCTCCAAGGCCATGACCGCACCGGACGGCATGATCCGCATTCCGCTCAACGAGGAGTCATCCAAAGGGGCGGGGCAGATCGAAGAGTTCCTGATGCAGTTCAATGGCGAGGGCATTCAGCACGTGGCCTTCCTCACCGACGACCTGCTCAAGACCTGGGATGCGCTCAAGGGTTACGGCATGCGCTTCATGACCGCGCCGCCGCAAACCTACTACGAAATGCTCGAAGAGCGCCTGCCGGGCCATGGCGAGCCCGTTGACCAGCTCCAGGCGCGTGGCATTCTGCTCGACGGCGCTTCCGAGCAGGGCGACAAGCGTCTGCTGCTGCAGATCTTCTCGGAAACCCTGCTCGGGCCGGTGTTCTTCGAGTTCATCCAGCGCAAAGGTGACGACGGCTTTGGTGAAGGCAACTTCAAGGCCCTGTTCGAGTCAATCGAGCGCGACCAGGTACGCCGCGGTGTGCTTAACGCAGAATAAGTGAAGCGTACCGCCGTCACGCATTGTCGGCGGCGGTACGAACACGGCTTCTGCGCTGCCTGAATACACCCCAATAGAAGATCGAGCCGGTGATGATGCCGACCAGCGCAAGTGAAGGAAGCACCTGCGTAAACGCTTGGCGCCGCTCGTTGGCGGCATAGCCTTCGGGGTAGCCGACTTTCACGGTGTAGCCAAACTTCGTCGAATGCTCCGTAGTGAAGAACTCGGATTGAGAGGGGCGTACAGCGTCGCGGCTGTCACCATCCGCCCATATATACGTATCCCCGAATTCCAGCAGCAATACCACGCCCGTTTGAAATGCACGCAGTTCGTTACGTAGTTCTGTGCCATGGGTTGATGCGATCACGCTAAAATTACCTTCACGCAGTTGATACGCGACACGTACTGCGTTGGGTGAGGCGGATGAATCGATGATCAGTTTTACCGGTGATTTCTGGGCGGCATAAAGCAGATCGTTTTCGTGGGGCGGTACCAACGTGTCGCAATAGGTCCGGCCATCGACAACCAACGCCAACGCACGCAGATACTGAACGTCCTGTATCTGCTTGAGCAGGTACTCCTTCGCTGTCTCGCAAGGGCTGCCGGCATAAGGCATTGCGGCGGTCGCCGCTTCATGTAATCGGTTTATGGACAAGTCAACTGAGTAAATGGCTTCCTTGGCCGAGACACGCGCGGTTTCCCTGAGTTTGCTGTCCTGGTGGTAGTGCATCACCATCAGGCCTGAAGCGATGGGTATGGAACTGATCGCCAACGTCATCACCAGATCCATCATCCCGCGACCAATAACCCTGAATTTTGACATAGGCCTGTAGCGCTCCTGATTCAAGTTGTCCGAGCTGGACAGTTGAAACAGAGCCTATGGATTCAGGGATGCCCTTACTGTAAGCCGTAGCCGCGTTTGCCTGACGATTCACGCAATCCGCGTGTCAGACCTATAACTGCTCGAGCGCCTCGACAACCTTTTTGGCCAGCAACGGCGTTGACGCCGGGTTCTGCCCCGTCAGCACGCGGTTGTCAGAAATCACGAAGGGTTTCCAGGGCTCCTCGTGCTTGCTGTAATTGCCGCCTCGTGCACCCAGTTCGGTTTCAGTAAGGAATGGCACTGCACTTTCAAGCTCCGCAAGTTTCTCTTCAGTGTTCGAAAAACCTGTGACCTCACGATCCTTGAGCAATAACCTGTTATCGCTGAGCTTGATGTTCAGCAGCCCAACCACGCCATGACACACGGCGGCGACAACTCCTTTTTTTTCGTAGATCTTGCGAGCCAGTTCCTGCAGCGGCTGGTTGTCGGGGAAGTCCCACATGACCCCATGGCCACCCGTGTAATAAATGGCGCAGTACTCGTCGGCCTTGACCTGGCCGGGGCTCAACGAAGCGCCCAGCCGGTTCATGAATGCTTTGTCGTCGTAATAGTGCCAATCCAGTTCTGGTGCCATCTGCAGGCTGTGTGGATCAATTGGCACGTAGCCCCCACCTGGGCTGACATAGTCGACGCAATAGCCAGCTTTTTGTACGGTGTCGACAAAATGCACAACCTCGCCCAGCCATAAGCCCGTGGCACGGCTCAGGCTCGGATACTTGGCGGTATTGGTCAGCACAACCAGTATCTTCTTGCTCATCACTACACTCCTGTCTGTAGTCAAACGGGGAAGTCAGTCCATGGAGCAGGGAAACCTGAACAGCATAGCTGCCGCCAGGGATATGCACTTGGCTGATAGCACTATGCTACCGTGGTGAGCTACCGTCATCTGCTGTCTGTCAGCGTGCGGCTGCATTAGCGACAGTGTTCACAAGGCCGCTATTGCAGCAGCGAACCTGGCAGCAGATGATGCAGCAACCCTATTTCACCTAGAGCACAGGCGGATCACACCATTGATCGCTAACGGTCCTCCGCACAAACCTTCACCCCGCGGCGTGAAACTGTCCTCGGGCGCAACGCCACCTGCAGGAATGGGTGACAGGATCGCGCATTTCGACTGGCGGCAGACCGGGCTTGGCCCTCTGCCGCATTGGCAGGCGTCGTTGCGCATTGCTGTCGACATGATGCTGCTTTCACCGTTTCCCAGTGCTGTGGTCTGGGGGGCGAACTTGATCGTCATCCACAATGACGCCTATGTGGCATTGCTGGAGGATCTTGAGCATGGATTGGGCAGAAGTTTCGATACGTTATGGCAGGCGGCCTGGGGTGATGTGGGCCCATGGGTATTCAAGGCACTCGAGGGGCTCTCCAGCTTTGTGGAAGATCAGCCACTGTGGATCGAGTGCGCGAAGAGTGGTGTGAAAGCGTGGTATGCGTTCAGTTATACGCCCATTCGTGACGAGCAACACGAGGTGGTGGGGTTTCTGCATACCGTGATCGAAACCACCGCCAGCGTCGATGCCCATCACAAATGGCGCGAGCAGGCGCAGACCTTCGCGCGGCAGATCAAACGCTACATGGATGATCGGGAGTACATGTGGCAACTGTCGCGCGATGCCATGATCACCGTCACCCGCGACCTCAGGCTGCAGGCTGCCAATCCGGCCTGGCACCGGATTCTGGGCTGGAGCGAGGAACAGGTGAAGGATTTGCCCATCCTGCAACTGATCCACCCGGCAGACAGGGCCGAGGTACAAGTGTCCGTTATCGATTTCGTGCGCCAGCGTGGCGCCGAACAACTCGAAACCCGCATGCGCCATGCGGATGGCCACTACCGCTGGTTCCGTTGGAATGCCAGCTTTGATGGGAATGTGCTGACGGCCGTGGGGCGTGACATCAGTGAGGACCGCGAGGAGGCGATGCGTCAGTCCCAGGCGTTGTTGCGAACCACGCAACGGCTGGAAGCTGTAGGCCATCTTGCCGGCGGCATGGCGCATGAGATGAACAACCTGCTGTCCGGGATTGGCGGTAGCCTTGAGTTGTTGCAGCGACGCCTGGGCCAAGGGCGCATGGAGCGCATCGACAGTTATGTGGAACTGGCCCGCGATTCGGTCCAGCGCGCCATGAGCCTGACGCATCGGCTGTTGGCGTTTTCCCGGCAACAGCCTCTGGCGCCCAGGCCTCTGAACATGAACAGCCAGCTTGCGGACATGGAGCAGTTGTTGCGCCAGGTGCTTGGTGCGGAAATCCGTTTGAATTGGGAAATGGAGGTAGAGCCGTGGGCCGTCTTGCTGGATGTCGGCCAACTCGAGAACAGCCTGGTCAATCTTTGCGCCAATGCGCACGAAGCCTGCCTCGGGCAGGGCAATGTGACGATCCGCACGATCAACACACGCCTGGCCTCGGCGTTCCCTGATGCGCTCGGGCTGCCGCCGGGGGATTATGTTGCCCTGCAGGTCATGGACGATGGTCATGGCATGCCGGCCGATGACTTGGCCAAGGTCTTCGAGCCGTTTTTCACAACCAAACCCACCGGGCGCGGCTCCGGGCTGGGATTGCCCATGGTCCATGGATTCGTCGGCCAGTCGGGTGGTTACATCTGGCTCGAGTCAGTGCCGGACCACGGCACCAAGGCCTGCATGCTGTTCCCTCGTTGCCATGAGGCGATAGCAGAGCCGCCCGTACCTGCTGTGCCGCAAGTTTCGCGGGCCGATGGGCAGCGCGTGCTGCTGGTCGATGACGAGCATAACCTGCGTTTGCTGATGCGTGAGTACCTTCGCGAACGTGGTTTTGTGGTGTGTGATGTGACGGATGCCAATGCTGCGCTGGGGCGATACAGGCACGATGGGCCTTTCGACCTGGTGATCACCGACATCGGCTTGCCGGGTGGATTCAGTGGGCGCCAAGTGGCCAGAGCGGTGCGCATGATCAACCCTGATCAGAAGATTCTTTTCATCACTGGCTACACCGATCACCCGCTGGAGCCGCAATTGCTGGAAGTCCCGGGTACAGCGTTGCTGCTCAAACCGTTCGAACTGGCCACCCTGGGCAATCAGGCGCTGCTCATGCTGGCCGATTGACGGGGCTGGCCTCGCCGATCATCTGTGCCACTTGGGCCTGTAACTGCTTGAGCTCGAACGGTTTGCAGATCAATTGCATGCCTGGGCCAAGAAACCCCTCCCGCGCCATGGCCGTCTCGGCGTAACCGGTGATGAACAGCACCGGCAGTTGCGGGCGCAAGGTGCGGGCAATTTCTGCCAGCTGGCGGCCGTTCATGCCCGGCAGCCCCACGTCGCTGATCAGCAGGTCGATCGACTGGGATGAGCGCAGCACCTGCAAAGCTTCGCTGGCATTGCAGGCACTGCGGCACGGGTAGCCGTGCTCCTGCAGGGCCTGACACAACAGTTGGCGAACATGCGGGTCGTCCTCAACCAGTAATACATCGCAGCCGTTACCCGTCGGGAGCGGCTTGGCTGGCTTGTGCGCCTGCGCCTGGTCGATGTGACGCGGCAGGTACAGGTCCACGCGAGTGCCCTGGCCTATCTGGCTGTGCAGCTCCACATGGCCTTGCGACTGTTTGCTGAAGCCGTACACCATCGACAAGCCCAGGCCGATGCCCTGGCCGACCGGCTTGGTGCTGAAGAACGGCTCGAAGGCATGTTCCAGGGTACTTTGCGACATGCCCTGGCCTTCATCGATGATACTCAGGCACGCATAGTCACCGTTTGCCAGGCCGCCGTCGGCGAACTGCTTCGTCGCCACCTTGCAATTGCTCGCCACGATGCGCAACACCCCGCCACTGGGCATGGCTTCACGGGCATTGAGCAACAGGTTGTCGAGTGCTTCCTGCAATTGCCCATCGTCGGCCTGCACGGGCCAAAGGTCGGCAGGTAGACGCACATCCAGAACAACGTTTTGCTCAAGCGGGGCTTCGAGCCGCTGCTGTTGCAACATGTCATGCAAATCGATGCGCTGACTGTGCAGTGATTGCCTTGAAGAAAACGCCAGCAGGCGATGGGTCAGCCGCGCAGCGCGAGAAACGGCTTCCTGGCCCATGCGCAGGATGCCCTCCACGCCCTTGGTACTCCCTTGTTTCAGGCGGCGGTCGATCAGTTCGAAGCTGCCACCGATACTTGTGAGCAAATTGTTGAAATCGTGAGCGACGCCGCCGGCGAGTTGGCCAATCGCCTCCATCTTGCGGGTCTGGTGCAGGGCCAGTTCGGCGCTCTGTTGCACCTGGCTGCGGGCATCCAGGCGCTGCTGCAGGTCCAGCAATTTGTCGCGTGCCCGATACTGGCGACGACGGTGGCGCAACGCCAGCTTGATCAGCTCCAGCAGCTGTTCTTCCTCGAATGGAATGGTCAACAGCGTCAGGTTGCCCAGCGGATGGTCGTTAGGTGTAGTGGCAGGGTAGGCTTGAGCGCTATGGGTGAGCAGCACGATGGGCAAGTCCGACCAGGGGGGCTGCTCATCGATAAAACCCTGCAGTAAATCGCGCTGGCTGCCGTTGAGCGTATTCTCGGCAATGATCGCCAGCGCTGCACCTTCCCCAAGGCCGTCCCGCAAGCTGCCGATATCACGCGAACACAGGCAGTCGATCCCGGCGCTCGCCAAAAACGTCGAGGTGTCCGTGGCGAGTTGCGTGGGTGCCAGGATAAGGGCACGTTCGTCCAGCGACAGCGAGCTGGCCAATGCGATTCTCCTTGAAGGCACTGCCATGCTTGGCCATGCCGTGGGTGGTCCGATACCCTCTGGACCACAACCCTTCATCCAGGGTTCAAAGCATCTACAACCCTTGCTGCAAGATGGGGTCGTCCGGGTTTTGCCGCTCGAGTTCGGCCAGCAATACCTGAACGTTCTGCAACTGCCCGGTTTCTTTCCAGTACTGGATCAGCAGCACCCGCGCCCGCCGGTTGGCCGGTTGCCGGCTGAGCAGGGTTTCGAGCTGCTTCTGTGCTGCATCGGACTGCTCCAGATCATGCAGGGTTACCGCCAGCGTGTAGCGATAATCGGCGTTGTCCGGTTCCAGTTCGACCGCGCGTGACAAGGCGAGCAGGGCGTACTCACGCTGGTCGTGACGGATCAACCAGAGCCCCAGTTCGTGCTGCAGGAAGGCCGAATCAGGCCGCAGTGCCAAAGCCTTGGCCAGCACCTGTCTGGACTGGTCATGATGGCCCTGGCGCTCCAGCAGGCGTACCTGGGTCGCCAGGGCATCGGGGCTTTCCGGGGCCAGGACGAGGCTGCGCTGCAGGGCGGCTGCCGCCTGAGTGTATTCATTTTCGTGCAGGTACAGGCGCGCCAGGTGAACCTGGGCTTCGGCGTCGTCAGGCTTTTGCTCCAGCGCCTGCTGATACTGCTCCAAGGCAGTTTGCAGCGGGCCGAAATACAGGCCGATGGCGTCCGGGTCGAGGCCGAGCAAGGCATCGACAGCGGCAAACCGCACGCTTTGCTCGTCATCGTCCAGCAGCGGCCCCAGCACCAGGCTGCGCTGGGCAGCGGGTAGCAGGCGGCGGATGCTGGCGATCGCGGCGCGACGCACCAGTGGCTCATCGTTTTCCAGGTCTACCTGGGCCAGTTTCAGCGCTTGCGGGGACGGGTAGTTGGGCAGCTCCGCGTACAGGGCGGCGCGGCGGATTGGCGCCAGGTCGTCGCGTTGCAGTTGCTGGTAGAGCACCCGCGCAGCACCCGGCTGGCCGTCGTGGGCTTGGCGCAGTGCCTTGACGTAGCTGTGCGGCGGCAGTGCCGCGGGCGCCGAGGGCGGCTCACGGCGCAGATACGCGATACCGACCGATACCAGAATCAGCAGCAACACAGCGATCAGGTAATGGTGACGTCTGGGCATCGGGCGGTCCAAAGCAGGGGAAGCAAGAGCTTGGGGCAGAATGCCTTGGGGTGCAAGCCGCATAAAAAAGCCCCGCGGGCCGAGGCCAGCGGGGCAAACGGTTGGGGGAGGAGCCAACCAAAGGAGTCGTTGAAACGGGATGAGTCAGCGCGCGCTGGCGACTGTCTCCGGCTGCCAGCCACCGCCGAGGGCCTTGTAGATCGAGACGATGCCACGGTACAGGTCGACTTCGCCCTGCGCCTGGGCGTCCTCGGCACTCAGCCGTTCACGTTCGGCGTCCAGTAGCACCAGGTAGTCCACGGTGCCTTCGCGGTAGCGCACCGAAGCCAGCTCTGCCGCCTTGCGGCTGGCATCGCTCTGGCGCATCAGCGACAACAGCCGCTGCTGGGTCTTGTCATAGTCGCTGAAGGCATTGGCCGATTCTTCCAGTGCCAGCAACACCTGCTGCTCATAATTGGCCAGGGCACCTTCGGCGTCGGCTTTGGCGCCGCGCAGGCGGGCCCGCACGCTGCCCAGGTCGAACGCTGCCCAGGTAATGCTGGGGCCCAGCGCCCAGGCGTTGGCCGCCGAGGAGCCGATCTGCGAGCCGCGCGCGGCGGTGAAACCCAGGAAGCCGCTGAGGCTCACCCGCGGGAACAGGTCGGCAGTGGCCACGCCAACGTTGGCAGTGGCTGCGGCCAACTGCCGTTCGGCACTGCGGATATCCGGCCGGCGGCGCAGCAACTCACCCGGGTCGCCCACCGGCAGCGCCTTGGCGATGGCCGGCAAGGCCTTGGGCGAGAGGTCCACGGTCAGGGCGTCCGGGCGCTGGCCGAGCAGGGTGGCGATGCGATGCCGCGCCCGTGCCTGTACCGCCTGCAGCTGCGGCACGGTGGCTTCGACCCCGGCCAGCCGCGCATCGGCACGCACCACATCCAGCTCGTTGCCGACCCCGGCGTCGCGCAGGGTCACGGTGATGGTGCGTGACTCCTGCTGGGTCTTGAGGTTGGCCACGGCGATGTTCTCGCGCAATTGCGCGCCACGCAGCTGGCCGTAGGCATCGACCAGCTCAGCGATCAGGCTGACCTGCAGCTGTTGCAGGTCGGCCTGGGCGGCGTCGGCCTGGGCATCGCTGGCTTCGATCTGGCGCTGGATGCGGCCGAACAGGTCGAGTTCCCAGGCCATGTCCAGGCCCAGGTCGTAACGCTCGCTGTTGACCCGCTGCTCGGTCTCGCCGGGCACCTGGCCCTTGCCGACTTCACTGCTGGCGCGGCTGGTGACTACCGGCAACTGGTCGTTGGCGGCATCATCGCGGATCGCCCGTGCCGACTTGAGCCGGGCAAAGGCCACGCGCAGGTCACGGTTGCCGTCCAGCGACGCCTGTACCAGCTGGTTCAGTACCGGGTCGTCGAACTGCTTCCACCACACGCTCTCGAAGCGGCTACGGTCGAAGGCCTTGGCCTGCACGGTGCTGTCCAGATGTGCAGGTTCAGTGGCCGGCGCCTGGTAATCCGGGCCTACCGCACAGGCTGCCAGGGCCAATGCCAGCAAGCTCGGGGTCAGGGGTTTGAGCAGGTTCATGCGTGGCTCTCCAGCGATTGAACGCGTTCGGCCTTGCGGGCCTGGCGACGCTCGACGAAACGGCGGATCAGGAAGAAGAACACCGGGGTCAGGAACAGCCCGAACACGGTCACGCCGATCATCCCCGAGAACACCGCGACACCCATGGCATGGCGCATTTCCGAGCCGGCACCGGAGGAGAACACCAGCGGCACCACCCCCATGATGAAGGCGATCGAGGTCATCAGGATCGGCCGCAGACGCAGGCGGCAGGCTTCCAGGACCGCGGCCAGCGGGTCGAGGCCCTTGGCTTGCTCGTCCTTGGCGAACTCGACGATCAGGATCGCGTTCTTGCACGCCAGGCCCACCAGTACGATCAAACCGATCTGGGTAAAGATGTTGTTGTCGCCACCGGAGACGATCACCCCGGTAATCGCCGACAGCAGGGTCATCGGCACGATCAGGATCACCGCCAGCGGCAGGCTCCAGCTTTCGTACTGGGCCGCCAGCACCAGGAACGCCAGCAGTACGCACAGCGGGAACACCAGCAGCGCGGTATTGCCGGAGAGGATCTGCTGGTAGGTCAGGTCGGTCCACTCGAAGGTCATGCCGTTGGGCAGTTCCTCTTTCAGCAGCTTCTCGATGGCCGCTTCGGCCTGGCCGGAGCTGTAGCCTGGGGCTGCGGCACCGTTGATTTCCGCGGTGATGAACCCGTTGTAGTGCATCACGCGGTCAGGCCCGGAGGTGTCGCTGACCTTGAGGAAGGTCGCCAGCGGGATCATCTCGCCCAGGTTGTTGCGCACCTTCAGCTGGCCGATCTGCTCGGCATCGAGGCGGAACTGCTGCTCGGCCTGGACGTTGACCTGGTAGGTGCGGCCAAAGCGGTTGAAGTCGTTGGTGTACAGCGAGCCCAGGTAGACCTGCAGGGTGTCGAAGATGTCGGTGATCGCTACGCCGTGGGTCTTGGCCTTTTCCCGGTCGATGGCAGCATCGACCTGCGGTACGTTGACCTGATAGCTGGTGAACAGGCCTGCCAGCTCCGGCACGTTGTGGCTCTTGGCGATGATGTTCTGGGTTTCCTTGTACAGCGCTTCGTAGCCGAGGTTGCCGCGGTCCTCGATCTGCAGGCGGAAGCCGCCAATGGTGCCCAGGCCCTGTACCGGCGGCGGGGGGAAGATCGCGATGTAGGCGTCCTGGATGTCGGCGAACTGGGCATTCAGCGCGGCGGCGATGGCCGCAGCCGACTGGCTTGGGTCCTTGCGCTCATCGAATGGCTTGAGCGGGGTGAACACGATGCCGCTGTTCGGGCTGTTGGTGAAGCCGTTGATCGACAGCCCCGGGAATGCCACCGAGTCGGCAACGCCCGGTTGCTTCAGGGCAATTTCGCTCATGCGCTTGATCACCGCCTCGGTACGGTCGAGGCTGGCGGCGTCCGGCAGCTGGGCGAAGGCCACCAGGTACTGCTTGTCCTGGGCCGGCACAAAACCGGTCGGGGTGGACGAGAAGCCCAGGTAGGTCAGGCCCATCAGCCCGGCATAAACGAACAAGGCGATGCCGCTGGAACGGATGACCCGGCGCACGCCACCCACGTAACGGTGGCTCGCACGGTCGAAGAAGCGGTTGAACGGGGCGAACAGCCAGCTGCCCAGCAGTTTGTCGAGGAAGCGCGAGAAACGGTCCTTGGGTGCGTGATGGTCTTTGAGCAGCACCGCGGCCAAGGCCGGCGACAGCGTCAGCGAGTTGAATGCCGAAATCACGGTGGAGATGGCAATGGTCAGCGCGAACTGCTTGTAGAACTGCCCGGTCAAGCCGGAAATGAATGCGGCCGGTACGAACACCGCGCACAGTACCAGCGCCGTGGCGATGATCGGCCCGGTCACTTCGCTCATGGCTTTTTGCGTGGCTTCCAGGGGTTTCAGGCCGAGCCCGATATTGCGCTCGACGTTCTCCACCACGACGATGGCGTCGTCCACCACGATGCCGATCGCCAGTACCAGCCCGAACAGTGACAGCGCGTTGAGTGAGAAGCCGAACAGGTGCATCACGGCAAAGGTACCGATCAGCGATACCGGCACCGCCAGCAGCGGGATGATCGAGGCGCGCCAGGTCTGCAGGAACAGGATTACCACCAGCACCACCAGTACCAGCGCTTCGAACAGCGTATGCACCACCGCTTCGATGGAACCGCGCACGAACACGGTCGGGTCATAGA
>Ga0213829_1001270_pt1 | contig 18404 bp, 19 predicted proteins | sample MC6MC0896MG_FD_180665 | JGI IMG/M metagenome (GOLD analysis project Ga0213829, IMG submission 180665) | Enriched soil aggregate microbial communities from Iowa State University, Ames, United States - MC6-MC0896-MG | ecosystem: Environmental > Terrestrial > Soil > Unclassified | place: USA: Iowa...
TCTTAAAAATCTTAAATTAGATAAAAATGCGTTAACGTATATGTCTGTATTGCCCTTTAATACTTGGGTTGCTTTAATTGTATATTTAGACTACAACAATAAAAAAGCCTATTTTGAAACTCCCTATTTTAATACCATTGCCGTTGCCGATTTTTTTAAAACAAGTACCTCTTCTAATTTAATAGAAGACTTTAAACCAACGGTATTGTCTATGATGTTTCAATCATCCAATGAAACGATAACAGCTGATAATGTTAATAAGTACGATAATATTAAAATAACAGCATTAAAAAGTGTGCCAGCGTATGTATTAAATACCGAGAATTTTTTAGCCCAAAAATTTAATTTATACCCCACCAGCTACCAATGTAGTTAATATAACCAATAACGAAAATATGTTGGTACAGCAAGTTGTTATTTATGACATTAGTGGTAAACAATTAAACACGCAAAGTTTTAATAACGAAACCGAAATACAACTAAACGTAGAAAATTTAGCAAGTGGCACTTATATGTTGCATTTACAAACAAACGAAGGTACAGCGGTTAAAAAGTTGGTTAAAAAGTAAATGTACGGCTAGTTTAATATTAACTAATCTGTGTCAATCTTTGTCATCTGTGGTGAAATTTTAATTACTAAAATTAATCTTATGATAAAAAAGTTACTTTATTCTTTAGTTTTAAGCGTTGCGATGTCTTTTAGTGGTGTCGCACAAATTCAGCAGGTTGATTTAATGAACAATGAATGGTATGTTCACAAAGTGGTTTTAAACAATGTTGAACATTTAGCGCCGATAAATCAAGAACGAACGAATTGGCAGGTTAAAAACAGTGAATTTTTGTTTAATGCAGCTACAATCTATCTGTATTATTGCACAAGCTGCGCTTGGCAGGGAATTGATTTTCTGCCTAATAATGAATTTATGGTTCAAGATATGGTTTGTTTGGCAATGAATGATTGTAACAGCCTGTCCGGTAACGGCAATACAGATTTTTTAGGTAAATTTTATGATGTTCTTACAATAAATCAGCCAAATACAGTATTTCAGTACGAAGTAACAAATGTAGATTCATCAACCAAACAATTAAAAATAACGAATATCGATGGAGGTGAAGCATACTTTTACAGCTCAAAACTTTCTGTAACTACCAGAGAATTTAGTAAAGTAACGATTTTTCCAAATCCGGTAGGAAGCAGCTTGAACATTAATTTAGAATTGGTTCCGGAAATAAATTGTAGATTTGTTTTTTACGATTTAACAGGAAAACAGGTTAAAATAATAGAAGAATTATCATCAAAGACAATTTCGATTGATACAAGTGATTTGAAAAATGGCATTTATTTCTTAACTATTTTAAATGACAAAGGAATGGTTCAAAAAACAGAAAAGATAATCAAGAAATAAAAAAAATCGCCTTTAAGGCGATTTTTTTATTGTTATAACTTAAAAGTAATGATTGATCTTGGCGAATGGTTCATTAAATCTTCGCTGATGCTTCCGTTTAACAATCGGGCAAAGCCTTTTCTGCCATGTGTACCCATTGCAATTAAATCGGCGTTGACGCGTTCTGCAAAATTTAAAATTCCTTTTTCAATATCTAAATCATTGTAGATAGAAAATTCGTAATTATCTAAATTATATTGTTTTAAGAACTCGTGCGCCATTGCTTCTGCAACGTGCGTTGGTTTAAAATTGTTCGGCGTATTTACCATTAAAAAGTGCGGAGTAGAACCGTTTAGTTTTAAGAAATCAACAATTTTTTGAAAACCTTTTGCAGTTTCTTCTGTAAAATCGTTTGCAAAAACAACCTTGTCAAAACTCACTTCGGTTTCGTCTCCTTTAATTGCTAATACCGGAATGTTCGATGTACGGATTACTTTTTCAGTGTTCGATCCTATAAATAATTCTTTAAAACCGCTGGCACCGTGAGATCCCATTACAATTAAATCAATATTGTTAGCTCTTGCCACTTCGGTAACTTCGTCAAAAGTACGCCCTAATTTTAAAATCTGTGAAACGTTTAAACCGCTTAATTCTTCAGATAACGATGCTTGCGACAATTTAGCTTCGGCATGTTCTTTAAAAAACATAATTTCAGGCAGGTCGTAACCCGGTTGAATCATGTCCATAGTTTCGTGCGGCAAATCAATTATATGTAATAAAATAATTTCAGCGCTCGATTTTCTTGCAATACCAGCAGCAGCTCTTAAGGCAATATGTGCTTGTTCAGAAAAATCAGTAGGTACTAAAATCTTTTTCATCTTGTATGGTTTATTAGGTTAATAAATGTTTGTGTTAATTTTATAAATATACTTATAATATTCAGAAATAACCAAAAAAATCAATTACTTAAATAAAATTTGTATATTTGCAAAGTTATTTATTGTTAAACTAAATAATGAGGGGACATAATTGTCCCCTCTTTTTATACAAAAGATGGATTTTAAAAGTAAAGTTAAAGATTTATTAGAAGAAGGTTTGGCAGAACATCCAGAGCTTTTTTTGATAGATTTTTCTATTTCGGCAGATTATAAGATTTCTGTAGTAATTGATGGCGACAACGGTGTTGTGCTGCAAGACTGTATTGATGTTAGCCGCAGCATAGAACACAATTTAGACCGCGAAGAGCAGGATTTTTCTTTAGAAGTAGCTTCGGCTGGTGCAACCGCACCGTTAAAATTCCCACGACAGTATAGAAAAAACATTGGTAGAACTATTGAACTTACTACCGATGACGACAGTAAAATAGAAGCCAAGTTGATTGATGCCAACGAAGAAGCTGTAAAATTAGAATGGAAAGCACGCGAACCTAAAAAAATAGGCAAGGGCAAAGAAACCGTTGTTAAAAACGCTGAAATTCCGTACATTAGCATCAGAAAAGCAGTAGTAGTTATATCATTTTAAAAAAATACAGATAATTTCATGGATAATATTGCATTAATTGATTCGTTCTCTGAATTTAAAGATTTTAAACATATTGACAGAGTTACCCTTATGGCAATTTTAGAAGATGTTTTTAGAAATGCATTGAAAAAAAGATTTGGGTCAGACGATAATTTCGACATCATCATTAATCCTGACAAAGGAGATATGGAGATTTGGAGAAACAGAATCGTTGTTGCCGATGGTGAGGTTGAAGACGAAAACTCTGAAATTTCATTAAAAGAAGCACAAAAAATTGAACCAGATTTTGAAGTGGGCGAAGAAGTTTCTGAAGAAGTTAAATTGTTTCAATTAGGTCGTCGTGCAATATTGGCATTACGTCAAAACCTAATTACAAAAATTCAAGAACACGACAGCACTAATCTTTACAAACAGTTTAAAGACATGGTGAACGAGATATATGCAGCCGAAGTAAGCCATGTGCGCCCTAAAGCAGTTATATTGATCGATGAAAACAATAAAGAAATCATTTTACCTAAAGAGAAACAAATCCCATCAGATTATTTCAAAAAAGGTGAAACGGTTAAAGGAATTATCGAAAGTGTTGAATTGAAAGGCAACAAGCCACAAATCATCATGAGCAGAACATCGGAATTGTTCTTGGAGAAATTATTCGAACAAGAAATTCCTGAAATCGCAGACGGTATCATTACCATTCACAAGGTAGTGCGTATTCCTGGCGAAAAAGCAAAAGTAGCTGTAGATAGTTACAACGAAAATATTGATGCAGTTGGTGCCTGCGTAGGTGTAAAAGGATCTCGTATTCATGGAATTGTTCGTGAATTAGGAAACGAAAACATCGACGTAATCAACTACACAAGCAATGTAGAATTATATATTCAACGTGCATTAAGCCCGGCAAGAATAAACAATATATCAATAAACGAAACAAGCAAACGTGCAAATGTTTTGTTAGATATCAGCGAAGTTTCAAAAGCAATTGGTAAAGGCGGTCAAAACATTAAATTGGCAAGTTTACTAACTGGTTACGAAATAGACGTGATAAGAGAAGGAACACAGGTTTTAGAAGAAGACGACGTTGAGTTGCGCGAGTTCTCAGATGAAATCGATGCGTGGGTAATCGATGAATTTGTAAAAATTGGTTTAGATACAGCAAAAAGCGTATTAAAACACAGTGTAAGCGAATTGGTACGAAGAACAGATTTAGAAGAAGAAACAGTAGAAGATGTTTTGAACATTTTAAGTGCTGAATTTGAAGACTAATTAAACACACTAGAACAACAACACAACGCACAAAAATATACTAAAAGGATCGTATGTCTGAAAATAGAATAATAAGAATAAACAAAGTTTTAAGAGAATTAAATATTTCTCTCGATAGAGCCGTGGAATTTTTGAAGACCAAGGGCTTTGAAATTGAGGCCTCTCCGAACGCAAAAATTTCAGACGCAGAATACACTGCGTTAGATAAGCAGTTTTCGGCAGATAAAGGGAAGAAAGAAGCTTCGAAAGAAGTGAGTGAAGAAAAAAAGAAAGAAAAAGAAGAATTGCGTTTAGAACGCGAGCAGGAAGACAAGCGTAAAAAAGAAGAAGACGAAAAGCGTAAAAGAGAAGAGGAAAAACGTAAGAAGGAAGAAGACGACAAACGTAAAAAAGAAGAAGACGAAAAACGCGAGCAAGAAGTTATAAAAGCTAAAGCTGCTAAAGTATCTTCTATAAAAACAGTTGGTAAAATTGATTTAGATGCAAATTCTAAAAAAACACCGGCTGCCGATTCTAAAAATTCTTCAGACGACAAAAAACAACCTTTAAGTGCATCAAACAATACTGCCGATAAAGCAGAAAAAACAGCACCTGCTGCAGTAAAAGCAGACGCGCAGTCTAAACCGAAAACGGCTCCTAAGCAAGAAGCAGAAAAAACGGAAAAACCTGCACAAGAAACGCAGAATGAAACACCGGCTGAAACAGACAAACCGGTACATAAAGCTGCAGAATCAACAGAAACTAAGACAGAAGCAACTTCTACAGAAGAAAATGCAGAATCTGAAATCATAAAAACAAATTACCAGAAACTTTCGGGAACTACTTTTACAGGTCAAAAAATTGATTTATCTCAATTCAACAAACCTAAAAAGAAAAAAGAAGAGCCTAAGAAAGATGGTGCAAAACCAGGTGGCGCAAACAATAACGCAGCGAACAACAAAAACAAACGCAAGCGTATTGAAAAACCAGGTACGCCGGGAACACCAGGTACGCAAGGTAACAATGCTAATAAACCAGGTACACCAGGACAAGGTGGTCAAAACCGTCCGGGTCAACCAGGTCAAAACCGTGGTGGTCAAGGTGGAAATTCTAAATTCCCTAACAACCGCAACAATGCAGGTGGTAACAAAAATTTTGGAAACAGAAACCAACCGGTTGTAAAAGTTGAGCCTACAGACGAGGAAGTAAAAAACCAAATCAAAGAAACGTTAGAGCGTTTACAAGGAAAACAAAACAAATCAAAAACAGCAAAATATCGTAAAGATAAACGTGAACTTCACCGTAAAAAAGAAGAAGAAGCACGCGCTGACGATGATTTAAAAATATTAAAAGTTACCGAATTCGTAACAGTTGGTGAAGTTGCCACAATGATGAACGTGCCAATTACGCAGGTAATCGGAACATGTATGTCGTTAGGTATCATGGTTACCATGAACCAGCGTTTAGATGCTGAAACATTAACCATTGTTGCAGATGAATTTGGATACGAAGTACAGTTTACAACTGCCGATATCGAAGAATCTATTGTAGAAGATGTTGACAGTCCTGAAGATTTATTACCACGCGCACCAATTGTAACGGTGATGGGTCACGTAGATCACGGTAAAACATCGTTACTGGATTATGTTCGTAAAGCAAACGTAATTGCAGGTGAATCTGGTGGAATCACGCAGCATATTGGTGCTTACGGAGTAACTTTAGATAATGGACAAAGAATTACTTTCTTAGATACACCGGGTCACGAGGCTTTTACCGCAATGCGTGCGCGTGGAGCTCAGGTTACCGATATTGCAATTATTGTAGTTGCTGCCGATGACGACATTATGCCACAAACAAAAGAGGCTATTGCACATGCACAAGCAGCAGGTGTACCTATTATTTTCGCAATTAATAAGGTAGATAAGCAAACGGCAAATCCTGAAAAAATTAAAGAGAAATTAGCAGGTATGAACTTCCTTGTTGAATCATGGGGTGGAACGTATCAGTCACAAGATATTTCGGCAAAATTTGGACAAGGTGTTCCTGAATTGTTAGAAAAAGTATTGTTAGAAGCAGAGATGTTAGAGTTGAAAGCAAATCCTAACAAAGCAGCTGTAGGTACGGTTGTAGAAGCGTTCTTAGATAAAGGTCGTGGATATGTATCAACAATCTTGGTTCAAAGCGGAACGTTGAAAATAGGAGATTACTTGTTAGCAGGTAAAAATCACGGTAAAATTAAAGCAATGCACGATGAACGCGGAAACTCTGTAAAAGAGGCAGGTCCTTCTCGTCCTATATCAATTTTAGGATTAGACGGTGCGCCAACAGCAGGTGACAAGTTCAATGTATTCGAAGACGAACGCGAAGCAAAAGCAATCGCAGCAAAACGTACGCAGTTAATCCGTGAGCAGTCGGTTCGTGCACAACGTCATATCACGTTGGCAGAAATTGGTCGCCGTATTGCATTAGGTGAATTTAAAGAGTTGAACATCATCTTAAAAGGAGACGTAGATGGATCGGTAGAAGCGTTATCAGATTCGTTCTCTAAATTATCAACAGACGAAATTCAAATCAACATTATTCACAAAGGGGTAGGTGCAATTACTGAATCTGATGTATTGTTGGCTTCGGCTTCTGATGCGATCATTATCGGTTTCAACGTACGTCCAATGGGTAATGCCAAAACAATTGCAGACAAAGAAGAAATCGATATCAAAACATACTCGATTATTTACGACGCGATTGATGATATTAAAGATGCAATGGAAGGAATGTTGTCACCGGAATTGAAAGAAGAAATCACCGGAACAGCAGAAATCCGTCAAACATTCAAAATATCTAAAATTGGAACAATTGCAGGATGTATGGTTACAGATGGTAAAATCTACCGTAATTCTAAAATCCGCTTAATTCGTGAAGGTGTTGTAATTTATACAGGTGTTCTTGATGCGTTAAAACGTTTTAAAGACGATGTGAAAGAGGTTTCTAAAGGATACGATTGTGGTATCCAGATTAAAAACTACAACGATATTAAAGAATACGATATTATTGAAGGATTCCAAGAAGTTGAAGTTAAGAAAACTTTGAAATAATAGAATTTATATCAGATAGATAAAAAGGAGTCGTAAGACTCCTTTTGTCATTTTGACAGATTTTGAACCGATGAAATTGTTTGGCTTAAAGTTTGATTGAATCTAACAAATAAATACGCATACATTAAAAAACAGAATTATGGGATTATTATTAATGGGAATCATTATGCTTGCCAGCTGGTTAGTTGGTTGGCAGCTAAAAAATAAGTTCGAAAAGTATTCAAAGGTTCATTTAAGAAACGGAATGAGCGGTGCAGAGATTGCAACAAAAATGCTGCACGACCACGGAATTTACGATGTAAAAGTTATTTCTACACCAGGTAGGTTAACCGATCATTACAATCCAATGGATAAAACTGTTAACTTAAGTGAAGCAGTGTACAATCAGCGCAATGCAGCCGCAGCAGCTGTAGCAGCACACGAAGTTGGGCATGCCGTACAACACGCAACAGCTTATAGTTGGTTAACCATGCGTTCTAAATTGGTGCCTGTGGTAAATATAGCGTCAAACCTTGTACAGTGGGTGTTAATTGGTGGAATTGTTCTAATACAGTTGTACAACAACACAACCGTTTTATTAGTAGGTGTTGTGTTATTTGCTTTAACAACCGTGTTTTCAATAGTTACTTTACCGGTAGAATATGATGCGAGTAACCGAGCGTTAAAGTGGTTGGAAACTAAAAACATGGTAACAAGAGAAGAATTAAGCGGAGCAAAAGATTCATTGAAATGGGCTGCCCGAACATATGTTGTAGCCGCATTGGCATCGATAGGAACTTTACTTTACTATGTAATGATTCTAATAGGAGCCAGAAGTAGTAACGATTAAATAAAAAAGCGAGTATTTGCTCGCTTTTTCGTTTATTAAAACCAAGGTTTTCTGTTTCTTATATAGGTATTGAAAAAATCTTCGTCAGATTTGGTCAGATAGATAATTCCTTCAATCAAACCAATTACTCCGGCAACAAACAGAACAAAATATCCCACAATAAAACAAGCGGTAACATAACCGACTAATCCCATTATCAACAGAATAATTCCTTCTGTATTGTAACCCAATACAAATTTATGAATGCCCAAATGTCCTAAAAATATGGCTAAAATACCGGCCAATATTTTTTTGCTGTTGGCATTCTGAATATAAGATGGCGGTGCTTGATAATTATTGTTTTGATAGTTGTTTTGCTGATTTCCGTACTGATTCTGTTGTTGGTTGAAATTAGACGGGTTTGGACCAGTATGCCATTGTTCTTCTTTTCTTTCTTCTGAATTTTGATTTTCCATTGTAAGTAAGTTGTTATTTTTTTTAAATATAGCAATTATTTTATCAACAATAACTTGCGCCAGTTTTTCTTTGCTTTCCATTGTCCAGCCTGCGATATGGGGCGATAACAATACGTTTTCTGCAGAGATCAGATATCTGAAAGCATCGGGCATTTCATTGTCTGAAAACATATTTTCGAACGATGATTTTTCGTATTCCAATACATCCAAGCCGGCACCTTTAATTTTGCCTGATTTTAAAGCATCGACCAGATCATCTGTACAAACCGATTTTCCGCGTGCTGTGTTGATCAACCAAAACGATTTTGCAAAACCGTTGATAAAATCTTTATTAATGTAATGATGCGTGTCGGGAGTTTCAGGCGTGTGCAAGCTCAAAATATCACTGTGTAGATGCAAATAATCTAACGAAACCTGCTGTGCATTTGCATCGCCTACATTGGGTTTAATATCAAAACAAATCACTTTACAATTGAAACCTTTTAAACGTTGGGCGAACGCTTTTCCCATATTGCCGTAACCAATAATTCCGACTGTTTTACCCTCGATTTCAATACCTCGGTTTTCCTCACGTTTCCAAACACCGTTGCGCACTTCTTTATCCACGAACGATAATTTGTTCATAAGGTTTAAAAGCATGCCCAAAGCATGCTCGGCAACAGCAGTTCTGTTACCTTCAGGAGCTGCAATCAGTTTAATACCTTTTTGTTCGGCATATTCGCAATCGATATTTTCTAATCCAGCACCAACCCTTCCAATGAATTTCAGATTTGTAGCTGCATCTAAAAAAGCTTTGTCAATCTTAAATCGGCTGCGTAAAACAATACCGTCATACTGATGGATTATTTGTTCAATCGCATCTTTTGGAGCGTAGTAATTTTCATCGTTTTCAAATCCTGCAGCTGTTAACTGTTCAATTAACAACGGATGATTTTTATCAAGGTGTAGTATTTTCATTTAGTATTCAATCCTTTATTTCATCAAACTAAATTAGATAAAAATTTCATTAGATCGATTTAAAAATAATTTTTAATAAACTTTCATTTTTTTTTGAAAGTTTAAAAACTTTATTATACATTTGATCTATGGAATTTAAAGAAGCAAAAAATAAATTTGTACAATCGTGGGGAGCATTAGGCTCGCAATGGGGCATTAATAAAACCATGGCGCAGATTCATGCATTGTTAATGATTTCTACCGAAGCGGTTTCTATGGAAGATATTATGGAAGAGTTACAGATTTCGCGAGGAAATGCTTCTATGAATTTAAGAGCTTTAATGGATTGGGGAATTGTGTATAAAGAATACAAACCGGGCGAACGAAAAGAGTTTTTTATTGCAGAGAAAGATTTAGATGAATTGGCGGTAAAGATTGCAAAGGAGCGAAGCAAACGCGAAATTAAACCTGCTTTAAAGGTATTGAAAGAAGTTTCTACCATTAAAACGAATAAGACCGAGGAAGAAAAACACTTTGTAGAGCAAACAGGCAAATTGTATGATTTTGTTTTAAAAGCCGATAATGTTTTAGATAAAGTAACCGAATATAAAGACAATTGGCTGGCAAAGCTGGTGGTTAAAATAATGAAATAAGATTAAAAAAATTTAAATAAAACTTTCAAATATTTCTGAAACTTTAAAATAATGTAAATTATGAAAGTAATTAAAATATTAAATACCATAGCGATTGGAACTCCGCTTGCTCTTCTTTTAATGGAAGTAATCTGTAGAGATGGAGGATTTGCAATGTTTGCATTATTTTCTACTATGTTCACTGGTTTTGTACAAGTGATTCTAGGAATTATTCTACTTATAAAATTTCCAAAGTATATGCATTATCAAATTTATTTAATAGGAGTAGTTGGGTATTTTGTGCTTTGGTTTGTAAGTAGCGAATTTGACCTTCAAGATGGTTTTGCATATTTTTTATTTTCTATTCCACCTTGTTTAGCGATGTATTTATCTATACTAATTTATAGTCGTCCAAATAATGAACTATCACAGTAAAAACTTTTGTTATGAAAAAAATGGTCATTGCAGCAGGAACCGGTTTTTTAGGAACTGTCTTAATTGATTTTTTCAAAGAATCGTATCAAGAAATTATAGTACTAACTCGTGGAAAATCAGAAAATAAAAATAATATACAGTTCGTTCATTGGAATGCGAATTCGCTGACGGGTTGGGAAGAAGTATTGGAAAGTGCCGATGTGCTGATAAATTTAGCAGGGAAATCGGTTGATTGCAGATATACTCCCGATAACAAAGCTACAATACTATCTTCACGTATTGATAGTACCCGAGTGTTGAATGAAGCGATTTTAAGATGTGAAAATCCACCAAAGCATTTTATCAACTCATCTACAGCGGCGATTTACCGACATTCCGAAGACAAACAAATGGATGAATATTCAGGCGAAATTGGAGATGATTTTTCTATGAACGTTGCCAAGTCGTGGGAAAATGTATTTTACGAAGTACATACTGATAAAACGTTGAAAACGGCTGTTAGAACATCAATTGTTTTAGGTAAAAATGGCGGTGCATTTATCCCTTTAAAAAGATTAACCCAATCAGGGTTTGGAGGAAAGAACGGAAGGGGAAATCAACTTGTTAGTTGGATTCATGAATTAGATTTTGCTAGAGCGGTAGCTTTTATAATCGATAATAAAATAACAGGGAGCGTCAATGTTGTTTCACCTAAGCCAGTGCGAAATATTGATTTTATGAGGAAACTCCGAAAAGCTGTGGGTATTCCTTTTGGAATTCCTGTTTCTAAAACGCTTTTACAGATTGGTGCAAAAATTATTCAAACCGAACCGGAATTGGTTTTGAAAAGTAGAAACGTGATTCCTAAACGTTTAACCGAAAACGGTTTTGTATTTGAATATCATGATCTGGAAGAAGCCTTTAAAATCTGTTGTCATGAACTATAGCATCATTGCCTATTTCTTGTATTTCGCGATCACTTTTTTAATCATTGTCAAAGTCGGACGGATTTGTTATCAGAATGGAAATGTCTTTGTATCTCAATTAATTCCAAACCATGAAGACCTGTGTAAAAAGATCAATCATTTGCTGTTAATCGGTTATTATTTGCTAAACATCGGTTATTGCACCATGACCATCATTTCGTGGGAAAAAATGCAGAGTTTTACGCAACTGGTTGAAATCATCAGTCTAAAAACTTCACTCATAATTCTGATTATCGCACTAATGCATTACCTGAATATTTTATTACTTACAAACTATATCAGAAAATTAATTTAAAACTGTAAATTATGGAAACTACCAAAATTTTAATCGGTTACGCAGTGTATCTGCCTATAGCGTTTTTTAACCTATTATGTGTCTAAATCGCTTTTTAAAAACAGTAAAGTTTATATGTTGGACATTTTCAAAGGAAGGGAAGAAATTGCCTTTGCTACCAATAAATTGTTTGAAACTGGATTTTATCTTCTAAACATTGGCTTTGCTTTGATGATTTTACAAATGAATCTGTACAACGACAGTTATCGGCTGTTGATTGAAAAATTAAGTTACAAAATCGGAGCATTTTCTATTTATTTAGGATTGATGCTTTTTATAAACCTGTATTTCTTTTTTAGGGGAACGCAAAGCCAGTCAGGCTGCAACAGTGCAATAATATGAAAAAAGAATCCCAATAATTTAAAATTATTGGGATTCTTTTTTGATTCAGTTCTTAAATGAAAGCGATTAACTTAGATCTTTATTTTGATTGATTATTGTAAGCATACTTTTGTTGAATAGTGTTTGGTTTTCTCCTAACGATTTAAAAAATTCAATATCTGCTTCTTCAATTGCAGTTAATGCTTTTTGTAGAATGATAGATCCGCTATCTGTTAGCTCGATAACTTTAGCTCTGGTGTCAGTAGGGTGTTCTTGCCGACGGATAAATTCTTTTTCTTCAAGAGTTCTTAAAACTTTAGAAACCATCATTCTATCAGCATTTCCTTGATTGGCAATATCTATTTGTGTAACATGGTCGTTTTCTTTAGACAACCATCCTAACGCTGCCAATAAAACAAATTGAGTCTGAGTTAGGTTTAGTGGATCTAAAACTTTTTTATGCTTTCGTTGCAATAATGTTGTCAACTGACCCAAAAGATAACCTGAACTTTCGCTTAGACTTTTAAATTTGAACTCTATTTTCTTTGTCACAGCTGTTATTTTGATTCTAGAAAAGTAAGTTTATATCCATCGATATCTTTTACATGAAAAGCTCTACCAAAAGGTGTTTCAATTATTGGTCCCGTATTATTTACGCCGTTTGATATAAGTTTTTCTTTCAATTCTTCTAGATTTTCGTTAACGGCAAACCATAATGCTACGCCAACACCTAATTCTCTTTCTTCTAAAGGTTCTAAAGGTGTACGAATGGCAAAACTTGCTTGCCCTTTATTATACTTAAAAACGCAAGCTTGCTGATTTGAACTTTCAATTTCAAAATCCAATTTATTTGTGTAGAATTCTTTTGAAGCTTCTAGGTTTTTTACCTGTAATGAAGCAAATGTTAGCTGTATCATTTTATAGTATGATTTAGAATTGTAGTCGCAAATATAATATACGTAACAACAATATGCAAATATTTGTTTAAAGAGTAAAAAAAAGTATTATTAAATTAAAACCCTAAAATGATTTTTGCAATGGTAAAGTAGATCAAAATACCAAAAATATCGTTGCTGGTGGTAATAAACGGTCCGGTAGCAATTGCGGGATCAATACCGTATTTATCAAGCATTATAGGAATAAACGTGCCAATTAAGCTGGCAAGTATCATTACGGTTACTAATGCCAAAACAATGGTTGAAGATATTTCGTACGTTGTTCCCATTAAAAAATGCGTTGCCAAAAGCAGTAAAACTGCTAAAACGGTACTGTTTAAAAGAGCCAGTAACATTTCTTTACCCAAGCGTTTCCAAAGTGATCCTGACAAACTGTTGTTTGCCAAACCTTGTACTACGATTGCCGATGATTGTACCCCAACATTTCCTGCCATTGCGGCAACCAAAGGTGTAAAGAAAAATAAGGTAGCATATTTTTCCATTGCATCGCTAAAACTTTGCGCTACGTTCACGGCAATAAAACTCCCAATTAATGCAAGAAGCAGCCAAGGTAAACGCGCTTTTGTCAGTTCCCAGATGCTGTCATCTGCTTCAACGTCTTGAGAGATACCCGCAGCCATTTGGTAATCACGATCGGCTTCGTCTTTAATAACGTCAACAATATCGTCAATGGTGATACGACCAACCAAACGTCCGGTTTCATCAACAACAGGAATGGCTTCTAAATCGTACTTCTGCATAATGCGGGCAACTTCGGTATCTTCGGTATCAACCTTAACAGAATCTACTTTTGGGATATAGATTTCCTTGATTTGTGTGGTGGTTGATGAGGTAATAAGATCTTTTAACGACAAACGACCTTTTAAGCGGTCTTCATCATCAACCACGTAAATAGAATGTACACGCGAAACGTTTTCTGCCTGTTTGCGAATTTCCTGAATACACGTTAATACATTCCAGTTTTCGTTCACCTGAATGTACTCTTTCGCCATTAAACCACCTGCAGTATCTTCATCGTACCGCAAAAGTTCAACAATGTCTTTGGCGTGTTCAAAATCTTCTAATTCCGAGATTACCTCGTCTTTCATTTCTTCCGACAGTTCGGCGATAATATCCACCGCATCATCGGTATCCATTTCGTCTAACTCTTCGGCAATTTCTTTGGCAGAAAGGTTGTTTAATATTTTTTCACGAACTTCTTCGTCTAATTCCAATAGAATTTCAGAACTGATTTCCGATTCGATTATGCGGAAAAGATAACCTGCATCTTCGCCGTCTAATTCGTTCATCAGTTCTGCAATATCAGCAAAGTGGATATCCTCGAGCCTGCGAAGTATTTCGCGTTCGTTTTTTTCGGCAATTAAGCCTTCGATCTCTTGGATAAATTCTTTACTGATTTTAAACTGCATGCGCTTCTATTTTTTGTGTAAGTACGATAAATTCTTCCACACTTAGTTGTTCGGGACGAAGGTTAAAAACGGCATCGTCTTTAATTTCTTCTGATATAAAACTTTTTAAACTGTTGCGCATGGTTTTTCTACGCTGGTTAAATGCTGATTTTACTACGGTATAAAACAGTTTTTCGTTACACGGCAGGCTGTAATTTTCTTTGCGGATCATACGCATTACCCCCGATTTTACTTTTGGCGGCGGCGTAAAAACATGTTCCGATACGGTAAAAAGATATTCGGTATCGTAAAAAGCCTGTGCTAAAACCGACAATATTCCGTAGGTTTTACTGCCTTTTTTCTCGCAAATACGTGCAGCAACTTCCTTTTGAAACATTCCCGAAAATTCCGGTATCTGATCGCGCATTTCTAAAGCCCTGAAAACAATCTGCGTAGAAATGTTGTACGGAAAGTTTCCTATAATGGCAAACTGATCATCGTTAAAAATCTTCTTTAAATTATACTTTAAAAAATCTTCGCCAATAATATGATTGTGTAACTTTGGGTAATGTTTTTCAAGATAATCAACAGATTCTTTATCAATTTCAACGACAAAAGTTTCAACCGGTTTTTCCAGAATGTATTTTGTAAGCACGCCCATTCCCGGACCAATTTCCAACACTTTGTTGTAACCGTTTAGGGTTAGTGTATCGGCAATATTCTTTGCAACACTTTCATCGTTTAAAAAGTGCTGACCAAGATGCTTTTTTGCCTTTACTTTGTCAGAATTATTCATGTTCGCTGATGATTTCAAGATCGGTGCGGAATGTAAGCATTTTGTCTGCAAAAAGCTGTAAACCTTCGCTGCGCAATAAAGGTGCGTGATTGTTTTTGTAATCATCTAACGCTGCCTGGTTTTCTGCAAAATACTGAACCGAATAGGTAACGCCGCCCATGTCTTCATCAACCAAAACTTTTACCAAACGTGCCGATTTAAAACAACCGGTGTTGAGCATTTCCTTAATGTGTTTGGTTTGCATCCAGTTAAGCCATTGTTCGTGAACAGACTCGTCTATATTTATGGTAACATTGTAAATAATCATAGTTTCCTGTGTTAGGATTTGTTTAAAAACCAATGTCATTTCAAGTGAAGCAAAGTGATTTTTCTGAAATCTTAAAGATTCTCTTTTCGCTCTGCTACATTCGAAATGACATTAAAGTTGTTATTCCTTTTTAAAATTAATTAATAATATCGAATCCGCAGTAAGGTTTTAACACATCGGGTATCACAATACCTTCGGGTGTTTGGTAATTTTCTAAAATACCTGCCAATACGCGGGGTAAAGCCAACGATGAACCGTTTAAGGTATGCGCCAACTGTGTTTTTCCGTCTTTGCCTTTAAAGCGTAATTTTAAGCGGTTTGCCTGAAATGTTTCAAAATTTGATACCGAAGAAATTTCTAACCAACGATCTTGCGCTGTTGAAAATACTTCGAAATCATAAGTTAAGGCAGATGTAAAGCCCATATCGCCACCACATAAACGTAAAATACGGTATGGTAGTTTTAATTCGTTCAAAATTTCTTTTACGTGTTCCACCATTCCTTCTAACGCTTCGTACGATTTTTCTGGATGTTCAATACGTACAATTTCGACCTTATCAAACTGGTGTAAACGGTTTAAACCGCGAACATGAGCTCCCCAAGATCCAGCTTCTCTACGAAAACATGGTGTGTAAGCTGTTGCAAGAACAGGTAATTCGTTTTCCTGTAAAATAACATCACGAAAAATGTTTGTAACCGGAACTTCGGCTGTTGGAATTAAATATAAATCGTCTTTAGCATCATGGTACATTTGTCCTTCTTTATCAGGTAACTGACCCGTACCGTAGCCCGATGCTTCGTTAATTAAATGTGGAACCTGATATTCTTTATAACCTGCATCGGTATTTTTATCTAAAAAATAACTGATTAAGGCGCGCTGTAACTTGGCACCTTTGCCTTTGTAAACCGGGAAACCCGGAGCGGTGATTTTTGTTCCTAATTCAAAATCAACAATGTCGTATTTTTTAATAAGATCCCAATGCGGTACGGCACCTTCATGCAATGTTGGAATATCGCCCGATTGAAAAATATTTAAATTATCATCTGCACTTTTTCCCTGCGGAACAATATCTGCCGGTGTATTTGGCAATTTGTATAATTCTTGTGTAAGCTCTTCGGTAACGCTGTTTAAAACTTCTTTTAAATCAGCAGTTTTATCCTTAAGCTTTGCTGTTTTTTCTTTTAAGATTTCGGCTTTAGATTTTTCGCCGTTACGCATTAAATCACCAATTTCTTTGGATAGCTTGTTCGATTCTGCCAAGATGTTGTCTAATTCAACCTGTGTTGCTCTGCGTTGTTCATCCAAGTCTATAACTTTTTGAATCATTTCAGTAGCATCAAGATTTCTTTTTGCAAGGGCTTTTACCACTTGTTCCTGATTTTCTCTAATGTAAGCTATCTGTAACATAAATAAATAATTGTTAAACGGCAAATTTACATAAATTCTTTGTGAATAGGTAACTATTGCGTTAATAATTCTTTGGTTTCAATGTGGTTGAACTTCAAAGAAATAATAGTATTTTTACCCAAATTAGTATCTTTATGAAAAGAGCATTTTTTGTTCTGGCTTGCGGTTTGTTTACCTTGTCTTCGGTGGCACAGATCTCGGCTAATACACAAGACGAATACCGTTTGTACGAAAAGCAGGCGGCAGAAAAACGTTTGGCATTTAAACAAAATCCGAACACGTTTAACTACGATGTAAAACATCAGAAACTGGAATTGAATGTAGATCCATCTCAATATTACATTAGCGGAGCAGTTACCACGAAGTTTGTGCCCAACCAGAATTTACAGACCATTGTTTTCGATTTAAGTCATGAACTTACCGTTAGCGCGGTAACACAAGGTTCGCAGTCTGCTACGTTTACACAGGCAAATAACGAATTGGTTATACATCTTCCGCAAACAGTAGCATCTGGTACGCAGGGCGAAGTAAAGATAACATACGCAGGTACACCGCCAAGCGATAACGAAGCTTTTACACAGAGTTATCATAACAATACTCCGATTATTTGGACACTTTCGGAACCTTTCGGAGCAAAAGACTGGTGGCCTTGCAAACAATCATTAAACGATAAGGTAGATGCCATTGATATTTACCTTACTGCCCCAACGGGAATGGTTTCGGTTGCAAATGGGGTAGAGCAGTCGCAGGTTACAAATAACAACGGCACAAAAACCACACATTTTAAACACAATTTTCCAATTCCGGCATATTTGGTAGCCATTGCGGTTACCGATTATCAAATCTATAATCAAACGGCGGGCACAACACCAAATACATTTCTGGTGGTTAACTATCTGTATCCCGAAAATTATAATTCAAGCGTAAGTCAGCTGGCAGTTACCTTGCCAATTATGGATGTTTTTGAAAAATTGTTTGGAACGTATCCTTTTCATACCGAAAAATATGGTCATGCCGAATTTGGATGGGGCGGAGGAATGGAGCACACCACGGTTTCTTTTATGGGTGGATTTTCCCGTGGATTGATTGCTCATGAACTGGCACACCATTGGTTTGGAAACAAGGTTACCTGCGGAAGCTGGAAAGATATCTGGATTAACGAAGGTTTTGCAGAATACATGGCGGGTTTGGTTGTGGAACATTTAGATGGACAAAATCAATTTGATAGCTGGAAAGGCGGAAAAATCAACAGTATTACATCGGCACCGGCAGGTAATGTGTATTTAACTGATGCACAGGCTTTGGATTCGGATCGAATTTTTAGCGGACGCTTAACTTATAACAAAGGATCTATGGTGGTGCACATGTTGCGCTACGTTTTGGGCGATGAGGATTTTTACCA
>Ga0213829_1001273_pt1 | contig 18365 bp, 19 predicted proteins | sample MC6MC0896MG_FD_180665 | JGI IMG/M metagenome (GOLD analysis project Ga0213829, IMG submission 180665) | Enriched soil aggregate microbial communities from Iowa State University, Ames, United States - MC6-MC0896-MG | ecosystem: Environmental > Terrestrial > Soil > Unclassified | place: USA: Iowa...
CCAGGCCTGGTACAGGGCCGGACGGATCAGGTCGTTCATGGCCGCGTCGACGATGGCGAAGTCTTTGTGTTCGGTGTGCTTGAGGTACTCGACCTGGGTCAGCAGCACGCCAGCGTTGGCGACGACGAAACGGCCCGGCTCGAACACCAGCGCCAGGTCACGACCGTCGAGACGCTCGCGCACGGCCTTGATGTAATCGGCAGCCAGCGGCGGCTCTTCATCGCGATAACGCACGCCCAAACCACCACCGAGATCGATGTGGCGCAGATAGATCCCGCATTCGCCGAGGCGATCGACCAGGGCCAGCAGGCGGTCGAGGGCATCGATGAACGGCGGCAAGGTGGTCAGTTGCGAGCCGATATGGCAGTCGACGCCGACCACCTCCAGGTTAGGCAGCTGTGCGGCGCGGATGTAAACATCTTCGGCGTCGGCAATGGCGATGCCGAACTTGTTCTCTTTGAGACCGGTGGAAATGTACGGGTGCGTACCGGCATCGACGTCCGGGTTCACGCGCAGCGAGATCGGTGCGCGTACGCCCAGCTCGGCGGCGACAACCTGCAGGCGCTCCAGCTCATCGGTGGATTCGACGTTGAAGCAATGCACGCCGACTTCCAGGGCGCGACGCATGTCGTCACGGGTCTTGCCGACGCCGGAGAACACGATCTTGTCGGCGCTGCCACCAGCGGCCAACACGCGTTCCAGCTCGCCACGGGAGACGATGTCAAAACCGGCGCCAAGACGCGCCAGGACATTCAGTACACCCAGGTTGGAGTTGGCCTTGACCGCAAAGCAGACCAGGTGTGGCGTGCCGGCCAGTGCATCGGCGTAAGCCAGGTACTGGGCTTCGATGTGGGCACGGGAGTAGACGTAAGTCGGCGTGCCAAAGCGTTCGGCGATGGCAGACAGGGCAACACCTTCCGCGAACAGTTCACCGTCACGGTAGTTAAAAGCGTTCATGATGTTCCCTTATTGGTAGACGTCGTGCTTGTGAGCTTTGGACGCAGGCTGCTGTTGCGACGACTTGGCTTGCTCGACAGGGTCCTGGTTCTCATCAGGCAGATACAGCGGGCCTTTTTGACCACAGGCCGTTAACACGCCGGCAAAAGCGACGAGCGAAGCGAGCGCAACAAGGGAAGAGATCAGGCGCTTCATGGCGAAATCCTTGAAAATGCATTAATTGCGCCGGAGTATACCGGCCACCCGGCAGCTTGCCTATGTAACGCAGCTCCCGTCCGGCGGGGCTTGGGCGGATGCCGGCCAGCCTGTTGCAATCTCTTGTTGGAGCTGGCTTGCCAGCGAAAGCGTCGGTTCAGGCAGCAAAGATGTTGGATGTGCTGGCCTCTTCGCTGGCAAGCCAGCTCCTACAGTGACCGTGTCAGACAGCTTTAATGATGTTGGATGTGCCGGCCTCTTCGCCGGCAAGCCGGCTCCTACAGGTCCGTGGTTGATGTACCTATATCGGCGCTTGGTCGTTATCCTTTGCAATCCCCGGGGCTCGCCCGTATCTTGCGGCGCTTGAGCGTGATCAGACATTTTTTGAGGTTGCCGCAATGAGTTTGACTGAAGCCCGTTTCCACGATCTGGTCGATGCCACCCAGCAAACGCTGGAGGATATTTTCGACGAGAGTGACCTGGATCTCGATCTGGAGAGCTCGGCCGGTGTGCTCACCGTCAAGTTCGAAAACGGTACGGCGCTGATTTTCAGCCGCCAGGAACCGTTGCGTCAGCTGTGGCTGGCGGCAGTGTCCGGTGGCTTCCACTTCGACTATGACGAAGAGAGCGAGCGATGGATGTGCGACAAGAGCGAAGAGCAATTGGGCGAAATGCTCGAGCGCATCGTCAAGCAGCAGGCTGACGTCGAACTCGATTTCGAAGGTCTGTGAGACAGTGACCCAGCCTGCTCCCGTTCGTGCGCCCAAACCGCTCTACAGCAATGTCAGCCCGGCGGTGCCTTCGCCGTGCAGCGGTGTGTGTCGGCTGGATGAGCAGAAGGTTTGCCTTGGGTGTTTTCGTCATGTCGAAGACATCCGCGAATGGCGCTCGGCCGATGATGAGCGCCGCCGGGTGATTTGCGCCCAGGCCTCCTATCGCAAGGCCACTGCCAATCCCCTGTAGGAGCTGCCGCAGGCTGCGATCTTTTGATTTTGATCTTCAGCGATTCCCGATCGATTAAAAAACCAGATCAAAAGATCGCAGCCTTCGGCAGCTCCTACGCCGCCGAGTGGCGGCTTGTATATTTATTGAGCTGTGATAGTGTCCGGGTACGCCTCAACCCATCGAGGCTCGTGAAAACCCCGCCTTTTTCTGGCGGGGTTTTGCTTTTTTCGTGCAGAAGAAAGGAGTCTGCCCTGATCATGACCGCACCTTCCATCACCCTTACCCGTCTGGACGTACAACGTCTGGAGCGCCTGATCGACAGCCTGGATGACACGCTGCCAGGCGTTATCGCGCTGCAAACCGAACTGGATCGCGCCGATACTCTGGTCGGTCACGATGAAGTGCCCGCCGATGTCGTGACCATGAATTCCCGTGTGCATTGCCGTGAAGAGAGCAGCGGCAAGGATTACCACCTGACGCTGGTTTACCCCAAGGACGCCAATGCCGACGAAGGCAAGATTTCCATTCTGGCGCCAGTAGGCAGCGCCTTGCTCGGCCTCAAGGTTGGCCAGCATATCGATTGGCCGGCCCCGGGCGGCAAGACCCTCAAGCTGACCCTGCTGGAAGTCGAATCACAGCCTGCCAATGGCGGCCACTTCCCGGAATGACATGCCCCTCAGATCTGCTCGAGCGCTTCATTCAATCCGCGCTCCAGATCGGCCTTGTAGCGCAAATACAGATTACTTGAACGCTGGCCATCACCGAGCAGGCCGGACAAGTCCAGGTCGGTGATGTAGCAACGGTATCGCGCGCGCTCGCGCCGTTGCGCGACGATTTCCCTGGCGACCACGCTGAACAGCTGGTCGCCATGTTCCAGCTCTGAAAACTCCCGCTGATTGCAATACAACGTGACCTGCACCTGGCCCGGTGCGGCATTGCCGACGATTGCCTGCACGTCGTAGAAATGTTCGTTGACCGGGGTTTGCGGCGCTGGTCGGGCTTCGACCCGACGGGCCCGCACAGGGCCCGAGGGCAGCAGTTGGAAATACACGGTGTCCAGGCTCAGGGGCCGGGCAGCCTCCATCGGCAGCGAGGCGTCGCGCCGGTATTGGATCGATTGCAGGAATCTTTGCAGCGGCACCAGCAGGCTTTGCTCATCGTGGTAGGGCACGCGTTGGTGCCACAGGGCATTGAATTCATCCAGTACGTACAGATGGGCGTGAAGCTCGTTGATCCGATAGAACACCTGAACGCATTCGGGCTGCCCCATCGGTAATACCAGCGCCAGATCATGATCTTCAAGCGCCATCGGGTCCATGTGCAACGGGCTGTAACGGGTAAGGTCTGCGCCCAGGTATTCGACCAGCGCCGGCAGCGAGGCGAGGGCGACGTGCTTGACATGGCCGGGCACCAGTTCCAGCACATGGAAATGCTGCTGGACCTGAATCAGGTAGCGCTGATTGAGTTCACTCAGCAGCAGGTTTTGCGCGGTGTCGAGAATGTCTTCAACCCGCCGGGCGATAAATTGCGCGCGGTTGTGGCAAAAGCAATGAACCCGCAGTCGGGGCGGTTGCAGCCCCTTCGGCAGATTGTTGAGGTAATCGCGTACGCAGGCAAGCAAGGCATGGGGGCCATCGAAACGGCTGACCAGTACCTCGTTCCAGCTGTTGAGCGTGACCTGGTCCAGAGTCAGCACCAGATTTTCCCGAACCCCGGCATAACTCAGAGAATCGGTGCGCTCGGTGGTCATCAGGATATTCAGGTCGCGGTGGTGCTTGAGCGGATCGGTGCCGACGTTTACCAGGATCAGCACTTCGCTGGGCACACTCACGCGCAATAACGGTTCTTCGGCGACGGTCGCCAGGGGCATGGCGATGCTCTGTTGCAGGCTGCCGAGCAGGTTGAACAGTTCGTACTCGCTCAGGTCGCTGCTGCCCGGGTGCAAGGCCAGGCGGGTGCTGCTGTCGATGACGCCATTGCGGTGGCACCAGGTCAGCAGCTCCAGCAATTGGCGGCTGCGCTTGATCGGCGCGAAATGCTCCCACTCGTGGGTGGTCAGGCTGCCGTTATACAAACCCCAATGAGTGTCTCCTGGCGCTTTCTTGTTCGGCACCTGCACCAGGGTCAGGGTGTCTTCGGCCAGGTCCGGAGCGATGCCCGGGTTGATGAACTCGACCTTGTTCGCCTTGCGCTCGAAGGCCGCATACAGCCGTCGACCGAGCACATTGAGCTCGCGTTTATTGATCAGGCTGACGGTGTGTTCGTTGCGGGCGAACCGGCTCAGGAAGCGGTAGCTGTAAGTGAGCTCATTAACCAGGGCCCGGTGCTCCGAGCCAACCTGGCGGACTTTCCACTGGCTGCGGCTATCGAGCAGGGCCAGCTGGCGTTGATCCCAGTGCCATTCGTGGGCCAGGCGCTCAAGCAGCGCGCGTTGCCAGCTCGCACTGCGACTGCTGCTGCCGGTGAGCTTGCGATTCACCTTCAAATACAGCGCGCGTCGTACCAGCTCCAACCGTTCCGGTTCGTCACGGGCGCCAAGGTATTGCTCGAGACGTCGGTAAACCATGACGTAGGGATCCAGCTCGTCGAGGTCGAGCTGGTTGGCGAACACGGCGTGTTTGAAGCGCAGGCTCAGGCAATGGACTTGGGGGTGTTCGCTGGCATAGACCTCGGTCAGCAGCAACTTGAGCAGCGACTTGTAGGGCGATTCGATGCCCTTGAAGAGCTGCCACAGGCCGGCGCCGATGAATTCGCCGGGCGGAATGTGTGCCAGGTGTCCCAGGTCCAGGGTTTCGTCGGCCCGGATGAAGCGTTTGGAAAGCAATGCGTGTGTGTAATCTTCGTAGGCAACCTCCGCATAAACCGGTACCAGCCACCAGATCGGCGTGCGTCCGGCCAGCCAGATCGCGGTGCGGTAGAACTCGTCCAGCAGCAGATAGTGCTGGGTGCTGCCACAGTCTTCCGAGCTCAGTTGATGGTCGCGATCGCCAAGCACGAAGCGGGCCGGGTCGATCAGGAAAAAATGCGCCTCGGCGCCCTGGCTGATGGCCCAGGTTTCGAGCAACTGGCACTTTTTACGCAACTCGGTCAGATCGCTTTCGCTCAAATCCGGTGCGTGACAGACCCATACGTCCATGTCGCTCTGATCGGCCTGGGCCAGGGTGCCGAGGCTGCCCATCAGAAACAGGCCGTGAATCGGTCGGGGCGGATTGCTGCCGTGACGCGGTTTATAGGAAAACGAGCGGGTCAGGCGCTGGGCTTCGGCGAGGACGTTGGCGTCCGGTTCGTAGTTCGACAATCCGGCCGGCGTGTTGCCCGAAACGTAACCTGGCAGCAGCGGATGATTGACATGAAAAAACAGCGGCAGCAGGGTCAGCACGCTTTGCTGTCGGGTTGAAAGCCCGCTCATGGCGCGCGCCATGCGGCCCTCGTTGAGCTTCAGGAACCGTGCACGCAGTTGGCCAAGTACCTTGCGGTCGATGCCTTCTTCCAGGTCGGGGCGGATCTCATGGGGGTGGGTCATGTCAGCTCAAACCGGTTCGATAAATCCGGACGTGGAAGGCCTCGGGATAAAGGGCAGTTTAGCGCCTCGGCCCCGGGACTTTTAAGCTGGTTTTGTTTTTCTGGCGTCAGATTTCTATCGTTGGCACGGCAGATCGCCGCGCAGTAGCCAGCAGTTCACAGCCTGTGCCCGCGGAAATCCCGAGGCAGGGGTTTCCGTGGGCGACGCGATAACTCAGGCTGTTTCCTGGACGCTCAGAATAGTCAGAACGGTTTGTATATTTTGCGCGGCGTCACGTCCCAGGCTGGTCAGGTAACCGCCATCGGGCTGGTCGATCAGCTCTTTTTCGTGCAGGCGTTTGGCAGCGTCAATGTGTTTCTGGGCAGCGGTCTGATGAATTTTCAAACCTTCCTGGGAACTGTCCAGGTTAAAGAGGGCGAGGACTTCCAGTTCGGCAACCAACTCAGGGGTAAGCGACATAAGGACTCCAGACTTTCTAGGAATTGGACGATAGCGCCCCTAAGGTGAGCCCACTTGTGCGGCATGTCCAGTGCTCGCGACAGGGTTTTTTTGCCTCGGCTTGCATTCCTTGATTGCAGGGTTGTTTCCGTAGGAGCGAGGCTTGCCCGCGAAGGCTTCACCGCGGTATGCCTGAGGAACCGCTTCGCGGGCAAGCCTCGCTCCTACGGTCGGGGGGCGGGGTTATTTCTTTTCCGGCGGCAACTCTGGCAGAGCCCGCAGCGCCGTTTCGTACCATTCGGTGTTGAACGCGCGGTCTTCTTCTAGGATCGCGTCGATTTCCACCGCCAGGACATGGGCCATCAGGTTGAGGATTTCTTCGCGTTCGTAACCCACCAGGGTCAGCTTGTTGAAGGTCGCCTTGGCCGCTGGCGGATTGTCGCTCTCGATCTGGTTCTCGATGGCTTCGACCAGGGTGTTTTCGGCGAACTCTTCGTCGTCGATATCGTCTTGGTCATTGTTGGGGTTTTGCTCGCTCATGGCAGGCTCCTCAAGGAAAGACGGCCAGTTTACCTGCATTCAGCGCTGTGATGCTGCTGGCGAGAAGCGCCCGGGCATTCTATAACTGGCGCTGCCAACCCCTTGCACGGCCTGGAGGCTACGAGATGCTCAAGCTTTATGGATTTTGTGTCAGCAATTACTACAACATGGTCAAGCTGGCATTGCTGGAGAAAGGACTGCCGTTTGAAGAAGTGCCCTTTTATGCCGGCCAGAGCCCTGAGGCGCTGGCTATCAGTCCGCGCGGAAAGGTTCCGGTGTTGCGCGACGAGCAAGGTTTTATCAACGAAACCAGCGTGATTCTGGAATATATCGAGCAGATCCGGAAAGGCACGCCGCTGCTGCCGAGCGATCCTTTCGAGCGGGCGCAGGTTCTGGCGCTGGCCAAGGAAATCGAGTTGTACATCGAGCTGCCGGGGCGCGCCTGTTACCCCGAGGCGTTCTTCGGCATGTCGGTGCCGGATGCGATCAAGGACAAGGCCAAGGCTGAACTGCTGCTGGGGTTTGCATCCTTGGCCAGGCACGGCAAATTCGCCCCTTATGTGGCTGGCGAAAATTTGAGCGTAGCGGATTTGTATTTCCTGTACAGCGTGCCGCTGGCTTGTGCGGTGGGGAAGAAGCTATTCGATATCGACCTGTTGGCTGAGATGCCGGCGGCCAAGGCATTGTTGGAGCGGCTGGAGCAAAATCCGAACGTGCAGCGGATCGCGGCGGACAAAGACGCGGCGATGCCGGCGTTTATGGCGATGGTTGCGGCCAGGAAGTAGGTTTTGTAGTGATCTGAAGTCAGTCATCGCGAGCAAGCTCGCTCCCACAGGATCTCCGCCTGGCCCAAATCCCCCGGCAAACAGAGAAACCTGTGGGAGCGGGCTTGCCCGCGATGCTTTTAGCGGCTGGCGAGGAGTGCCTGGCCGCGCACCACAGCCTGCTTGACCTGCGCCGGCGCAGTCCCGCCGATATGATCACGGGCGTTCACCGAGCCTTCCAGGGTCAGCACTTCAAACACGTCCTGATCGATCTGGTCACTGAACTTGCGCAGCTCTTCCAGGCTCATTTCCGCCAGGTCCTTGCCGCTTTCCACGCCGTACTTCACCGCATGGCCAACAATTTCGTGGCAGTCACGGAAGGGCAGGCCCCGACGCACCAGGTAGTCGGCCAGGTCGGTGGCGGTGGAGAAGCCGCGCAGGGCCGCTTCGCGCATCATTGCGTGCTTGGGTTTGATCGCCGGGATCATGTCGGCAAAGGCCCGTAGCGAGTCGCGCAGCGTGTCGGCGGCGTCGAACAGTGGTTCCTTGTCTTCCTGGTTGTCCTTGTTGTAGGCCAGGGGCTGGCCTTTCATCAGGGTCAGCAAGCCCATCAGCGCGCCGAACACGCGGCCGGTCTTGCCACGCACAAGCTCGGGCACGTCCGGGTTTTTCTTTTGCGGCATGATCGAACTGCCGGTGCAGAAACGGTCCGGCAGATCGATGAACTGGAACTGGGCGCTGGTCCACAGCACCAGTTCTTCGGAGAAACGCGACAAGTGCATCATCGCGATGCTCGCCGCCGAACAGAACTCGATAGCGAAGTCACGATCGGACACGTTGTCCAGCGAGTTGCCACCCACGGCGTCGAAGCCCAACAGTTGCGCGGTATATTCGCGATCGATCGGGTAGGTCGTGCCGGCCAGCGCGGCGCTGCCCAATGGCATGCGGTTGGTACGCTTGCGGCAGTCCACCAGGCGCTCGTAGTCACGGCTGAGCATTTCGAACCAGGCCAGCATATGATGCCCGAAGGTCACCGGCTGCGCGGTTTGCAGGTGAGTGAAACCAGGCATGATGCTGCCGGCTTCGCGCTCGGCCTGTTCCAGCAAGCCTTGTTGCAGACGGGTGATTTCGCTCAGGATCAGGTCGATCTCGTCACGCAGCCACAAGCGAATGTCGGTGGCGACCTGGTCGTTGCGGCTGCGACCGGTGTGCAGCTTTTTACCCGTCACGCCAATGCGGTCAGTCAGGCGCGCCTCGATGTTCATGTGCACATCTTCGAGGTCGATGCGCCAGTCGAACTGGCCGGCCTCGATTTCACCCTGGATGGTCTTCAGGCCATCGGTGATGCTGTCGCGCTCGGCATCGGTCAGCACACCGACCTTCGCCAGCATGGTGGCGTGGGCGATCGAACCCATGATGTCATGGCGGTAGAGGCGCTGGTCGAAGTCGACCGATGCGGTGAAGCGGGCGACGAAGGCGTCGACGGGTTCACTGAAGCGGCCGCCCCAGGACTGGTTGGTCTTGTCAGTGCTCATGAATTCGCTCGTATCGGCTGAAGAAAGATGGCGTTGAAAGCTGTCGCGGATAATAACAGGGTTGCCAATCCTGTCGCTGACACTGGTCGACAGGTTTTTTTCCGGATGCGTCGGCCCATACTCAAAGCAAGCTGCACGTAAATTGCGCAACGATATTTTTCAATTGAGCAATATCGTCGCGGCAACCGTCTACAGTTGGACAGTAGGGATCAGCGCACTTCCGGGCGCTGCAGCTGCCTATAAAAAGAGGGGGTGTTCATATTGTGTATCAGAAAACCCTGTGGCGATGCCTCGCCAGTGCGGGCCCGGGCCGCCAAATGCACGCCAGATGAAAATTTAGCCGTCCGACCGGCGGCACTTTTTGGCCCTCGCGCTAGTCTTAGCGTGGATCGCGGTGACGGACGTCACTTCACCTGTCTACGTTATCCTTTTGCGAGACTCACGCAGGAATCCAGCGCAATATGAATGTCCTGATCGTTGATGACGAACCCCTGGCCCGCGAGCGCCTGAGCCGAATGGTCGGCGAACTCGAGGGATACAGTGTCCTGGAGCCCAGCGCTACGAACGGCGAAGAGGCGTTGGCACTGATCGACAGTCACAAACCGGATATCGTGTTGCTCGATATCCGCATGCCGGGCCTCGATGGCCTGCAAGTGGCTGCCCGATTGTGCGAACGCGAAACCCCGCCAGCCGTGGTGTTTTGCACAGGGCCCGATGAATTTGCCGTGGAAGCCTTACAGGCAAGCGCCGTAGGCTATCTGGTGAAACCTGTGCGTACAGAACAGTTACATGAAGCGTTAAAGAAAGCCGAGCGACCCAATCGTGTCCAGCTCGCCGCCCTGACCCGCCCGGCTGCCGAGAGTGGCAGCGGACCTCGCAGCCATATCAGCGCCCGTACCCGAAAAGGGATCGAACTGATTCCCTTGGGTCAGGTGGTCTACTTTATTGCCGACCATAAATACGTGACCTTGCGCCATGAAGGTGGCGAGGTGCTGCTGGATGAGCCTCTCAAGGCCCTCGAAGATGAATTCGGCGACCGTTTCGTGCGCATTCACCGCAATGCGCTGGTGGCCCGTGAGCGAATCGAACGCCTGCAACGCACGCCTCTGGGACATTTTCAGCTCTTTCTCAAAGGCTTGAACGGTGACGCCTTGATCGTCAGCCGTCGTCATGTGGCGGGCGTTCGCAAAATGATGCAACAGCTTTAATTCGCCGGTCTCAGGCGAACTTCACACCCGATTGCCGGACATCCGGGGCCAGGGAGGGCAGGCGTTAGCTGATACAAGTCAAAGTGGATTTGGCTGAGCTGTTATTATCCGCCGTATCTATTCAGTACGGATTGATTGATCCATGTCCTCTCGCGAAATCCGCATCGCCACCCGCAAAAGTGCTCTCGCCCTGTGGCAGGCCGAATACGTCAAAGCCCGCCTGGAAGAGGCTCATCCCGGGCTGCTCGTGACCTTGGTACCCATGGTCAGTCGTGGCGATAAACTGCTCGACTCGCCCTTGTCGAAAATCGGCGGCAAGGGTCTGTTCGTCAAGGAACTGGAAACCGCGCTGCTGGAAAACGAAGCCGACATCGCAGTGCACTCCATGAAGGACGTGCCGATGGACTTTCCCGAAGGCCTTGGTCTGTTCTGTATTTGCGAGCGCGAAGATCCGCGCGATGCATTCGTCTCCAATACTTATGCGAGCCTGGATGAGTTGCCCCAAGGCAGCATTGTCGGCACCTCCAGCCTGCGCCGCCAGGCCCAGTTGCTGACCCGTCGCCCGGACCTTGAAATCCGCTTCCTGCGCGGCAACGTCAACACCCGGCTGGCCAAGCTTGATGCCGGCGAATACGACGCCATCATCCTGGCCGCTGCCGGCCTGATTCGTCTTGGCTTCGAAGATCGCATCACTTCGGCCATCAGCGTCGACGACAGTCTGCCGGCCGGTGGCCAGGGCGCGGTGGGGATCGAATGCCGCAGTGTCGACAGCGACATCCATGCGTTGCTGGCGCCGCTGCACCATCAGGATACTGCCATTCGCGTCACCGCCGAACGTGCCCTCAACAAACACCTCAATGGCGGCTGCCAGGTGCCGATCGCCTGCTACGCCCTACTTGAAGGCGACCAGATCTGGTTGCGTGGCCTGGTGGGCGATCCGAGCGGCGGTCTGCTGCTCAGTGCACAAGCCCGTGCGCCACAGGGTGATGCCGAAGCCTTGGGGGTGCAAGTGGCTGAAGACCTGCTGAGCCAGGGCGCCAACGACATCCTGAAGGCGGTCTACGGCGAGGCAGGTCACGAGTGACCGGCTGGCGCCTGTTACTGACGCGTCCTGCGGATGAGTCAGCGGCGCTGAGCGACGCTTTGGCGCAAGTGGGGATTTTCAGCAGCAGTTTGCCGCTTTTGGAGATCGAGTCGATTCCTGTCTCTGACACAATGCGTGAGGTGATCCGGGATCTGGAGCGCTATTGCGCGGTGATCGTGGTCAGCAAGCCGGCTGCCAGGATGGCGGTGGGCTTGCTGGGCCAGTATTGGCCACGATCCCCTTGCCTGCAGTGGTTCAGCGTGGGCGCGGCGACTGCGCAGATCTTCCAGGCGCGCGGGGTGGACGTCAGCTTCCCGGTCGAGGGCGATGACAGCGAAGCCTTGCTTGAACTTCCCCGGCTGCGCGAGGCTATCGCACGGGCCGATCCACGGGTGCTGATCATGCGTGGGGAAGGTGGGCGCGAGCTGCTGGCTGAGCGTTTGCGCGAGCTAGGTGCTAGTGTCGACTACCTGGAGTTGTACCGGCGAAAACTGCCGAACTATCCGCCAGCGACGCTGCCCGAGCGGATTCGGGCGGAACGCTTGAACGGGCTGGTGGTCAGCAGTGGACAGGGTTTTGAGCACCTGCGGCAGTTGGCCGGCGATGCCTGGCCGCAGCTGGCAGGGTTGCCGTTGTTTGTTCCAAGCCCCAGGGTTGCCGAGCTGGCATGCGCCGCCGGGGCTGAAAAAGTTGTGGATTGTCGTGGCGCCAGCGCCGCGGCTTTGCTAACGGCGTTGCGGGAGCATCCCGAACCCGTTCTCTAATGCAAAGGATGGATACGTGAGCGAAACAGCCTTGCCTAAAGATGATGTCCAGCCAGTGCTCGATACACCGGTTGAAACGCCTCCACCTGCTCAAGTGCAGCACCGAGGCAATGGCCTGGCAATGGTCGCGCTGCTGCTGGGCGCCGCCGGTGTTGCCGTGGGGGGCTGGGGCGTCTGGCAGGTGCGTCACCTGCAAGCCAATAACCAGCAGCAACTGAATCAGGTGCAGGCGTTGAACGATCAGGCGCAAAGCCTGAAGCTCAACGAGCAGCGCCTGACTGCGCGCCTCGAACAATTGCCCGCCGCTGACGAGCTTGCAGCAAGCAGTCGTTTGGTGGTCCAGCTCCAGGGCGACCAGCAGCGCCTGAACCAGCGACTGGAAACTGTCCTCGGCGCCAGCCGCAAGGATTGGCGCCTGGCCGAAGCCGAGCATTTGTTGCGTCTGGCCAGCCTGCGCCTTTCCGCGTTGCAGGACATCAGCAGCGCCCAGGCCCTGGTGCAGGGTGCCGATGAAATTCTCCGCGAACAGAACGATCCGGGTTCCTTCGCGGCGCGCGAACAGGTTGCCAAAACGCTGGTGGCGTTGCGCAGCACTGAACAGCCGGACCGCACCGGGCTCTTCCTGCGCCTGGGGGCGCTGCGCGACCAGGTGATCAACCTTACGGAACTGGCGCCCGAGTACAAGGATCGTGGCGAATCCCTGCTGGGACTGACCGCCGATGGCGACGGTGCCAGTCGCTGGGCGCAATGGTGGGATCAGATCTCGCGCTATATCCGCATCGATTTCAATGCCGACAAGAATGTTCGTCCGTTGCTGGCAGGGCAAAGCCTGAGTCAGGTGCGCCTGGCCCTGAGTCTGGCCCTGGAGCAGGCGCAGTGGGCCGCACTCAATGGTCAGTCCGCCGTTTACACCCAGGCGATGGTCGAGGCGCGGGATGTGCTCAAGGGCAACTTCAACCCGGACAACCCTCAGAGCAAAGTGATGCTTGAGCAGGTGGGCGAGTTGAGCAAGCAGCCGGTGAGTGTGGTCACGCCGGATCTGACCGGTACGCTGAGCGCGGTCCAGGGGTATCTGGAACGGCGTAATGTCAACGCCGAGGATTCCGTCAAGCCGATGGCCAAACCTGCCGCGAGCACCGAGCCGGAGGCCACGCCATGAAACGCCTCTACGTGATCGTGTTCCTGGTCATCGCCGCTGCAGCCGCGCTGGGGCTGGCGATTGCCGAGCATTCCGGCTACGTGCTGATCGCCTACAAGAGCTTTCGTTTTGAGTCGAGCCTATGGGCGACCCTGGCCCTGGTCGCCGTGCTCTGGCTGGTATTCTGGGGGATCAAGGCGTTGGTCGAACTGGTGATGACCTCCAGCGGCGTGGTCAACCCCTGGTCGCGGCGCAATCGCAGTCGCCGGGTGCAAGTAGCGATCGAACACGGGCAGCTGGATCTGGCCGAGGGGCGATGGGCCAGTGCCCAGCGTCATCTGCATCGGGCTGCCGAAGCCGAGCGCCAACCGCTGTTGTACTACCTGGGCGCTGCCCGCGCCGCGAACGAGTTGGGTCACTACGAGGAAAGCGACAGACTGCTGGAGCGCGCCCTCGAACGACAGCCTCAGGCCGAACTGGCAATCGCCTTGAGTCACGCTCAATTACAGACGGATCGCGGCGACACCGACGGCGCCCTGGTGACCCTGGAGGCCATGCGCGAGCGTCATCCACGTAACGTCCAGACCTTGCGCCAGTTGCATCGCCTGCATCAACAGCGCGGCGACTGGTCGGCGGTGATTCGCTTGCTGCCGGAACTGCGCAAGGACAAAGTCCTGCCACCGGCCGAGCTGGCCGAGCTGGAACGCCGGGCCTGGGGGGAAAACCTGTCCCTCGCTGCGCAGCAGGAAGCGGACGGAACGGTAGGGTTGCAATCGCTCAACCGCGCCTGGCAGCAGCTCACCTCCGCCCAGCGTCAGGAGCCGCAACTGGTGCTCGCCTATGCCGAGCAACTGCGGCAACTGGGGGCCCAGGTCGAAGCCGAAGAAGTCCTGCGTGTAGCCCTCAACCGCAACTACGACAGTCATCTGGCGCGCCTGTACGGGTTGGTACGCGGCAGTGATCCGGCACGTCAGCTGCACACTGCGGAAGCCTGGCTCAAGGATCATGCGGCCGACCCGAGCCTGTTGCTGACCCTCGGGCGCCTGTGTCTGCAAAGCAGTCTATGGGGCAAGGCCCGGGACTATCTGGAAAGCAGCCTGCGCGTGCAGCGCAATCCGGAAGCCTGCGCGGAACTGGCGCGATTGCTGGCGCAATTGGGCGACACTCAGCGCAGCAATCAGCTGTTCCAGGAGGGCTTGGGCCTGTTGGATGAGCGCCTGCTGGCGGCGCCGTTGCCGGTGCCGGTCCACGCTTGACAGAAAACCTGCGGCGGGTGAACTCGCCGCAGGCAACCCCCTGTTGCAGAGTGTGTTTTTGGAGAGCGAATTTTTACCTTTTAGTCCGTCGGCGGAATAATCCTACAAGGGACTACACCTGATCCTCTCGCTTCTGTCGGAAATTCCCTAAACATCTGCTGAACAGTCCCTGCCGACGTGCCTTGTAAGGCTAACGCGCTTTATTCTACCGTAACCGCCTGTCTCCACTGTTACGGATAAGCCATGTCTTTGGCCTGCTCACGCTCCTTGTTTTTCATGGCTTTCATTGCAGGCGCCCTGGCCCTGGGTGTTTCCTATTACCTGGAATATTCAGTCGGCCTCCATCCTTGCGGATTGTGTCTGTTGCAACGGATTTGCCTGGCGCTGCTCACGGGGATCAGCCTGATGGCTTCGGTGCATGGTCCCGGACGCTTTGGTACTTTCATGTACTGGCTGCTTGGTCTTTGTTGCACGCTGGCAGGTACGGTCACCGCGTTGCGGCAGGTGCTGTTGCAAAGCGGTCCGGTGCATCAGCTTTCGAACTGCGTTCCGAATCTGGCGGAGCTGTTCGCCACCACGCCCTGGATGTTGGTAGTGCAGCAGATGTTCGAAGGCACGACTGAATGCACGTACATTTCCTGGACATTGTTCGACCTGAGCATTCCGGAGTGGAGCCTGCTGTTCTTCGTCGCGATGATGATCCTGGGGGTTTGCCAGCTGTTGCGGCTGGTCTGGGTCGCGTGTCGGCGACCGCTCAGCGGCGAGTCGTCGCACCGGGCCTTGGTGGGTGATTAAACACTTGTATGAACTTTATCTCCTGCGTACCTTGAAGCCATTGTCGCGCGGGCATAATCTGGCCCGCACGTGTCATTGGAATTATGTTGCTCGAATGACGCTCTGCCTGGCCGATACTTGATGTTCAAGCGTGCGACAGGTGTAGGGCAGCATGACCCACAAGGGAAGAGAGACCGCCATGCTCGAAAGTTGTCAGAATGCTCAGGAACGTTGGGGTGGAGTTCATCTGCTGATCGACCGCTGGTTGCAGGAGCGTCACGAACTGGTTCGGGCCTATGATGATCTCGGGGCCAAGCCTGAGGCTCTGGGTGAAAACCGAAAACCGCTGCAGGAATTCTGCGGAGTGCTGGTCGACTACGTGTCTGCCGGGCATTTCGAGATCTACGAACAGCTGACGGGCGAAGCCAAGGCTTTTAACGACAAGCGCGGCCTGGATCTGGCCGAGACGATCTATCCACGCATCGACGTCATCACCGAGAAACTGCTCGCATTCAACGACCTCTGTGATGCAGGTAAATGCGTCGCCGAGAAGTTCAAGGAGTTGGGTGGCCTGTTGCACGAGCGTTTCGAACTGGAAGATTGCCTTATCGAAGTGCTGCACACTGCTCACAAGGAAGAGGATCCGGTTCAGGCCTGAACCCTTTTCCAGGACCTGCCTTGCTGCAAGATATTGAAAACGGTGCGCCATGCGCGCCGTTTTTCGTTTCAGCCGTTCAGCCCGTAGCGCCGCGTAATTCGACTTCGAACACCAGCGGCGTGAACGGCGCGATCAGGTCGCCAGCACCGTCGGCACCATACGCTTGGGCCGACGGAATCACCAATCGCCACCTGGCGCCGACCGGCATCTGTTGCAACGCCGTGCGCCATCCGCTGATCACGCTGTCGAGGCTGAACCATTGCGGCTGACTGTTCTGATCGAACACTGAGCCGTCGGGAAGGCGACCGACATACATCACCTGGACCTTGCCGTTCGGACCGGCTTTTGCACCGGTGCCCGGAGCCAGTTCCGTCAGCAATATTCCGTCTGCCAATTCGCGAACCCCAGGCCTGGCTTTTTCCTCTGCGAGAAAGCGCTGCTCACTTTCCAGGGCAACTTCGCTTTGCGGTATGGCCGGCCGCTCCGCAACCTGGGCTTCATGCTCGGCAAGAATCTGTTCGATCTGCTCATCTCTCAGTGCCAGGGGTTTGCCTTGATAGGCTTGCTGCAATCCTTCGACCAGCGCTTGAAGTTGCAGCTCGGGGACCTCTTGGCGCAAGCGTTCGCCAAGGCTTGCACCCAGGCTGTAGGCGAGATCGCGGGCGTCGTTTTCCGTGGATTTTTCCGCAGCTTGAGCCACGGAAAAGAACACGCAAAGCGATAAAAAAAGGTAACGCGACATGGGCACTCTCCGACCTGAGATGCGATGGATTATGCCAGTGTGAATGCGCTTAACGTTGAACTGGTTTTACGCAGGCGCAGAACATTTTCCATCCCTTGCAACGCAGTGCTTCGGTTGGTGTCAACATGCCCTAGCGGCGGTAGCAGCAGAGGTCTAGTATGAGCCGCACCCACGTCAGCCAGGAGGTAAACCATGTCGGCCACCAAGAAGCCTGTAAATACCCCGTTGCACTTACTCCAACAACTCTCGGGCAGCCTGCTCGAGCATTTGGAAACCGCTTGTTCCCAAGCCTTGGCTGATGCTGAAAAACTGCTCGCCAAACTGGAAAAGCAACGCGGCAAAGCACAGGAAAAACTGCACAAGTCCCGCACCAAATTGCAGGACGCTGCGTCGGCCGGCAAGGCCAAGGCGCAGACCAAAGCCAAGGGCGCGGTGAAGGAACTCGAGGACCTGCTCGACGCCCTGAAGGATCGTCAATCCGAAACCCGCAGCTACATCCTGCAACTCAAGCGCGATGCTCAAGAAAGCCTGAAACTGGCCCAGGGTGTCGGTCGTGTACAAGAGGCTGTCGGCAAGGCGTTGTCCCTGCGTTCAGCCAAGCCTGCTGCGGCGCCGGCGAAGAAAGCCGCTGCCAAACCGGCTGCTGCAAAAGCACCGGCCCAGCCTGCTGCTCCTGTTAAAAAAACCGCCGCCAAGGCACCGGTGAAGGCCGCCGCAAAACCAGCCGCTAAAACTGCGGCGAAAAAACCGGTAGCTGCCAGCGCTGCGAAACCAGCTGCCAGATCCACGGCTGCCAAACCTGCCGCTGCTAAAACTACGGCTGCCAAACCTGCTGCAAGAACCGCCGCTGCGAAACCGGCCGTGGCGAAAACCGCCGCTGCAAAACCTGCTGCTAAAACTGCCGCTGCGAAAACTGCTACCAAGCCTGCCGCAGCTAAAACCGCTGCCAAGCCGGCTGCAAAACCAACTGCAAAAACCGCTTCCGCCAAGCCAGCGACTGCCGCGAAAACTGCCGCAGCAAAACCTGCGGCTGCGAAGCCAGCTGCAAAACCCGCTGCAAAAACTGCAGCTACCAAGCCAGCTGCGAAGCCGGCCGCCAAGCCTGCAGCCAAACCGGCCGTGAGAAAACCGGCCGCCACTGCCAAGCCGACCCCTGCGCCCGCTGCCAACCCGGTGACGCCAGCGCCGTCTGCTTCGGCTTCGCCTGCAGCCACCAACTCGACCACCACGCCTGCGCCAACGCCAGCCGCTTCGTCGAGCACCAGCACCACCCCAACCAGCGCCTCCTAAGCGCCGGTTGCCGCGACGCGCAGCTGATGCTGCGCGTCGCGGTCCAGGTGGGCGGCACCTGCCGTCACACCTTCCAGCCAGGCCGATAGATCGGTCGCCCCACACTGCGGCCAACTGAGCGCCGATTGCTCAAGCCGCCTTAGCAAGTGTCGCTCGGCTTCGAGCTCCAGTGCCTTCACCTGTTCGCGCAATGTATTGAGTTCGATATCTGAAGCTGCAGCGGATTTCCATTGCATGCGCAATGCCCGCAGCGGCTTCACAACATCGGTGTCCCATGGCTCGGCCAGGTTGCGCAGCAGCAGCAATCGTTGCTCGTTACAGGCAACTCCCCGCTGTCCCAGCCACAGCCCACAGAGCAGCAGGCACACATTGGCGCCCGTCGACTGCAATTTCAGGCACGCGGCTTCGACGCCGGGACGGGCGTAAGTGTCAAGGGAAAAGCTCCACAGGTCAGGGGACATCGTGCTACTCGCGCCAGTTGCGAGCGAAGCTGGTAGACTCCGCCGCCATTATGATCCGACTTCAGAACCTGACTTTACAGCGTGGCCCGCAAC
>Ga0213829_1001276_pt1 | contig 18336 bp, 10 predicted proteins | sample MC6MC0896MG_FD_180665 | JGI IMG/M metagenome (GOLD analysis project Ga0213829, IMG submission 180665) | Enriched soil aggregate microbial communities from Iowa State University, Ames, United States - MC6-MC0896-MG | ecosystem: Environmental > Terrestrial > Soil > Unclassified | place: USA: Iowa...
AGATTGCGCAAGGCATCCGGCGGTTCGCTGTCGGCATCCGGGCGTTGCAGCACCAGGATGTGGCAATGCTGGAGCAACTCTTCCCAGCGGTGCCAAGTGGGCAGGCCGCAAAATGCGTCCCAGCCCAAAAGTAGAAAAACCTGGTCCTGCGCGGCCAGTTCGCCACGCATCAGCTCCAGGGTATCGATGGTGTAGGACGGTTTGTCCCGCTGCAATTCGCGGGCGTCCACTACCAACGGCGCCACACCGGCCACCGCGCACTCGACCATCGCCAGACGGTCTGTGGCCGACACCTGTGGCGTCCCGCGATGCGGCGGCCTGGCACTGGGTGTCAGGCGCAGCTCATCGAGCGCCAGCGCTTCGGCGACTTCCAGCGCACCGCGCAAATGGCCGATGTGCACTGGGTCAAAGGTCCCGCCCAGCATGCCGATGCGTCGGGGCGCAGGGTCGCAGGTGGTCACCGGGGCCGACAAATTGAGGTCGCCCAAGTCAGACCGACGCCTGGCCGCGCAACTGACCATCCCCGACCACGATGTACTTCTCGCAGGTCAGTCCTTCGAGACCCACCGGGCCGCGGGCGTGCAGCTTATCAGTAGAAATGCCGATTTCGGCACCCAATCCGTATTCGAAGCCATCGGCGAAGCACGTCGGGGTGTTGATCATCACCGACGACGAATCGACTTCAGCGACGAAACGCCGGGTATCTGCCAGGTTTTCGCTGACAATCGAATCGGTGTGATGCGAGCCATGCTTGTTGATATGCTCGATGGCCTGGCTCAGTCCCTCGACCACGCGGATCGAGAGGATCGGTGCCAGGTATTCGGTGTTCCAGTCTTCTTCCGTTGCAGCAACCGCCTCGATGATCGCCCGGGTACGTTCGCAGCCACGCAGCTCGACGCCTTTTTCGCGGAACTGTGCAGCCATGGCCGGCAGAAAATCCTGGGCTACCGTTTGATCCACCAACAGCGTTTCCATCGCGCCGCAGATACCATAACGATAAGTCTTGGCATTGAAGGCTATGCGCTGGGCTTTCTGCAGGTCGGCGTGGGCGCTGACGTAGACGTGGCAAATGCCGTCCAGGTGCTTGATCACCGGCACGCGAGCATCGCGGCTGATCCGCTCGATCAGGCCACGGCCACCACGGGGCACGATGACGTCGACGTATTCAGGCAGGGTGATCAGCGCGCCAACGGCAGCGCGATCGGTGGTTTCGACCACTTGCACCACGGCCGCCGGCAACTCGGCCTCCGCCAGGCCGCGCTGGATGCAGGCGGCAATGGCACGGTTGGAGTTGATGGCCTCGGAACCGCCGCGCAGGATGGTCGCGTTGCCGGATTTCAGGCACAGGCTGGCAGCGTCGATGGTCACGTTTGGCCGCGATTCATAGATGATCCCGATCACGCCCAAGGGCACACGCATCTTGCCCACCTGAATGCCCGAGGGGCGATAACTCATGTCGCGGATCGCACCGACCGGATCAGGCAGTGCGGCAACCTGACGCAAACCGACGATCATGCCGTCGATGCGTTCCGGCGTCAGCGCCAGACGCTCCAGCAGGGCCGGTTCAAGACCGTTGGCGCGGCCAGCAGCCAGATCCAGCTCGTTGGCGGCCGTCAGCTCGGCGCGTGCAGCGTCCAACGCCAGGGCAGCAGCCTCCAGCGCGCGGTTTTTCTGCGCAGTGCTGGCACGGCCGATGACGCGGGAAGCTTCGCGGGCAGCGCGACCCAAGCGGGTCATGTAGTCAAGAACGGACTCAGTCATGGTCTGGAGTGGTCTTTGATAAGGTCTTGGTAAAGAGTAAAGCGGCAGATTATAGCTGTCGCGTCCCGGGACTAACAGCGGTGACAGGCGGATGGTCGAAATCGAGGGCAATTTGCCGACGTTCAGCCGTGATTAAGCTGCAAATTGTTATCATCACGACTCAATCAGCCCTGATAAACACTGTTCATCATGACCAACCTGACTGTTCGTGCTTCCGAAACGAGCCTGCCCACGGCACTCCCGGACGCATTTTTCGATCGAGACGCCCAAACGCTGGCCCGGGAATTACTGGGCAAAGTGATCCGGCATCGGGTCGGTGAACTCTGGCTAAGCGCTCGAATCATCGAGACCGAAGCCTATTACTTCGAAGAAAAAGGCAGTCATGCCTCCCTTGGCTACACAGAAAAGCGTAAGGCTTTGTTTCTGGATGGCGGCCACATCTATATGTATTACGCCCGCGGCGGCGATTCGCTGAACTTCAGTGCCCAGGGTCCCGGCAATGCGGTATTGATCAAATCCGGCTATCCCTGGGTCGATGAATTGAGCGGACCGGCGAGCCTGGCGCAAATGCTGCTGAACAATCCGGACGCCCAGGGCCGCCCTCGCCCCTCGCAAAAGCTCTGTGCCGGGCAGACATTGCTCTGCAAGGCGCTGGGCCTGAAGGTGCCGACCTGGGACGCCAAGCGCTTCGACCATGAAGTGCTGCTGGTGGAAGATATCGGGCCTGCACCCGCCCACATCATTCAAACCACGCGCCTGGGCATCCCCCATGGACGTGACGAACACCTGATGTATCGCTTCGTCGATGCCGCGTATGCCGCTTATTGCACGCGCAATCCGCTGCGACGAGGGCAAGTCGAAGGCCGCGATTACTTTTTGCTGTAAACACAATCCATCATGTAGGAGCTGACGAGTGAAACGAGGCTGCGATCTTTTGATCTAGCTTTAAAGGATCAAAGGATCGCAGCCTGCGGCAGCTCCTACCGGGTTTATCGATAAGTTGGGAGAAGTTTTTTATGGGCCCATGGCTCGATAGCGTGACCGGATGGTTGACGGTCAACCCGCAATGGCTGGCCGCTGCAGTGTTCATAGTTGCCTTTGTGGAATGCCTGGCAATTGCCGGGCTGATCGTTCCCGGTACGGTATTGCTGTTTGCCGTCGCGGTCCTGGCCGGCAGCGGTGCGTTGTCGTTGAGCGAAACACTGCTGCTGGGCTTCGTCGCCGGCGTGCTGGGCGATATCGTTTCCTACTTCGTGGGACGACATTTCCACCAGAACATCCGACGCCTGCCCGGGTTGCGCCATCACCCGGAATGGATCGCCGGAGCGGAGGCCTATTTTCAGCGCTATGGCATCGCCAGCCTGCTGGTGGGACGCTTTATCGGTCCGTTGCGGCCCATGCTGCCGATGGTCGCCGGGATGTTCGACATGCCGTTTCCGCGCTTCGCCGCCGTCAGCCTGCTGGCCGCCGCGGGCTGGAGCGTCGCCTACCTGCTGCCGGGATGGGCGACCGGCGCGGCGATCCGCCTGCCGTTACCGGAAGGTTTCTGGCTGCAGGCGGGCATTGTCGCCGGCAGTGTGGCAGTGATGGTCGGCTTGAGTGCGACCAGCAGCCTGCGCCGCCATCGCCGGGCGACGACCTGGATCAGTGGCATGAGCCTGCTGATCCTGATCGGCCTGTTCATCGGCTATCCGCACTTGACCGCCCTGGATCAGGGCGTGATGACCCTGGTGCAGGAGCACCGCAGCGCGACGCTGGATGAAGTTGCCGTGACCTTCACACTGATCGGAGAATTCCGTTACATGCTGATTTTCAGCACGCTGCTGACGGGATTGCTGCTTCTGGCTCGACAATGGCGACAGGCGCTTTTCGCCGGTGCCACACTGCTGATCACCGCGATGGCCAACACCGGCATCAAGCACTTTTTCGCTCGTCTGCGCCCAGAAGTACTCAGCGACCCGCTGACCAGCTACAGCATGCCCAGCGGCCATGCCTCCGGCTCATTCGCGCTGTTCCTTACCATCGCCATCCTGGCCGGTCGCGAACAACCACCGCGCATGCGCCTTACCTGGCTACTACTGGGCTGCCTGCCGGCACTGACCATTTCCTTGTCACGGGTGTACCTGGGGGCTCATTGGCCCAGCGACATTCTCGCCGGGGCGATGCTGGCGAGCTGTGTCTGCGCAGCCGTCCTGTGGCTGAGCCAGCGAGAGACGCCGCTGCCTGCCATGCAGTGGAAAATCTGGTGGCTGATTTTACCTGCAATGGTGGCGGCCTTCAGCTTCTTCGCGTTGCGGCATTTCTCCCATGCCATGTTACGGTACGCCTACTGATCGCTCTAACTGAAATGAAGAAGCCTGAGATGTTGCCGGACTTCTTCACTTCTCCGCCCCTATAAACATATTCAGTCTAACTTATATGTCCTGCCAAAACAGCTGGAACAACAGTCTCCATCAACACGCTCAAAAACACTCACAATAAAATTCAACAAGACAATACAGTAATATCCCGACAATTAAACCACCCATCCGCCGCTTGATATTTCTACTGAAGCCTTTGATCCTAAAACCACATAGACCATGCTGCTTAATTTAGCACCGACTACTCAACACCCTATCTGCCTTGGGTCTGATAGCCCCAACATCAACCCAGGACCTTAAACTGTATGCATTGGAAATACGTGCCAAATTAAAAACAACACACAACTTGTAAACCTTTCACAACTATTCCTTCAGGGCCAGCAGGATGCCGAACCCTTAGACAACGTCACATCAAATGGAATTAAAAATGTCTGAACCTAAAACAAACATCCCCTATAGCTTTTCCAAGAGCGGTGTTCAAGTAATGAACATCGATGCCTCGGCCAATAGTCATTCTCCGACCCCCTCACTGCCGTCGCGTCCCATCAAAGCCGTTCCCGACTCACCCAATCTTACGCTCAACGGCCTCGACCTACACTTGGGAGCATTGCGAATCGGCCAATTCGATATCAGTCGAGAAGAATTACGCGCCTTGGGCGCCACGGTAGATGGAGCCCCCATCAGCCCGGACAACTCAAATATACAATCGCCCGACCAGCGCTTTTTAGACGCACTCAGTTTTGATCCAGCCGAAGTCGAGGCCCGGATACGGTTGGTCAAAGACGCGGACAGCTCCATTGTAGCCGGCATGCTTTTCGATCTTGCCAGTATACGTACTGTCGGCGCCCCGCCTGTTCTCAACAACGCTGATATCTTGCCCCCCCACAGCGCCATGTACCAATACGACAAACTGCTGGTGTCAGCGCAAAAAATTGATATTCACCGTGTTCAATCCGACTTACATATGCCCAAATGGCTCGATAATCTCAAAGGCCAGGGCGTGGGCGTCGCAGGTACGGGTTTACAAGCGTACGGCCTCTACAGCGGGCTAGTAGGTATTACAGAAGCCATCAAGACAGGCGACGGGACCGGAGTAGCATTAAATATCGGAGGTATCGCCACTGAACTGACGTCGCTGGCGATTGAGGTTAAATTGACGAAGGTGGGTCAGAACATGCTCCTGAATGGCTCGAAGGTCTTCAGGCAGTTCTCCGGAACTACCGTGGGCATCCACCTGGGCCGAAGCGCAGGGCTATTGGCCGGCATTTTTACGCTCCCGTTCGATATCTTGAGTGCAGTTCAATCCTTCAATGCGGCCGCCAGTGCCAAGGGCAAAGAGGCGCAGGACCATTACGTAATGGGCGGTGTCGCAGTAACAAGCGCAGGCCTCTCCCTAGCACTAGGCCTGGCAGCGGCGGCCGGTTACGGAGCCGCGGCCGGGCCCATCGGAATCGCGGCGGCGGCTGTACTCATAATGGGCGCCCAAATTTACCAGGCCGTGCGCCTGGTCGACAACATAGATGATTACATTGAGCTGAGTGCTGGTGAAAGCTTACTAACAGGCTTTCTCGCGTTTACCGGAAATGACGCTCCCAGCGGCGTCATGGATCGTTTCAACAGTGCGATAGCGGTAGATAGACATGTCAAACAAACCGGGGCTTATAATAAATCGCTTTTGGAGGGACCGTACAAACATAATTTCGAACTTATCGTGGAAGGAAATTTCAAGGTTGAGCTGCGACCTGGCAAACCAAAGCGCAGACTACCGACCCTTCTTCAAGCCATGAATAGCAAATCATTGTTGTTTTTTTTATTTCCGCAATATGATGTCGCCAATGAAGCGACCATTATAGATGACAGAGACGTTTACGACATAAGGGAAGGAGTGCCCGATGTGCCGGGGGTGACAAGAGGTGAAAAAGGCCCAGGCAAAGGTAACCTGTTAAAATTGGGCAATGGCGACGATATCGTTTTAGGGGAGAGGGACAAACCTAACTATTTTACTTATGGGGAGGGTACAAAATACCTGACCGGGGGGGAGGAGCGCGACCATTTCCAGTTCAATGCTGCCGCTACCACGCTTGATAAGGAAAGCATCCATTCTATCAGTTCGCTGGACGGCGGCAGCGGCAACGACTCGCTGATCTTCCAGGGACGGCATCCCCACCGCGATACCCGGCATGCCGGCTACAACATTGATCTCAATGCCGGCCAGATTGATCTCAGAAGCCAAAAGCCAGACGTGGCGCCAGTGCCGTTCGCACAGGTGACATCCATCGAGAATGTGAGCACCCTGTCGGGCGGCACAAGCCATGTGACAGGAACCGAAACGGCAAATATTATCGCGGCCAATGGGAATGACACTATCCACGCCGGTGCCGGCGATGACTCAATTACGGTGGCAGGCACTATATCCCGGATAGATGGAGGCACGGGTGTCGACCATTACAAAATCCTGGAAAGTGTCCGCCAGGTCTCGATTATTGAAGATGGGCAAGATAACTCCATAATAGAATTGCATTGGACGCTCGAATGCATTCAGAGCTGGCGAATCGTAGACTGTTCCTTGATCATAGATTCTCAGAGCGGTGTGGATGGAGAGTTACACTCTCGCACTATCATCGTGCAGAACGTTTACCGACAAGTCGGAGCGAATCGACAGTTACAAAACTCTAAACTACTCGTAACGACCAAGGATGGGTTTCAAATAAGTCCTGTGCTACCAACGCTATTAACCATCGGAGGGGCTGTTTATATTAAAGCGCAAACGATCGTTCCCGGCAGCGTGCCCTCTCCCGCCATTGTCAATGCCGGCAGGGTATATGAAGCGAGTTTAAATTCACATCACGTCTACATATCAAAAGGTGAGCTGCCAATTACCTTAGTCAAAAACAGAGGTTCCGCTTTACCGCCCTGCACTGTATATCTGGACTATGGAAGTACTGACATCCAGGAAGTCACCGGGCATTATCACGTCGCGGAGGGCACAGACCCTAAGCGTTCCCCATACGTGTATTTTACCGATTTTGCGATCACGATAAAACTACCGGACAAAAGCATCACATTCGCGGAAATCGCCAGCGCGCGCGGTCGATATGAAACCAAACAAATCAGCACTATCAAACCAGTTTGGCTTAGTAGCAGAAACGTATTCATTATCACAAACGACCAAAAATCCTTTCGATTATCGGCTTCTGCCTTCAACGACAACACTTATGAACATAAAATCGGGATCAACACATTTAAAAGTAACGATTACCTTGTACCTCGATCAGGTCTGTATATATTTAACAGTCCTGGCATCCCGGTAGAAATACCACTGCGACCTATCCCGCAGCGTATCAATATCCCCTCTGGGCCTCATACACGCATCTACCAGTTGCTCGGCCAAGCATCGAAATACGAAACTCATCTAACAGACAATGCCCGCCTCCACCTATCCACACCTGATGCACTCACCAAAAAATCAGACGCATCTACATGGACATTGTATACCTCACAGATGGAAAACCCTGTTACTTATGATAATATCCTCCTGAAAGGCAACATATTGCACGTCGGCAATGTCATTGTCGAATTACCGCCTGACAACGATACGACAGTACCGATGGACTCAATTGGCGTCGCGACAACGGGCGGAACCATTTACGAAGTCAATCGAATTTTTGACCAAATGGTACTTTTTCTAATTGATGCATCGTACTACTTCGATCTCAATGCGATATTGGAGGTGATCCGTAAGCACAAAGACAGTGGAGAGCTGGCGCATGAGATCAAATTTGAAAACCTTCGCCACATGCAAATAGCTGGTAATGTATATTACAATTCGACGAATGATTTTTGGGGCATCGAAACGAATCGGGCTTACCGCATCAAGCCTGAAGACCTTGTTATCGAGAAATTTTAGACTACGGTAAACATTGCATACAACCCACTCTTCGACGAGTGGGTTGTAGACGGTGTATTACCCACAATGAAATACCGCTTAACATATATAGCCTGACGCGGACGGCTTCCGCCTCATCGCTGGGACCGAATGATTCTGATACCTTATTTGCGCGCATGCTGCATAGCTGCGGCGCGACCGCATCTACGCAGAATATCTGCGCTACCAACAATCGAAGTTACATATTTCCCCGCCACTTTCAAAGCCGCACCTTTCACGACCTTGAAAATCAATTACATTAAAACCTCTTGACTGCGAACCACGCGCAATCAATATACCATCAATGTCCCGTTTAACACATCGCTTCATCCTAATTACCGACAGTTCCATAAGACACGCCAACATATTTATCAACTTTAACTTATATGCGAGTTACCATGAGCCCCAAAACACCCCGCAAACCACCGGTGACAAAGCCGCCCAAACCGGATTCAACGAACGAGCCATCCATAAGGCCCGAGTCGGACACCTCAATACTCGTCCCTCATAGAGTATGGCCTGCCGACGCCATAGTTCCATTGACCTCCGACATGGGTCCTGCTGTACGCCCGGACGTTGATCTGCCCATCCACCCTTCCATTGAAATTACCGACTTGCCGACCCGAACGATTACCAGTTCTTTGCAGAGCGATACCTCATTGAGCAAATACTGGTTCTCGGCGAAATTTCTGCGTGGCATGCAAGCACCGAATGATGACGGCTTTCGCTACATCGTCGGACGCAAATTTGTCGATGTAGACGATGGAGGCGTTGTGCGTACCGCTCATGTCGACTTTGATGAAACGCTCGGAGTCTATCGAATGAAGTTACTGACGGAGCAACTTCCGAGCGGCCCGGTCGTGTATAAAAACGAAACAAGTCTCACTTGGCGCCTGACCCCGCAGATCAGTGAAGAAGCAGTTGCCCGCCATGACCTCCAGACAGGCAGTGACTCCACGACAAAGCGGCCCGCATCGTCATCGAGCGAGCCGCCCGAAACAACGGTTGTACCTAAACGAACGCGCTCTTCCGACACGCCAACTTACGTCAATCAAAGTCTTTACACCGCGTCGATGCGCTCGCCGGATGCCCAGGGTTATCACGAACTCACGCCAAGGTGGGGGTCTAATCAATCCGATATAAGATTTGCGTTCCAGGATCGTCACGGAAACTGGATTCAGGTCGAGCCTCCTTCAGGAGGATTCGGCTCTCAACCCACTCACCTGACTCACTGGACCGACCAGGAGATCTGGGAGCTCTACGGGATTCAGGGTCGGGAAATCGAGCGTTTCCGCAGCGAAGCACAGGCCTTGGGCAAGCCGCCGCACTGGGTCGAGCCCAATGTAACGGACGACCCGGTCGTCAACCTGGTGGGAGATTCACTGCACTGGTTGCGCCCGACCCTGACCTCGAACGAACGCCAGGCGTTCCTGCAGTCCTACAACCTGCTGCCGAGCCAACTGTCTCGCCTGCAACAACACTTGCAGACTGAACTGACATTGCCGCCATGGGTACAAGCGCACAAACGCATGACTGAAGACGTTGGCAATCCCCTCTACCTCGATCAATTTAGCCGAGACGCCATCAATGAGCTGAATCTCAAGCGTGATGCCCGGCATGTAGGGTATGACCCCGAGACCAGCCTTACCCCCCAACTGCGCGAAGCGCTACTGGTTAAGCTGGGTTATCGACGCAACAAGAACAACTGTCTGTATCGAACGGACATACCGGCCCTGTTCAGGGGCGACGAGCGCACCCCGTTCGAACTGGCGAATGACAACGCCATGCTACCCCGCTACGCCCACAGTCCCGGAGCCACCACCTATAAGCCGATCAGCGCCACCTTCAGCCTCAAGGAAGGCCTGATGTATGCCTCGGCCCCAGATCCCGAGTACCTGCAATTCAACTCACAACTCAATAAATACCCCGGAAAAAACGCAAACGATTCGGACAGCCACGCCAATGATGCAAGCGACTCGGACAGCAGCGAATCTTCCGAGTGGTCGGATACAGGAAGCCCGGTCCCCTGGGACCATGAACGCAATTACCAACCCACCAGAACGCGGCAGACGGAAATGTTTTTGTATGCGCTGGATACCCGCACACTGGAAGTGGTCCCGCATGAAGAAAACCATAACTTCAACTCGGCGGCCCGCGACACGCCGCCCACCTGGTTTCCCGACGATGACTACGAAGGATTGATTTCGGTGACCAAAAAAGGACTGGAAGCAGAGCGGGTCTGGCTGTTGAACTCAGCCCTGACAAAGGGCGCGAATGTAAAAGACATCGCTCAGCAAGCAGGAAGTCGCGGCGACAAAATCGAAGCCTCTACGCACGCAGGTCACGCCAACAAACATGAATACGACCAATTGATCGATGACGTGGAGGCCGCGGGTAAACCGATGCTCAGGCTGTCTGGCAACAAAAACGAATTTGCGTATGACGTCATATGGCCTTGAAATATTAACCCCCGCGCCGGTAGGAAAATCGGTGCTCATAACGCTCATTATTTAAAGGATTAAACAATGGCCAAACTAATTGAACCCGCCATGGAAGTTTCAACCCACCGTCCGTTACAAGTAACGGCGATCAGTCAATCGGCTAACAGTCATGCGCCGGCCGCCGGCCAGATTGATACGTCTCCCGGTGTGCCACCCTTGACACCTGTACCAACGGAAGTGTTGGAGCCTGCGCACCCAAGCCAGGTTTCCCGTCGCCCACTCGCATTCCTCGATGAACATTTCGGACCATTGCGCTTTGGCAATTCCAACATCACTCGCGTAGAACTGAAGGCCATGGGCGCGAGGGTGCATGGTGGCGCCATCAGCACGGCAAACACGAACATGAGGGCCCCCGACCAGACGTTTATCGATGGGCTGAGTTTCGACCCTGCGATGGTGGGGAACCGTGTCAAATCCGCAACAAAAACGCCAGACAGTGGCAACGTGGCCACTCTGTTCTTTGAAATATCTATCAGCCGCTCGGTCGACGCCCCCCCGCTATTCGCCGCCTCCGCCCCGCTTACGCCCGACAGCCCGATAGATCGCCTCAACAAGCTCGGCCAGTCGGCGCAAAAACTGGATATTCATGCCATAAAGTCCGATAGCCTGCTCAAGGCCAAGGCCAAAAGCTATGCACACCGCGGCGCAGCGACGGTAGGCGTTGGAATGCAGGCCTTCGGAATCTATAGTGGCTTCAAAGGGGCCCTTGAAGCCCTCGACGCTGGCGACACGGGCGAAGCAGTGTTTAACGGCGTTTCGATCGGCGCTGAATTCGGTTCACTGATCATTGAACGAGGCTTGACCAAGGGTGGCGTCGCGATGCTCGAGAGCGGCTCGGTGATACTCAAACGGTTTTCCGCCACGTCAGTCGGTACCGTATTCAGTCGGGGTGGCGGGTTGTTTGCCAGCGCGATCACCTTGCCGTTTGACATTATCAGTGCCGTCAATGCCTTTAATGCGGCCGCCGCCTCGCAAGGCAAGGTAGCCCAGGATCATTATGTAAGTGGCGGTGTGAGCGTGGCCAGCGCAGGCATTAGTCTTGCGCTGGGCGTGGCGGCGCTGGCCGGTTTCGGCACCGTCGCCGGCCCTGTTGGTCTCGCTGCAGCTGCCATCCTCATCCTCGGAGCGGAAATCTACCGGGCCGCCCGGGTGGTGGACGACATTGACGATTATGTTGAATTGAACTTCGGCGAACGGTTGCACGCCGGATGGCTCGCTTTTGCAGGCAAGGATCAGGACAAGGAGATACTGGATCGATTCAAGATTAACAAGACGCTCAGCGATCACACCTTGCAGTTAGAACTTTCGGCAAAACACCTGCTTGAAGGTACTCATAAGGAAGAGCTGGAATACATCGTGAACGGCAGTTTCGACGTCACGTTGAAGACCATCCAAATCTGGTACCACCAATGGGATGAAAAGGCCGGGGAAAAACCGTATAAACTCGATACAGAGCCGACTATCGTTGAGACCGACGACTTTATCTTTGCTCGTGACGGGCTTCCGTCAGACCTCAAAGGCAGCGTCAAAGGCACCCCAGGCGAAAACAAGAGCATTTATTGGCGGCTCGGTGACGGCAATGATCAGGTCTATGCCCCCATGGACAAGCCCAATATTTTCATCTATCGGGAGGGTACCAAGAAACTGGTCGGTGGTGACAAGGATGACAGTTTTTACTTCGAAACAACCGAAGCGGAACTGAACCGGCCCCAGCAGCCGACACGAACCAGTGTTCTTGACGGATTTGAGGGGTCCGACACACTGGCCTTCGAGGGATCCCGTCCCCGCGCTGATACACGACATGTCGGTTACGACGTCAATCTGCAGACCGGCAAGGTTGCCTTGCGTCATGAGGACCGTACGAAAGACGACATCCTGATCGCGGAGTTCACCTCCATCGAAAACGTCTCGACCTTGCGAAAGGGTACAAATCGAGTTACCGGGGACGACAAAGCCAATCAGATCTCGGCCAACGGTTACGACCGCATCGATGCCGGACCAGGTGATGACACGATCGCGATCCGCGGCTGGCACGCTCGGGTTGATGGCGGCCCCGGAACGGATCGTTACTACATTGCGGACACCACGGCTCAAGTGACTATTGTCGAAGATGGCGAGCAAGCAAGCCTGATCGAATTCGGCTGGCCACTTGAGCGCATTCAACGGTTGCAGATCGTCGGTACTTCGCTGGTGATCACTTCGTTGCGCAACGAGAATGGCGAACTCCCCGACCACGTGTTGACCATCGAGCATGTCTATGAACATGTCGAAGGTATGCGTCAGGTGAAAAACAATAGGCTGCAGCTCAAAACTCAGGACAATTACTGGCTGGAGCTCACCTTGCTCCCTCTCCCCTCTGACTCACTCGCTTACGATGTAGATTACGTCGAGATTGGCGGACAGCCCGCGCCGGCTCCCTACATCACCAACAGCGGAGTGGTGGTACTCGCGGAGCGGGAGTTGAGGCATACTTTTGTTTCGCGCGCTCGCGGCAACGTCGATTTGGTCGCCAACCCCTACGCATCTGAAATCCCCGCGGTGGTTTATCTGGATTACAAAACCGAAGAAATAGTTTCAATTCAAGCAAGTTATACCGTCGAAGTGATCATGGGTCCCTCGGGATATACCAACCTGAATTACTCGCAATTCAATATATGGATTCGGTTGCCGTCCTCGAAACTCGTTAACATCTCAAACTTCTTTCACGAAAAACGCGGAAGAAGAACAGGAACCTCTTATAATAACAACATTCGGATCAATGGCTTTTACCAAGCGAATGTTGTACTGGTCATGCAGGATGGCGAATCCTATCAAATACGCCCCCCGCGCCTGAACTTTAAAAACGACGCAGCCTCCCCAGGACGCAAACAGTGTAGCGCTCGGGAATGTTTGCATCCTCGGCGCGGGCGCTATAGGTTTAGACAACCGCAATATATCAAGCCCTTTACGCTCTCCACCACCCCCCAGCAGGTTACATTCCCGGCACCTCCCCATACCGGCATCTATGTAATGAAAGGCCAAGCCTCGAGCTACGACGTGTATCCCGTCAGTAATACACTGCTCAGCCTGTACACACCGGGTGCGATCGAGCAAACCTCTAACGCATCGACCTGGACCCTCTTCAGTACAGAACTGACAGAAACAGTTACACGCAATGAAATACGGCTGACTTCCGACAACCTGCAAGTCGGTAGCGCGGTGATCCAGTTGCCGAGTCTGGACCACCCGGGACCGGTGGAATCCATCAGCGTGGCGACGTCATTCGGAAATATCTATTCCGTCGAACTTTTATTTGAAGTGCTGCAACTCTACCTGATCAACGCACATGGCTACGCCAGCGTCGATGCCTTGCTGGCTGACCTTCGAGCGCACCAGCAACGAGAGGAATTGGCCACGAAAATTGCTGTTAAAAACATTGGCTTCTCGCCACGAATTGACGGGACGGTGTATTACAACTCAACCAATGATTATTGGGGCGTCGATACGGATCCTGACTACCGCATTGCCCCCCAGACGCTCTTTATAGAACCGATCGAGACTGTTTAATCAATCTGAACATTGCAAACCCGACGTGACGTTCATCGTCACGCCGGCGCTAGCCTCATTCAGCCGAAGGAATGGCTGATCATTAAAGATGGAGTGACCTATTATGCGTCAAAAACCCGGACCCCGCCCCACAACGCCATCGATCGATGCACCGGGAACCCCAACGCCCCGACCGAGAACCCCGGACGGATCGTTCGACGATTCAGTTTTCGTTCCGGGCAATCGATTATGGCCCGCGGGTTCAAGTGAATCATCTTCTACTGCGAAGCTGGCCCAAGACACTGCGCTCGATAACACCGCAACCAAGATGCCGACTGCGGTGGATACCGTCCTCCCATCTCCCGCCCCGCCCGGTCGTGATAAGACGCCGCCGCTGGCGCCCTATGTGCAACAGGCCTCCAGCCGGTTGCCTGCGCCCGATGAGAACGGACTGCGGATTTTCAAGAATAGACACTTTGTCGACGTCGAGGTTGAGGGGGGCAACGGTCTACAGACGGTGATGGTCGAATTCGATACAAGACTTGATACCTACCGCGCGAAGTCACCTCACGAGCAAGGCGCATTCGGGCCACCGCTTTATCGAAGCGCCGCAGGTGGTGTCTGGAGCTTGAGCAAACCCTCCACCTACTTCGACAGCAACCGATACACCGTCACCCATCTACCGGATGCCCAAGGATATTATGGCGTCAGCCTCCGCAGCTCGCCTTTTAACACCCCAGAGAGCGGTTTCGCCTTCAGGGATGAACAGCACCGATGGGTTCGCGTAGATCCCGCCCAAGCCAGGGGCGATACGTCTGTACCGCTGAACCTGACGCAATGGACCGATGGCGATATCTGGAAACTGTACCGGATTCACGGCCCGGAAATTCTGGTTTTCCGGGCAGAAGTGCAAAAAACCGGCAAAGTGCCGCTATGGGTCAGGCGATTCGAAGAACCTGCCGACCACCTCTATGTAACCGATTCATTGAAATGGATCTATCCGCAGCATTCCTTCGCCGAGCGCGCGAAACTCCTGCGCAGCTACAACCTGAGCGAGAACCAACAGACACGGTTGCGCCAGGATCTGGAAAGCGGGCAAATGCCTGAGTGGGCGGAACTACACAAGCTTTTGACCCAAAACAAAGGCGACGATCAAAGATTTAAACTGATCGCTGAAGAGTTGGAACCGTTCATCCTCAGGTTGCGAAATGAAGGCGATTATTATGACGACCGCCTCAACCCACGGGAAAGATATACCGAAGAATTCTTTGACGAGTACCTGCAATACGCTGGCTATCAGCGCAATCTGCACGGTGCTTTATACCGAACGGATATTCCATCGATGTTCAGGGGGGACCATCGTACACCTCTAGAGTTGGCCCGAGACAGGCGCATGATCCACCTTAAAGGCAACGCAACCGGTTCGACCACAAGACGAGGATTCAGCGTAACGTTCAGCCTGGGTAACGCCATCGGGTACAAAGAACATTTGGGCGGTTATGAACACCCACTGGAGTACAACTCTCAAGCCAACCTCTACCCCGCCAGGGGTTCGGATTCCGATAGCACCGTTACAGAAGGAAATCGTGATGGCTCCGAGTCGGACTCCGACAGTTCCTTTGTGTTTGACGACGCAAAAGACTATCCGGCCCTTCGGCGAAACCAACGACAGGGTTTCATCTATGCCATTGACACTCGCGGCATCGAGGTCGTACCCGGCTGGGAAAACTTCCGACTTAATCGAACTGGAATACAGTTTGACCCGGATGACCTGGAAGGCCGCATATCAATGCCCACCCGAGGCATCAGCGCAGAGAGGATCTGGCTGGTTAACTCTGAATTGAGTCGGGCCGCCAGGGTCGACGATATATACGGACAAGCCGGTGCCGACGCTGACGCTATCGAGCGAGCAACCTGGGCAGGAGACAATATGGTCGTATCCTATCGAAAAGAGGTGATTCCGGGCGAGGGCGATGGGATTTTCCATATACCGATAACTCGCTATGATCAGCTGATCGATGAGGTCGCCGCTTCGGGCAAACCGGTACTGGAACTCCCCAAAGACGTTGAGGTATTTGCCAACGACATCGTCTGGCCAGTTCCCGAGCATTACAGAACCTGATAATAGAAAACCGATCCCCTCCTCCCTGGTGCTGCCCATAAAAAATGACGCCAGGGATCTGTCCCGGCGTCATTGTGGGTCATCGATGGGCGTCGGGTACTTCACTGTTCACGGGACGAACATACTGCCAGACCGTCGAAATCGATAAGCAACAAAAAGCGTCAGTGCCTCAGGCAAACAACTCCCCTTGCAACTCATCCAGCAGCGCCTGAATCGCATCCAGCCGCTGCTGTGGATCATCGAGTTGCAGCAGATCGATCTTGTCCAGTTCGGCGAACGGCAGCAGATATGCCAACTGATTGGCCAGCGATTGTTGCCCGGTCGCCTCGTTGCCCATATTCAGTGCTTCGACCATCGGGTGTTCCGCCAGGGCCTTGAGCAGTGCGACCAGGTCGGCGTCCTCGTCCTGAAGTGGCTGCTCGGGCTCGTCTTCCAGCCATTCGACCTCGGCGACAATCAACTGATCGCGCTGCACTTCGGTGCGCACCACGTGGAAACGCCGCCCGCCCTGCACCCGAATGCCCAGCAGGCCATTGTCCTGCTGCTTGAAATCGGTGATCAGCGCCTCGCACCCGACCAACGCATAGCCCGCCGGAGCGATGCCGACTTCTTCGCCCTCGAGGATGCAAACCACGCCGAAGCCGCCGCCCTGTTTCATGCAGCGGCCAATCATGTCCAGGTAGCGCGCCTCGAAAATCTGCAAGTCGAGGATGCAGCCCGGAAACAACACCGTGTTCAACGGAAAAAGCGGCAAGCTCATAGACATTTCCTTACACCACCATCGACACCGCCAACGGCAGGAATACCGCCGTGGCCACGCCCATCAGACTCATCGCCAGCGCCGCGAAGGCGCCGCACTCTTCACTTTCCTGCATCGCCACCGCCGTGCCAACCGCGTGGGCGGTCATGCCCAGGGCCATGCCGCGGGCTTCTGGACTGTGGACACCAAGCCGGGTCAAAAGACTCGGCCCGAAGATCGCCCCGATCACCCCGGTGATCAACACGAACACCGCCGCCAACGCCGCGACGCCACCGATCTGTTCGGCCACCAGCATGGCGATCGGTGACGTCACCGACTTCGGCGCCATGGTCATCAGGATCATGTGTTCGGCGCCAAACCACCAGCCCAGCAGTACGCCCATGCCTGTGGCAACCACCCCGCCTATCACCAGCGTAGTAAATATCGGCCAGAACAACTGACGAATCCGCCGCAGGTTGAGGTAAAGCGGCACCGCCAGCGCGACCGTTGCGGGGCCGAGCAGGATGCTGAGAATTTCGGTGCTCTTGCGGTATTCAGCGTAAGTCAGGCCGCACCCCACCAACACACCGATCACCAGCAGCATGGAAACCAGCACCGGTTGCAGAAAAATCCAGCGGGTTTTCTCGAACGCCGCCAGCACCAGTTGATAGGCGCCCAGGGTGATGCCAATGCCGAACAACGGATGATGAATCACCGACGTCCAGGCCCCGTGCCAGTCGAAGATCATTGGTCGTCCTCGTGAGGCGCGTGACGCTTGATCATGCGCTGCATCAAGACACCGGCAAACGCCAGGGACAGCACCAGCGACAACACCAGTGCGCCGACGATGGCCCAGAAATCCGCCGCGATATCGGCGGCGTAAACCATCACGCCCACGGCCGGGGGCACCAACAGCAACGGCAGGTAACGCAGCAGGCTGCTGGCCGCCAGGTTCAGCGGCTCACCCACCTGGCCACGGCTGATCAGGAACACCAGCAACAGCAGCAGGCCGATGATCGGCCCCGGCAGCACAGGTAAAAACAAATGGTTGATGGCGGTGCCGAGCAATTGGAACAGCACCAGCCAGGTCAGGCCACGTAACAACATCCTTCATCTCCCGCAAAACCCGTCACCCGCAATGGCGGGTCGACATTATAAGCATGTCGACGCTATGGATCGGCATTCGCAGATAGCATGGACAGTTGACCGGAGCCATTTGCCATGTTGATCTAAAGTGGTAACCCGGGAGGTCAAATCTCCCCACCTCAACACTATAAAACCGATGAACCCAAGGAGAGTCTCAATGCCCTATGTTCCCGTTGCAGAGCTCAAAGATTATGTCGGCAAGGAACTCGGACGTTCCGAATGGCTCACCATCGATCAGGCCCGCATCAACCTGTTCG
>Ga0213829_1001282_pt1 | contig 18300 bp, 5 predicted proteins | sample MC6MC0896MG_FD_180665 | JGI IMG/M metagenome (GOLD analysis project Ga0213829, IMG submission 180665) | Enriched soil aggregate microbial communities from Iowa State University, Ames, United States - MC6-MC0896-MG | ecosystem: Environmental > Terrestrial > Soil > Unclassified | place: USA: Iowa...
ACCTGGCGCGCCAGCGCGCCGACGGGGTGATCGAATACATGGGCCGCATCGACCACCAGGTGAAGATCCGTGGCCTGCGTATCGAGCTGGGCGAGATCGAAGCGCGCCTGCTGGAGCAGGACGAGGTGCGCGAGGCCGCCGTGCTGGCGGTCGATATCAGCGGTGCTTTGCAGCTGGTCGCTTACCTGGTGCCCAGCGACAAAGCGTTACTACAGGCCGGGGCCGAGGCCCAGCAGGCATTGCGTGAACACCTGAAAGCGCGGCTTTACGTGCACCTACCCGATTTCATGGTGCCCAACCACTTCATGCTGCTCGACCTGCTGCCACTGAGCCCCAACGGCAAGCTTGAGCGCAAGGCCCTGCCCAAGCCCGATGCCAGCACCACGCAACGCAGCTACGTGGCGCCGCGCACCGAGCTGGAAGCGCAGATCGCTCAGGTCTGGCAGGACGTGCTGAAGTTGCCGCAGGTCGGCGTGACCGACAATTTCTTCGAGCTCGGCGGCGACTCGATCATCTCCATCCAGGTGGTCAGTCGAGCACGGCAGCTGGGTATCCGCTTTACCCCCAAGGAGCTGTTCCAGCACCAGAGCGTACAAGCGCTGGCCGGTGTTGCCCGCCAGGGCGGCGAGGGGCTGCAGATCGACCAGGGGCCGGTCATCGGCGGTGCGCCGTTGCTGCCGTTCCAGCAGGTGTTCTTCGAAACCGTCAGCGAGCAACGCCACCACTGGAACCAGTCCGTGCTGCTCAAGGCCGAGCGTCGCCTGGAGCCGGCGCGGCTCGAACAGGTGCTGCAGGCGCTGGTCGCGCACCACGACGCCCTGCGCCTGGGCTTCGTTGCGCACAGCGAGGGCTGGCAGGCACACCACCGCAGTATTGCCGAGCAACGCCGGCAGCCGCTTTTGCAGACAGCCCAGGCCAGCGACGCCGCTGCCATGGAGGTGCTGGCCGAGCAGGTGCAGGGTAGCTTCGACCTGGCCCAGGGGCCATTGCTCAAGGCGTTGCTGGTAGACCTGGACGACGGCGGCCAGCGCTTGTTGCTGGTGATCCACCACCTGGTGGTCGATGGCGTGTCGTGGCGGGTGCTGTTCGAGGACTTGCAGAGCGCTTACCAGCAACTGGAACGCGGCGAGCCGCTGGCGCTACCCGCCAAGACCAGCGCCTTCAAGGCCTGGGGCGAACGTTTGCAGGCGTATGCCAGCGCGCCGCAACGCCAGCAGGAGCTGGCCTACTGGCAAGCCAGCCTGTCGGGTGCTGCCAACACGCTGCCCTGCGAGCGGCCACAGGGGTCTATGCAAAACCGCCATGGCGCAGCGGTGCGCGCCATCCTCGACAAGGGCCATACCCGCCAGTTGTTGCAGGACGCGCCGGCGGCCTACCGCACGCAGATCAACGACCTCCTGCTGACGGCCCTGGCCCGTGTGGTCGGACGCTGGGCGGCGGCGGACGATGTGCTGGTGCAACTTGAAGGCCACGGCCGCGAAGACCTGTTCGAAAACATCGACCTGACCCGTACCGTCGGCTGGTTCACCAGCCTGTTCCCGGTGCGTCTGTCGCCCTGCGCGCAACCGGGAGCGTCGATCAAGCGCATCAAGGAGCAACTGCGCGCGGTGCCGGAAAAAGGCCTCGGCTTCGGCGTGCTGCGCTATATGGGTGATGCCCAGGCGCGCCAGGCCTTGCAGGCACTGCCGGTGCCACGCATCACCTTCAACTACCTCGGGCAGTTCGATGGCAGTTTCGACAGCGCGTCGGCTGCGCTGCTGAGCCCGGCCAGCGAGAGCGCCGGCCGCGAGCAGAGCCCGCTGGCGCCGCTGGGCAACTGGCTGACCCTGAACAGCCAGGTGTACGGCGGCGAGCTGCGTGTGACCTGGACCTACAGCCAGGAAATGTTTGACCAAGCCACCGTGCAAAGCCTGGCCGATGACTACATTGCCGAGCTGCAGGTGCTGATCGCGCACTGCTGCGAAACCGATGTGCAGGGCGTGACGCCTTCGGATTTCCCGTTGGCCGATGTGTCGCAGGCCTGGCTGGATGCGCTGGCATTGCCGGCCGCCCAGGTCGAAAACCTGTACCCGTTGTCGCCGATGCAGCACGGCATGCTGTTCCACAGCTTGTACGAGCACAGCACCGGGCAGTACATCAACCAGATGCGCCTGGACGTTCAGGGCCTGGACGCAGAACGCTTCCGAGCGGCGTGGCAGGCCACCGTCGACGCCCACGACATCCTGCGCACCGCCTTCCTCTGGGAAGGTGATCTGGCGCAGCCGCTGCAACGGGTGCAGCGCCACGTGCAGGTGCCGTTCCGGGTGCTCGACTGGCACGGCCGCGAAGACCTCGACCAGGCCCTGGCGCAACTGGCCGACGACGAGCAGCAAGGGTTCGAGCTAGACCGCGCGCCGCTGTTGCGCCTGGTGCTGGTGCACCTCGGCGAGGGCCGCCACCACCTGCTCTACACCCATCACCACATCCTCATGGACGGCTGGAGCAACTCGCAGCTGATGGGCGAAGTATTGCAGCGCTACCACGGCCAGGCTGTGCCCCAGGCTGGGCATTACCGCGACTACATCGACTGGCTGCAGCGCCAGGACAGCGAGGCCAACGAGCACTTCTGGAAACAACAGCTTGCCAGCCTGGAGCAACCGACCCGCCTGGCCAGTGCCATTGGCCAGGCTTCGGCCGAACAGGGCCAGGGCGACCATTACCTGACACTGGACCCAGCACGCCTGAGCGGGTTCGCCCGTGAGCAGAAGGTCACCGTGAACACCGTGTTGCAGGCTGCCTGGCTGCTGCTGTTGCAGCGTTACACAGGCCAGTCCGACCTGTGCTTCGGCGCCACCGTTTCTGGTCGCCCGGCAGACCTCAAGGGCGTGGAGCAGCAGATCGGCCTGTTCATCAATACCTTGCCGCTGATCAGCCGGATCAGCCCCGAACGCCCCCTGGCTGACTGGCTGCAAGCGCTGCAGGCGCAGAACCTGGCGCTGCGCGAACACGAGCACACGCCGCTGTTCGAGGTGCAGCGCTGGTCGGGCCACGGCAACGATGCCTTGTTCGACACCCTGCTGGTGTTCGAGAACTACCCGATTTCCGAGGTGCTGCAGGAAGAGGAGAGCAGTGCACTGCGCTTTGGAGCCCTGACCACCCGCGAGCAGACCAACTACCCGCTGACCCTGTCGGTAGGCCTTGGCAGCAACCTGGCACTGCATTTCAACTATGCCCGCGAACACTTCAGCGATGCCACCATCGCCCGTATCGGGCGCCACCTTGGGCAACTGCTGGCGCAGCTGCCGGATGCGCCGGGCAAGGCGCTGGGCGAGCTGCAGATGCTCGCTGGCGATGAACAGCAGTGGCTGCTGCACGGGTGCAACGCGCTGACGCTGGACTACCCCGGCGAACAGTGCATTCACCAACAGATCGAACAGCAAGTGCGCAGCACGCCCGACAAGGTCGCGCTGATCGACGGCAACCAGCAGGTCAGCTACACCGAGCTTGACGCGCGTGCCAACCGGCTGGCCCATCGCCTGATCGAACTGGGCGTCGGTCCAGAGGTGCGGGTGGGCGTCGCCATGGCGCGCTCCGCCGAGCTGCTGGTGGCTCTGCTGGCCGTGCTCAAGGCCGGTGGCGCTTATGTGCCGCTGGACCCGGACTACCCTAGCGACCGGGTGGCCCACATGCTGCAGGACAGCCGTGCCCTGGTGCTGCTGACCGAGGCCGAGTTGTTGCAGGGCTTGCCCAGCCACGCCTGCGAGCATGTGCTGTTGGTGGCGGCGGACGACCAAAGCCTGGCCGGTTACCCCAGCGAGTGCCCGCGCAGCCGCGCAGCCGCCGACAACCTCGCGTATGTGATCTACACCTCTGGTTCCACGGGGCTGCCCAAGGGCGTGGCGATCACCCACCGTAACGTGGCCGCACTGATTGCCTGGACGCGCCAGGTGTACAGCCAGGACGACTTGCAGGGGGTGCTGGCTTCAACCTCGGTATGCTTCGACCTGTCGGTGTGGGAGCTGTTTGTCAGCCTGGCCTGCGGTGGCTTCATCGTACTGGCGCGCAACGCCTTGCAACTGCCGGAACTGCCTGCCCGCGACCAGGTGCGCCTGGTCAACACGGTGCCCTCGGCGATTGCCGCGCTTCAGCGTGCAGGGCAGATCCCGCCCAGCGTGCGGATCGTCAACCTGGCCGGTGAGCCATTGAAACAGGCGGTGGTCGAGGCGCTCTATCAGCACCCTGGCATCGAGCACGTCTTCGACCTCTATGGCCCGTCGGAGGACACCACGTATTCGACCTGGACACGTCGCGAAGCGGGCGGCAAGGCCAATATCGGCCGGCCGCTGCACAACACCCGCGGTTACCTGCTCGATGCCCAGCTGCAGCCGGTGCCCGACGGTGTGGCCGCCGAGCTGTACCTGGCCGGTGCCGGCATCACGCGTGGCTACCTGATGCGTCCTGGGCTGACGGCTGAGCGTTTCGTGCCCAACCCGCACGGCGTGGCGGGCGAGCGCATGTACCGTAGCGGCGACCTGGCGCGTTACCAGCCGGGCGCGCTGCTGGAATACGCCGGGCGAATCGACCACCAGGTGAAGATCCGCGGGTTCCGTGTGGAGCTGGGCGAGATCGAGGCGCGCCTGCTGGCACAGCCTGGCATGCGTGAGGCTGCCGTGGTGGCGGTCGACGGTGCCAGCGGGCAACAGTTGGTCGCCTACCTGGTGCCTGCCGAAGCGCCCCCGCAGCTCGACCGCTGGCGTGAACAATTGCGCCAGGCGCTGAAGGCACAGTTGCCGGAGTACATGGTCCCGGCGTACCTGATCGCGTTGCCCAGGCTGCCATTGACCCCCAATGGCAAGCTTGACCGCAAGGCACTGCCGGCGCCGGATGCGACGCAGATGCAAAAGGCCTATGAAGCGCCCGGCAATGCCCTCGAGAAAACCCTGGCAGGCATCTGGGAGCAGGTGCTGGGGCTGCAGCAGGTGGGTGTCGGCGACAACTTCTTCGAGCTCGGCGGCGACTCGATCGTGTCGATCCAGGTGGTGCGCCTGGCCGCGCAGGCTGGTGTGGCAATCACGCCCAAGCAGTTGTTCGAACACCAGACCGTGCGCAACCTGGCTGCCGCCATCGCGACAGCGCAGGGCCAAGGCGCGCGTGTCGACCCGCTGCAGGTGGAACACTCGTTGGCCTTCTGGCAGCGCCAATGTGCCGGTGGGCCGAGCGTGTTGGGCCAGGGTGCGCCGTCGGCGGCTGTCTGGCAGCACCGGCTTGCCCTGGATAGCCCCACTGTCGCGCAGGCTGCGCAGGCCTACCGCTGTGCACCGGGCGAACTGTTGCTGGCAGCGTTGGCCCACGAACTGGGCGGCATGCTCGTGCGCATTGATGCTGCTTCCTGCAACGATCTGTTCCGCGCCGATGGCCAGGCTGGCGGTGCCAGCTTCCCGCTGCGCCTGGATGCCGAAGCCGAGCGGGTTGCGACCTTGCAGCAGGTCAAGGCACAGGTGCGCGCGGTCGCCCAGGCCGGCCAAGGCTTTGCTGCGCTGCAGCACTCGACGGATCGCGCCATCAATGAGGCGCTTGCCGCCTTGCCTCAGCCAGGCGTTGCCTTCAGCTTTGGCAAGGCATCAGCGGCCGAGGCATTCGAAGGCCTGGCCGTGCAGTTGGCAGACGATGGCAAGGCGTTGGACTTCATCGGCCGCCATTTGCCTTGTGAGCAAGCCTGGTTCGACGCGCTGGTTGGCCGTTACCAGCAAACCCTCAGCGCGTTGTGCGAACAGGGCCTGCTACCGGGGGGGCAGCCCCTGGCTCCGGTCGATTTCCCCTTGGCACGTCTGTCCCAGGCCGACCTCGACCGCCTGCCGGTGGCTGCCGCAGATATCGAAGACATCTACGCGCTGTCGCCGATGCAGGAAGGCATGCTGTTCCATTCGGCCAGCGACAACGAGACGGGGCTCTACATTAACCAGGTGAGCTTGCCGATCGACGGTGTCGAGCCACAGCGCCTGCTGGCGGCCTGGCATTTCGTCTGCGAGCGTCACGACATCCTGCGCAGCAGCTTCCACTGGCAGGGCGACCTGGCCAAGCCGTTCCAGGTGGTACATCGCCAGGTCGAACTGGCCATGGCCGAGCACGACTGGCGCGGCCAGCCCGACCAGGCGCAGCGCCTGCAGGCCTTGGCCGAGCAGCAGCTGGCGCTGGGCTTCGAACTTGGCCAGGCGCCTTTGCAGCGCCTGGTGTTGGTACGCCTGGACGAGCAGCGTTACCAACTGGTCTGGACCAGCCACCACATTCTCATGGACGGCTGGAGCCAGTCGCGTCTGTTCGGCGAAGTACTGCAGCACTACGCCAATGGCCAGGTGGCCGGGGAGGTAGGGCGTTACCGCGACTTCATCGCCTGGCTGGCCGGGCAGGACCAGCAAGCGTTGCGTGGGTTCTGGGAGCAGCGCCTGGCGCTACTCGACCAGCCTACTTCGCTGAGCCAGGCCATCTACCCACGCCACAGCGCCACTGCGTCCGGCCACCGTGCCTTGTATTCGTACTGGGACGTGGAGCAGACCGCGCGGCTGCAGGCCTGGTGCCGCAGCCAGCGGATTACCCTCAACACGTTGGTGCAAGGTGCCTGGTTGCTGGTACTGCAGCGCTTTACCGGCCAGCGCACGGTGACCTTCGGTGCCACCGTGGCCGGCCGCCCGCAAAGCCTGGCAGGTGCCGACAACATGCTCGGCCTGTTCATCAACACCTTGCCGGTGATCCAGACCTTGGAACCGAGCCAGCCGCTGGAGCAGTGGCTGCTGCAGTTGCAGGCCTACAACCTGGACATCCGTGACCACGCCCATGCGCCGCTGGCCGATATCCAGCGTTGGTCCGGGCAAGGTGGGCAGGGCTTGTTCGACAGCATCATCGTGTTCGAGAACTACCCGATCGACGAGCGCCTCAACGAGGCGTCCGATACCGGCCTGAGTTTTGGTCAGTCGAAAAACCACGGGGTGACCAGCTTCCCGATGGACCTGGCGGTGATGGTCGGCGAGCGCCTGAGCATCGAATACATGTACATGTTGGAAGCATTTTCCGAGGTGGCGGTGGAGCAGATCCGCCACTGCATGGAGGTGACCCTGGAGGCCATGCTGGCCGGTGCCGGGCAAGCGCTGGGCAGCCTGCAGCGCCTGGCTGACGATGAACGTGCTGCGTTGCTCGACTGGAGCCGCGCACCGGTCTCCACGGCGCAGCCGCAGCTGCTTGCGCAGCTGATTCAGCGCCATGCGCTGCAGCGCCCGCAGGCCATCGCCGTGCACTGTGCCGGCGAGTCATTGAGCTACGCCGAGCTGGAGGCACGGGCGAACCGCCTGGCCCATGCGCTGCAGGCTCAGGGAGCGGGGCCGGAAGCGGTGATTGGCGTGGCCATGCCGCGTTCGGTCGATACCGTGGTGGCCTTCCTGGCCGTGCTCAAGAGCGGCTCGGCGTATGTCCCGTTGGACATCGCCTACCCGCCGGAGCGCCTGGCCTACATGATGGAAGATTCGGCCATGGCGCTGCTGGTCGGCCACAGCGCGGTCAATGACCGCCTGCCGATGCCGCCGGGCCTGGTCAGCCTCGAACTGGACCGCCTCGACCTGTCGGGCTACCCGGCATCGGCGCCGCACAGCAAGGCGCAGGCCGATACCCTGGCCTACCTGGTCTATACCTCCGGTTCCACCGGCCGCCCGAAAGGCGTGGCGGTAGCCCAGGGGCCGCTGAGCGGGCACTGCCAGGCCATCGCCAGGCTGTACGAGATGGACAGCAGCACCTGCGAGCTGCACTTCATGTCGTTTGCCTTCGATGGCGCCCACGAGCGCTGGTTGACCACCCTCTACAGCGGTGGCCGCCTGGTGCTGCGTGATGAGGAACTGTGGACGCCTGAACAGACCCACCGTGTGCTGGCCGAACAGGCCGTGACCATTGCCTGCTTCCCGCCGGCGTACCTCAAGCAACTGGCCGACCATGTGCGCGAAAGTGCAGTGGCCCCGGCACCGGTGCGCATCTACTGCTTTGGTGGTGATGCAGTACCGGAGCAGACCTTCGAACTGGTCAAGGAAGCGCTGCGGCCGCAGTACTTCACCAACGGCTATGGCCCGACCGAAACCGTGGTCACCCCGGTGTTGTGGAAGACCCCGGCCAGCGCCCAGTGTGAAGCGGCCTACGCCCCGATCGGCCGTGCGGTGGGCGAGCGCAGCCTGTATGTACTGGATGACGACCTGGAGCTGTTGCCGCGCGGCCTTGCCGGCGAGCTGTACATCGGTGGCCAGGCGCTGGCGCGTGGTTACCATCGCCAGCCTGCGCTGACGGCCGAGCGTTTCGTGCCTGACCCTCATGGTGCACCGGGCGCCCGGGTGTATCGCTCTGGTGACCTGGTGCGCCTGCGCGAAAACGGCGTGCTCGACTACGTCGGGCGCATCGACCACCAGGTGAAGATCCGCGGCTTCCGCATCGAACTGGGCGAAATCGAGGCCAGCCTGCGCCTGCAACAAGGCGTGCGCGATGCGCTGGTGGTGGTGCGCGATGGCCCTTCGAGCAAGCAACTGGTGGGGTATGTAGTCACCGACGACGGCCTCGACTGCAGCGAGCGCCTGCGCGCCGGGCTGCGCCTGAGCCTGCCCGAGCACATGGTGCCGGTACAGGTGATCAGCCTTGGCGCCTTCCCGCTCACCCCCAACGGCAAGCTGGACCGCAAGGCGCTGCCAGAGCCGCAATTCGAAAGCGATGCCTATGTGGCGCCGGGCTCCGATGCCGAGCGCTGGATGGCGCAGATCTGGGCGCAGGTGCTGCAGTTGGAGAAAGTCGGCATCACCGACAACTTCTTCGAGCTGGGTGGCGACTCCATCCTCAGCCTGCAAGTGATCTCGCGGGTACGCAACCACGCTGAACTGCACATGGACCTGAAGCTGCGCGACCTGATGCGGTACCAGACCATCAAGGGTCTGTTCGAGCAGAAGTCGGCAGGCGCCCAACGCCAGGGCGAGGACGTCACGCACCAGGCCAGCGCCGGGTTGTTCAGCCTGCTGCCGATCCAGGAATGGTTCTTCGCACAGGACATGCAGGAAAAACACCATTACAACCAGGGCATCCTGCTGCGCGCCCGCCAGCCGCTGGACCACGACTGTCTGCAGCAGGCCCTGGGCCTGATGCTGCAGCAGCACGATGCGCTGCGGTTGCGGTTCTGCCAGGAAAACGGCCGCTGGTATCAGCAGTACGCGGCCTTGGAAACCCTGGACCCGGCCGATTTCCTGGTGCATTGCGCCGCGGCGCACGAGCAGGAGGTCGCCGAATTCGCTGACTGGGCGCAACGCAGCCTGGACCTGGAAAATGGCCCGGTGATGCGCGTGGTGCATTTTGTCCTGGCCAACGGTGAGAGCCGGCTGTTGCTGGCGATTCACCACCTGGTGGTCGACACAGTGTCCTGGCGCATCCTGCTGCAGGACCTGCAGCAGGCCTACCAGGCCTTGTCTGCCGGCAGCGAGGTCAACCTGCCGCTACGCAGCAGCAGCTACAGCGCCTGGGTCGAGCGCCTGCGCGCGCATGCTCCGACCCTGGTGCAGACCGAGCTGGACTGGTGGATGCAGCAACTCGACCGACCAAGCCACGACCTGCCGTGCGACAACCCGCGTGGCAGGGATGTAGTAGAGCATCTGGTGGGCCTGCCGGTGACCCTCTCGCAAAGCTGCACCACGCAGCTGCTCAAGCGTGTGCCGGTGGTGTACCAGACGCAGATCAACGATGTGCTGCTGGCTGCCCTGAGCCGCGTACTGTGCCGCTGGAGTGAGCAGCAGAGCGTGTTGATCCAGTTCGAGGGCCATGGCCGTGAAGACCTGTTCGATGAGGTCGAGCTGTCACGTACCGTCGGCTGGTTCACCAGCATGTACCCGATCCGCCTGGAGCCGGGCGTAGACGCCGATTTCGGCCACTCCATCCAGGCGGTCAAGGCGCAGCTGGCGGCATTGCCGAACAAGGGCCTGGGCTATGGCGTGCTGCGCCACCTGGCCGAACCTGCGGTGTGCCAACGCTTGCAGCAGTTGCCGCAGGCGCGGGTGACGTTCAACTACATGGGCCAGTTCGACCAGAGTTTCGATGACCAGGCCCTGCTGGTACCTGCCGAACAGGGCGCGGGCCAGTGCTACAGCCGCAAGGCGCCGCTGGGCAACTGGCTGGAGATCGTCGGCCAGGTGTTCGATGGCCAGATGACCTTGCGTTGCTTGTTCAGCAAGCGCCGCTACCGGCCACAGACCATCGAGTGGCTGATGGCCGAACTGCAGGGCGAACTGGAAGCGCTGGTGGCGCACTGCATGGAAGAAGCACTGGCCTGATGGCCGTTTGACGATCCTCTCGGGCGAGCCTGGCTCGCCCCTTTTTTTCAAGGAGTGCCATCAATGGCATTGCACCCTGAACTGGAAGCTTTCCTCGACCTTGCCGACGACAACGCGGCGAGCGGCCCACTGCCTTTCCATGAATCGACCGCGCAACAGGCGCGCGAGGTGTTCGAGCAGACTACCCGGCAACTGGCCTGGTCGTTGCCCGACGGTGTAGAATGGCGCGACCTTGCGGCACGCAGCCGGGATGGCCAGGCCGTGCCCTTGCGGCTGTACCTGCCGCGTGGACATGCGTCGGGCGAACTGCCGGTGATGGTCTACTTCCACGGGGGGGGCTACGTGGTCGGCAGCATCGATTCCCACGATGGGGTATGCCGCGAGTTTTGCGCAAGGACACCCTGCGCGGTGCTCTCGGTTGGCTATCGCCGGGCACCTGAGCACAAGTTCCCGACCGCCTTGCACGACTGCGCCGATGCGGTCGCCTGGTTGCACGAAAACGCCCAGGCGCTGGGCCTGGACCGTCAGCGGGTGATCTTTGCCGGTGACAGCGTGGGGGCCTCGCTTGCCACCACGCTGGCGACCCAGGCCGTGCACCAACCGAGCGAAGTGGCGATACGGCCGCAGCTGCAGATGCTCTGCTACCCGATGACCGATGCCTCGAGGCGCAGCGTCTCGGTGGAATTGTTCGCTGAAGGCTACCTGCTGGAGAGCGAGACCTTGGAGTGGTTCTACACGCAGTACGCCAACACGGCGCAGGAGCGGCAGGATTGGCGCTTCTCACCTTTGCTCGCACCGGACCTGCGCGGTGTGGCGCCGGCGCTGGTGGTGCTGGCCGGCTTCGATCCGTTGCTCGATGAAGGGCGTGAATACGCCGCGCGGTTGCAAGAGGCCGGGGTTGATGTGGAACTGATCGAATATGCAGGGCTGACCCACGACCTGCTGCGCCTGCGGTCGGTGGTCGGTGATGTGGCCGAGATTCATCAGGTGCTGGCCGAGCGGCTGCACGGGATGCTCGAGAAGTCGATGCGCTGAGCGGGAAGTGGTGCAACGGGCCGCCCTGCGGCCAATGCCAGTCATTTAAGCGATAGGGGCTGCGTAGCAGCCCCAGTAACGCTAACTGCCAGGCATTTGCCCTGCGGCCCTTTTTTTCAGGCCGGGGTTTTCGGCGCGCGCCGGGTACGGGGAATGCTGCAGAAGGGGGGAACCGGGCACGGGGCTATGCCCATGCCCGGTCGGTAGATCAGAAAGTACCGCGCAGGGTCAGCATGTAGTTGCGTGGAGCGCCATACCAGTTGCCGCCATCGCTGGAGTCGACGGTCTGGTAGTAGGTCTTGTCGAAGATGTTGTTGGCGTTGACCTGGGCGGTCCAGTGATCGTCGATCTTGTACTCGACCAGGCTGTTCCACACCGCATAGCCCGCCTGGTCGAAGGAGTAGGCTTCAGCCGTGCTCAGGCCGCCGTTGGGCAGACGGTGCTGGACGAAACCGCTCTTGGAACTGTCGCTCTGGATGGTCGCGCCCAGGCCCACTTTCCAGCGGTCGAACTCACCTGGCAACTGGTAGGTGGTGAAGAACTTGAACAGGTGCTTGGGGGTTTGCGAGCTGACGCGGCCACCGTCGAGGTTGGCGTTGTTGCCCGCGCGTTGCTTGTTGAGGTTGAGCGTGTAGCCGACGATGGCTTGCCAGCCAGGTGCCAGCTCACCGGAAATCTCGGTGTCGATACCCTTGCTGATGACCTGGCCGGTTGCCACGTAATAGCCGGTACCGGTGCTGATGGCCTCGTTTTCGCGCTTGGTGTAGTACAGCGCCGAAGAGATGTTAAGACGGCCGCCGAACAGTTCGCCCTTGGTACCGAATTCGTAGGTTTCACCTTCGATCGGGTCGAGTGGCTGGCCGCTCAGGCTCTTGTAGGCGGTCTGTGGCTGGAAGATCTCGGCGTAGCTGGTGTACAGCGACCAGTCCTGGGTCACGTCCAGCACCAGGGCGCCGAACGGGGTGATTTCGCCGCGGTTGCTTTCCTTGACCCGGGTATCCATGTTGAAGCTCGGCACCACGGTGCGCACGTTGTCGCGGTAGTCTGAGTAGCGGGCGCCCAGGGTCAGGTGCAGCGGCTCGGCCAGTTGCGCCTTGAAGGTGGTATAGGCACCGGACTTGCGCTGGTTCCAGTCTGGGTTGTAGTAGTAGATCCCCGGCTTGGCCGGCTTGGGCATGTTGCCGGCGTTACCGGTGGTGATGTCGAACGGCACGTTGATGGCGCTCGGCGTGGTCAGGTCGCTGTTGTCGGAGTAGGTACGCGCAACTTCGGAGTAGTCGGCACCGAACAGCAGTTCGTGTTGCAGGCCGAAGGCCTCGAACTTGCCGGAGACGTTGGCATCGAACAGGTCCTGCTCGTTGGTGTAGCCGCGGATGAAGCGCGAGAACGTGGTGCTGTTGGTGACCTGGTTGACCGAGGCCTTGACCTCGCCGATGTCCTGGGTGGAATCGAACTTGGTCTTGGTGTAGCTGGAGTTGATCTTCCAGTTGTCGTTGAACGCGTGTTCAACCTTGGCGAAGTACTCGGTGCGCTTGTAGTTGTTGGACGACCAGTCGGCGGCCAGCGATGTGCTGCGCGAGGCGCCGATTTCCTTGCCATCCTTGTAGCGCACCAGGCCGCGGTCCCAGTAGCCGTCCATGTCGCGCCATTCGTAGGTCCCCCCTACGGTCAGCAGGGTGTCCGGCGTCAGGTCGGCTTCCAGGGTGCCGAAGACCACGTGTTTCTCGCTGTCGGCATTGTCGTAGAAGTATTTCTTGTCCTCATAGGACATGGCCACGCGGCCGCGCAGCGCGCCATCGAATGCCAGCGGGCCGGTCAGGTCGATCTCGGTACGGTAATTGTCCCAGCTGCCGGCAGACTGGCTGATTTTCAGCTGGTTGTAGGGCAGGGCGCGTTTGCGTACCAGGTTGATGCTGCCGCCTGGGTCACCGGTGCCGCCATACAGGCCATCAGAGCCGCGCAGCACTTCGACGTGATCGTAGGCGGTCATGTCGGGCAGGGTATCGTAGGTCTCGTTACGCAGCATCGGCGCCCCGCCGTCGGTCTGGATGCTACGAATGACGAAACCCCGGGAATAGATCTCGTTTTTCGAGTCGTTGCCACCGACCACGGTGATGCCCGTGGTCTGGTCCAGCACCTGGGTGAGGCTGCTGAGGTTCTGGTCTTCCATGCGTTGCTTGGTCATCACCGAGACCGACTGCGGCGTTTCGCGCAGGGTCTTCTGGGTCTTGCCGCCGATGCTGGCAGTGCCGGTGGTGTACGACCCGGTGCCTTCGGTGCTGGCGCCCAGGGTGGTAGCAGTGACCGAGGTCTCGTCCAGCTGCAGGCTGGAGCTGTTGTGCTCGGCCGGCGGCGGCAGGATGACGGTGTTGCCTTCGACGCGATAACGGATGCCGGTGCCGCGCAGCAGCTGGCCGAGCGCATCGTTGGCTTCCATCGAGCCTTTGACCGGGCTGCTGCGCAGGCCGCGCAGGGTTTCGGGGCTGTAGACGAATTGCAGCTGGGTCTGCGAGCCGAGCTGGCGCAGTGCGTTGTCCAGCGACTGCGCCGGGATGTCCAGGTTTACCACCTCGGCGTTGGCCTGGCTGGCGCACGCCAGCATGATGGCAGCGCTAAGGGCGCGCAGGGTCAGGGGCCGGGAAGTGGATGCAGGCGAATTGCCGACGCCTTTGGAGGTCTTGCTGATCATTGAGCTGCAGTCCGTCAAGTGTTGTAGTTGAGTTTAAGAATTATTGTGATTTCTAATGAGACGCACTTCTCATCCGGAACCGGAAAAAAACATCACAAAATTTTCACAATCGTTCTGCCTCGACGGCGCGGTCACTCACCACCCGGCCGGGCGCCATGCGCACCAGCTGGTCGGCAACATCGAAATAGCGGTCATCGTGAGAGATCACGATGATGGTCTTGCCCAGCCGTTTGAGGTCGGGCAGCAGCTCGGTATAGAACACCCGGCGGAAGGCAGGGTCCTGGTCGGCGGCCCATTCGTCGAACACCAGCACTGGGCGCTCTTCGACCCAGGCGTTGACCAGCGCCAGGCGCTTGCGTTGCCCGGTGGAAAGGTCGGTGGTGGTGAAGCTGCCATCCTGCACGCTGACCTTGTGGGCGATTTCCAGGCGCTCCAGGTATTTGTTGGCGTCCTCGGGAATGTGCTGGTCGCCCTGTACCACGTCGTCGAACAGGTAGTAATCGGCGAATATGGTGGTGAACAGCTGGCGATAGTCGTCGCGGTTGCCAGCCTCCACGGGCACGCCGTTGAGGCGGATCTGGCCCTGGTCGGGGCTGTACAAACCGAGCAGCAACTTGATCAGCGTGGTCTTGCCGCAGCCGTTTTCACCGACGATGAACGTGATCTCGCCTTCCTCGATACGCAGGTTCACCGGGCCCAGGCGGAACGGCTCGGCGCCGGCCACGGGTGGGAAGGTGAAGCTGACGTTGTCCAGCTCCAGGCTGTGCATGCGGGCCGCTTTGGCCTGCGGTGCGCTGAGCAGCAGGTGCGGTTCGGGCGAGGAGAACTGCTCGGACAGTTCGGCGATGCGGCGGAAGGCGATCTGGGCTCGGCTGATGATCGGCAGGGTACCTACCAGATGCTCCAGCGGGCCCTTCATGTACAGCAGCACCAGCACGAAACCGCTCATCACCGTGGCGTCGCTGCTGGGCCAGTAGACCTGTAGCGCCAGGGCCAGGCCGATGACGACGAAGAACAGCATCGAGCCAAAGGTCTTGGCGACCACGAAGATGTTCACCGAGCGCACCTGGGTGTCGCAGATCTTGTCGGCGGTCTTCTGGATACCCGAGACGAACATCCGGTGGCGCCGCGGCCGGTGGATGCGCAGTTCCTTGGCGCCCTCGGCGATGGCGTTGTAGTGCTTCTGCAGCTCATCCTCGGCATCGCGGGCGGCAAAGAAACCCTTGATACCGCGCGCGCGGGCAACGTACTGGATGCCCGTGCCGATGGCGATCGCCACCACGATCATCAGGAACATCGGCATGGACAGCATGGCCAGGTAGCCCATGCAGCCCAGCGTCACGGTCAGCGAAATGGCCAGCGGCGCGAAGGCAAAGGCGAAGTCGCTGACGGTATCGACATCGTGGGTAAGCACCGGGATCAGGCGGTGGCTGCGGTAGCGCTCTATCTGGCTGATCGGTGCCGAAAGCACTTTCTCGCCCAAGGTCTTGCGCAGGGTGGCAATGATGTTCTGGCCGACGTAGTTGGTGCCGATGTCGGAGAGAATGTTGCACAGCAGTGCCGTCACGCACAGCCCGCCGAATGCCAGCAACGCCCCTTGGCCCAGCCCCCCCTCCTGGTGCAGGGCATTGTTGATGGTGGCCAGCAGCGCCGTGACGCTGAGGCCTCCGAGCATGCCCAGGACGATCGAAATGGCCACCAGGAGTCGGTAGGGGCGCAGTAGCTGCATTAGCTCACTGAGCGCACCGCGGTTTTTTACGGTCATGAGGCAGTCCAGTCGTTGAGAATAGATTCCCTCTAAACGACTGGCTGCCGGGGTAATTTACCGGCTGGACGGCTTTGCCCGGCACGGCTGCACTTCAGAGCTCACGCGCCACCCGCACGCCCAGCCAGTCACCGCGCACGGTGCGTATTGCCGTGTTGCGGTTGCCCGAGCGCGAGAAGATAGGCGCCTCGCCCCAGTCGTTGCCGCGTATCTGCGCGGTCTTGCAGTTGCCCTCCATCCAGGCACTGCCGTCGCTGGGTGCACCCTGGTAGCTGTCATGCCAGCAGTCGGCGACCCATTCGTAGATGTTGCCGTGCATGTCGTACATACCGAAGGCGTTGGCCGGGAAACTGCCGACCGGCGAGCTGTAGCTGTAGCCGTCCGCAGGGCCGTAGACGTTGGCGTGCTCGCTGATCTGGTAGTCGCCCTTGGCGTCGAAGGGGAAGGGGAACGGGCCGCTGCTGCCGGCCCGGGCGGCATACTCGCGCTCGGCTTCGCTGACCATGCGGTAGTGCTGGCCGGTCTTCTTCGACAGCCACGCCACGTACTGTTCGACGTCGGCGTAGCTCATGCACACTGCCGGCTGGCGCGGCCCCTGCTTGTAGCTGGGTTTGCCGTTGGTGCAGCGCCGTCCGGGGCGGTCGTCGCCGTCGGCGAGAACGGTGCCGGTTGCCTTCTGGTAGGCGGCCCATTCGCCAGCGGTGACCTGGAAGCGGCTGATGGCGATGGGCTTGGCAAAGGTCACCTGGTGCATCGGGCCTTCGTCATCCTGGCGGCCCATTTCATCGGCGGGGGTGCCCATCATGAAACTGCCGGCGGGCAGCACCACCATCTCCGGGCAGAGCGTGTCGCAGTCCCGGAACACGGTGCCGGGTTTGTCGCCGGGTGTCGCGGCAAGCGCCGGCAGGCTGCAGGCGGCGAGCAGCGCGGCCAGGGTCAGGTGGTGCAGGGGTGCGGTCATGGGAATGCCTTGTTCAGAGTTGCTGGGTTATCAGGGCCATGGCCCGGTCGATCTGCTGTTCGTCATTGAGCAGGCTGGGGGCCAGGCGGATCACCGGGCCGACGTCGCGGTACACCGCGTCGCACATCACCTTGTTGCTGGTGAGGTGGGCGGCGATGGCGTCGGGGTTGCGATCCTTGATGCGGAAAAACGTGAAGCCTGCCGAATAACGCTCGCTGCGCGGTGTCACCAGCTGGATCTGGCGGTGCTCGGCGAGGCGCTCCTTGAGCAGGCTGTTGAGCTGATGGATACGTTGCTGCACCTCGCCTTTGCCGAGTTCCAGGTGCAGCTTGAAGGCTTCGCTGGCGGCCCAGCGGTGCTCGAAGGCGTGGTAGCCGCCGGGGGTCATGATGGTGGCGAAATCTTCGTCGCGGGAGAAAGTGGCGATGGTCGGGGTGAGGTGCTGCATGCCGGTGGAAGCCGCGCAGATGATGCCGGTGCCCCGTGGGCCGAACATCCATTTGTGGGTACCGGCGATGAAGTAGTCGCAGTTGAAGTCGGCGAAGCGTGCGTTCTCCACGCCGAAGCCGTGCACACCGTCGACCACGTAGAGGATGCGCTCGGCCTCGCTGCGGTTGCGATTGTGCTGGCGCACCAGCTCGCCGATCTCGCCCACCGGCAGTTTGACGCCGCTGCCCGAGTGCACCCAGGTCATGCCCAGTACCCGGGTGTGCGGCTGGATGGCCTTGTCCAGGGTACTGAGCACCTGGTCGGTTGAAACCGTCCAGGGGTTGTCGAACAGGCGGATCTTGCGCACTGCCGTGCCCTGGCGCTGGCTGCGAAAAGCCAGGGTCTTGTGGGCCGAGTAGTGCTCGTGTTCGGTCACCAGGATTTCCTGACCGGCGCCCACTTGCAGGCCGCCGAAGATCATCGCCAGGCCTTCGGTGGTGCTGCCGGTCAGGGCAATCTGGCGTGGCTTGACGTCCAGGTAACGCCCGGCCCACTCGCGCACTTCGTCCTCGCGCTGCCATTCGTACTGGCTCTCCCAGTCCATCAGGGCGGCGGGGTTACGGTCGAGGTCGGCGCGGTGGCGGTCGATCGCCGCCTGTACCGGGCGCGGGTGGGCAGTGACCAGGAAATTGGCGAAGTGTGCGATCTGCGGGTCTAGCGGGAACAGCGTGCGCAGGTTGCGCCATTTGTCGGCGCCGCTCAGCGGTTTGCTGTCGGCCGCCAGGGCCTGGGGTAGCAGCGGCAGGCTGGCGGCCAGCAGGCCGGCCTGTTTCAGAAATGTACGGCGGTTGCTCATGGTGGGCACGGCTCAACGGTTGGCGACGGGGCGGGCGGACTTCTGGACCTGGTCCCAGACCCGCAGGAAGTTGCCCGCCCACAACTTGGCGATGTCCGCTTCGCTGTAGCCGCGGGTCAGCAGTTCGGCCGTGACGTTGCGGATCTCACTGACGTCCTTCCAGCCATCCAGGCCGCCGCCATCGTTGAAGTCCGAGGCGATGCCGACGTGGTCGATGCCGACCTTCTTCACCGTGTAGTCGATTGCATCGAC
>Ga0213829_1001284_pt1 | contig 18271 bp, 19 predicted proteins | sample MC6MC0896MG_FD_180665 | JGI IMG/M metagenome (GOLD analysis project Ga0213829, IMG submission 180665) | Enriched soil aggregate microbial communities from Iowa State University, Ames, United States - MC6-MC0896-MG | ecosystem: Environmental > Terrestrial > Soil > Unclassified | place: USA: Iowa...
AGGCCCGGCGATTGCCGCCACCGACTACGTGCGTGCGTATGCGGACCAGATCCGTGCGTTCGTGCCGATGTCGTACACGGTGTTGGGTACCGATGGGTTTGGCCGTTCGGATACGCGTGCGAACCTGCGCCGGTTCTTTGAAGTGGACCGGTACTACATCGCGCATGCCGCGATTGCGGCGCTGGCGAAGGATGGGAAGATGACGGCTAAGGATGTGGCCCGGGCAATCAAGCAGTACAAGATTGATCCGGAGAAGGCTAACCCTGTTGGGGTTTGATTGATTTCAAATTCTAGGCTAGAAGGAAGGGCGGCCTAAGGTCGCCCTTCTTCGATTCAGTGTTAGCCCAAATTCTTAAGCGATATCAATACTTGCGCCAGCGAAAAATCACATGAAGTACAAAGTTGTATCACTCTTCTCTGGAGCGATGGGGCTCGACATCGGGCTGCATCAGACCGAACGGTTCGATTTGCTCGCTGCAATTGAGAAGGTTCCGGCATTCTGCGAGACCGCTCGTGTGAATATAGAGCTGGGCAATATCTCTCCGGGCGCTGTCGTATTCGAATCCGATATCTGTGCATTGGACCCGATGGATGTGCTTGATCGTTTGAAGATCAAGCCGGGTGAAGTCGACGTGCTTGTGGGAGGGCCGCCATGCCAGACGTTCAGTACCGCAGGGCGGCGGGGTACGGTCCAAGATCCTAGGGGAACCCTTCTCTGGCAGTTCCTCCGATATGTCCAAGTCTTGCAGCCAAAATTTTTCGTAATGGAGAACGTGCGAGGACTTGTTTCAGCTGCGCTTAAACATCGTCCGATTGCTGAGAGAAAGACTCGTCCTCTAGAGCTGGATGAGGAGCCCGGATCCGTCCTGCGACTCTTTGCAAAGGATCTTTGTGAGCTGGAGGGGGCCAAATACGCCATGGAGGCGTTCGAGGTGAATTCCGTGAATTACGGGGCTCCTCAGATTCGGGAGCGCGTTCTATTCATTGGTAATAGATATGGCGCGAAAGTTAGTTTTCCCGACCCAACCCACGGGCCGATAGGGGAAGGCCGGCAACATGCTGGACCTGATCTTTTTCCTGGAAATCCACTTCTTCCCTGGGCCACTTTAAGAGATGCGTTGTCTGGGCTTGATGATCCAAACCCGCAAGTTGTAGATTTTAGTGAAAGGAAAAAGAGCTTCCTTGAAAAAGTGCCGCCGGGCACCAACTGGAGAAGCCTCAACGAGGCTGATCAGAAAGAATCAATGGGAAAGGCCTGGTTCGCCAAAGGCGGGCGCTCAGGTTGGTGGCGTCGTCTGACATACGATTTGCCATGTCCAACGCTCATGACGCTCCCCAATCATGCCAGTACTTCACTTTGCCATCCGGAGGAGACGCGCGCACTTTCGGTTAGGGAGTATGCGAGAATTCAAGAATTTCCTGATTCGTGGAAGTTCAGTGGTAAGCTCGCTGAGCAATATACGCAAATAGGAAATGCCGTTCCTACTAGGCTTGGTAAGGTTGTCGGGGAGCTTGTTGCGAAGGAGTTGGATAAGCTAAAAGAGCGGCGCTGGAGAAAGTACCCAAGCTCGGATGCGCCTTTTAAAATAACCTATGTTCAGTCTCACATCAGAACGCGGTCATGGTTCAGGGACGGTCAGGCTGAGGTCTGGGGAACTGGGGGAGATGCGAGTTATAGTCTGCCCAAGACTCGAAAAAAATCAAAAAATATTGGCTAATGGAGTTGGCTTTGGCGCGAAAGAATCCGAATATTCCAGATGCGAAGCACGTTGCGTATTCGAAATCCTTAATACTTAAGTCGCTCGATGCTTTAGATGGTGACCGAGAGGCGCATCGAAGAATATTTTCAATGGAGCGGGAATTTCAGGGTAAGATTCGCGCCCATATCTCGGCGCTCCCCGCGGCGAGTGCGAAATTCAAGAATTTCAACACTAGTCCGTTTGTTTTGATGTTCTACGCGCAATCGAAGAACTATACAAAAATAAGCGAGATAGTCGGTGATATCCTCCCTGCAAAGCGCTTTTCCTCTATGGAAACCTCTGCTGGACGCATGATGGAGGAGGTGGCTCTTCCGGTCTATGGTTGGGAGATTGTTCCAAGTGGCATGCATACTCCAAACTCTGCACTCGACGGCCGGCGAGTCGAGGGGGATGTGCTTAAGGTTGTGACGCTAAAGAGTGGTCCGCGTTGTTTGAATGATGAAATGAGCGAGAACTTTGCGGATAACATCTTTGCACATGGGCCGGCTTGGCTTGAGGAGAGTGGTGCAAAGACTCTTGATTTCACTTACGGCGTTTTGTATGGCACTAAAAAGCAGTCCAATAAAAAGGATTGGCATATACTTGGAAAGCTTGCAGCTAAGCTTGGTACCAACAACGTTACCCATTCGCCGAACAGGCAGTGGAGTATGGGGTTCAAGATGGGGCAGGCTGCGTCAAGTGCTACCGTAAGGGTTGGTGATGAATGGTGGGGATTTTTAGGGGGGCGGTCGTGCCTTTTGGAGGTCTGCTGCGCTCTAATTAGAGCTTGTGTCAGGGCCGGGGCCTCTGATGACGCTGGGACAAACTATGAGATATCGGATCTTAAGGATATTGTTAGCTTGCCAGCAGGACTTGCAGAGGCCAATTTTGCTATTCTCCAAAACAGCCAGATTCCATGGTTGCTTTTTCTGATGCGGCACTTCTGTGATGAGTTGAATGACTAATTCATTTGCTTTCTAATTTTGGCGATCGAATTATTCGGTAAAGGATGAGCTGGGCTCTCCGATATTTCTGATGAATTTTCGGGTTGTGGTTGGCGCTTCTGTTAAAGCTGTTTTTATTTTTTCTTTTGATCATTTGTGAATTTATTTCTGTGTTTGCAGGGTTGTCTGTAATTCTAGATCGAAAGTCAGTGGGGCTGCCGCTTCAATTTTAGCTGGAGTTCGTCGGTACTCAGTCACTCCATGAGCAGCGAGAAAAATGCCATGCCAGTGACTGAGGGTTTGCCGATTGTTTGGGATGAGCCGGGAGCGCCAAAGGCCTGCCGCTGAGCTCGCTATAGACCGAATCTCTCAGACTGGGATTGATCAGAATTCGTAACGCAGTCGGATCTACTGAGATGAGATAGAGGTCAAATAGCGTGTGAATGTCGGCACGCAGCAGAAGCCCATTGCTTACGACATTGCTCGTACGGCCAGAATAGGGCCGTATATGAGCCGCCTCCAGCGCGTCAACCACATCACAGCCCGTCATTGCGCAGCGACCGACGTATGCTTCTAGCAGAGACTTGCGGAAGGCAGGCTGGCCGCGACGGCGCACGATGGTCGCGAGCACACGATCCCGCTCCTCAACGTCATTGCTGGAGGAGAACTCACCGGAAGCCTCGACAGCCCTGGTCTGCCGTTCCAGCAACTCTTTCGTAGGCCCAGATACAGAAGTGGGTGCGTCCCCGGTGCGTGCGAGTAGGCGAGTCAACTGCACCTCAATCTTAGCGCCGACATTTGCTGCCGGGCGAAGGCCCGGAAGCCAAGATTTTCCAGCCCGATCCAGAACATGAGAAATATTCTGCATTCGGTACTCCCAGGCCTTGATAGATCGACCGTGGCGTTCCGCGAGCTCTCGGTACACCTTGGCCTTCTCTAAATCAGACCCATTGGCCAGATGTGCTTCCATATGGCGGTAGGCCTCAACCGCGGCAGCCAATTCGTCTTCAGTCCATCTGCTCACAGCTTTCCCCGGTTCATGACCGCACGTGGCGTTCCTGAGGAAAGTATGCAGTAAACGACACGTCGAGCCGCTTTCGGCCAATCTGGACGTGCGGCGCTGTGTCAGTAGGTGTCGACCGCATCGGATGCGAGCCGCTCGGAGCCGGCTGCGTCCATCAACACATCAAGCATGAGCGGGCTACTCTGGTGCAACAGCACGCCAAACGACGTCGCCCACTTTAGCGTTCCAGCCGAAGCCGCGTCTAAAGCGCATCATCTCGGCCCAGATCGTAGCCATCACCAAACGCAAGCGCCGCTTCTCGCGGCGGCAAATCCGCAGGCAGCCAAGCAGCAGCTCATCCATACCGCTAGGGTCGATGGCAAACAGCCTACATCGCCTCGTCAAACGCCTTCGGCCACTCCACGTCGATCCTGGTCCTGGTCATCCTTCTGGGGTAGGGCAAGATGGCCTGAGGGTGTCTCATGGAGTAGGACGGCACGCAAGACGCCACCTGGCTATGCTGTCGATTGCAGACCCATCAGGGATCGTAGATGCTCGCCTAAGTGAATTCAGGGTAGGAGTACCATGGAAGGCATCGTTAATCGGTTGATGGAACTTCACGGCGGTCAGCTGCTAACCCCGCTCGCAATATGTGCGGCACTCGTCCTGATCTTCAAGGCACTGTCGGGGCTCCATCAGACCCGCGGGTCTGCCCGGAGGGAGTTCCTCGAACTCTTCCAGGAAGTCGACAAGAAGGACGACCTCTGGCTGTCGGTCGCCGTGAGGCATCACTTCGGCGTATATCTGCCTGTGTCCGTCATTCGTCGTCTTTGCAAGCTGGATCAGCCAGCGCGCGCAATCTTGGAGATTGCTGACGCGTGGCCGCTTGTCGATCTTGACGATGTAAGCGGCGAGATTCGATGGCGCAGCAAACGGCACGCTAACCCGGTAACCCGTCGCCGACTTGCATTCGCGTTCCTGGCGGGCTACTTCGCCTCCGCTTTGTGCGCTACCTTGCTTGCGTACATTCTGGTTGTTGGGCAGGTTTCTGCCCGAGTGTCATTTGTCTACTGGGTATGGGTTGCACTTGGCGGTGTAGTAGCGCTCTATTGTGCGCATCGCTCAGACCTCCTCCGAACCGGCGGTCCATCGCTCAAGCGCTGGCTCGGAGTCGAGTAATCAAGCCTCTACATCGCAGGCGGAGAAACACGCTGTTGCTGTTCCTGCACACGCTGCATGTCCACGGCCTGCTCCTTCGCCTGTCGATGTCCAATCGCCTCCACCATCCCCATGCTCTCCTCCACCGGGCGCTGCGCTGCCTCTGCGGTCGCCATATGCGTGCGCATAGCGGCTGGGTTGGCTAGGTCACCCTGGACCACAAAGATGTTCTGTGCGGCAGGCAAGTTGGCAGTCTGTTTGCTCAAGAGGACGTGGTCCGCACGCGTGATTCCGGCATCTTTGGCGGCGGCCAACAGACTGGCCGACAAGCGTTCACTGGTTTCGTCGAACGCGCGGCCGTTCGCCCTATCCAGAATCTCGAATTTGCCACGGATCTGGTCGAACAACGTCTGATCGCCCGCACTCAGTAGGCGAGGGGCGTGCGGCGCATGGTCTAAAGCACGGTCAGCCTTCTCCCCCGAAAATCGCGTCAGACTACTGGTGTTGTTCAACTCGATCCGGCCATATCCGTCTTTGCCCAGGTCGATAATGGGGAATACTTTCGCTTTGCCAAGATCCAGGCCATTGCGCTCAAGATGACGTGGGTCCAGCCCTAGCTCGCGTAGATCCACCCGAATCTCGGCGGGGGGGGGGCCTGCCTCGCCAAAGCGCTTCGTAGCCCTGTGCAATCGAAGAAATAGGGGAGGTGCCGTAATAGTTCCGGTAGTCCGAATCTCCATTGCGGCCCAGAGTTCCGGCGCCGTCATAGAAGCATCTTTCAACCGCTGGTGTTAGCCGATGGCCATCCTTATGAGGCAGCGTCGTCAAATCCTCGTAGCTGATCCCTGCGGCTAGCCGGGGAGCGCGGCCGGATCGGTCGATGCAGCGCGAGGTGGAATCCTGAACGAGAAGCTGCTCCAGTTCAGAGTCTGATGCATCGGGCGAGAAGTTCTTGTTGCGACTGCTGAGGGCTCGCAGGCCGCTGATTTCGGCCATCGCCTCCTCCTTTCGCCCCCAGTCCAGATACGTTCGCACCTCTGCGGTTACATCAACACGCTCGTCAAAATTTCGATATGCCTGAGTCATCGCAGCGCCATAGGCATGCGTGAACTCGGAGAGCGCATCATCACGATAGGGAGTCAGAACGCCATGCATGCCCTCGTGGCCCAGCACTTCGGTAACCAAGCCTAGGCGTGCGGTTCCACTCCATTCGGTGAAATTGCTGGCGCTAATGTAGACGGTACCATGTTGGCCATCCTCGCCTGCCTCATAGTGGCCGCCGTTGTGTTCGCCATGGGAAACCTTGATTGCCCCAATCTGTCTCTTCTCAGCAGCATTACCCAGAAGCGTATGAAGGTAGGGAGATTCGACGATGGACTGGCGAATGACATCCTCGGCACCTTTCGGTAGGCGAGGGTCCTTGGATAGATGACCGAGCAAGAGCTCTACGCGCGCATCAACTGCCTTCACGGCACATCTCCTGCAAATCGCACCTCGTAGACGCAGGTATCCGCAGCTGTACCCCCCGCAACGTAGGTCAGCAGGTCGGCATAGAAGACCGTGCCGCCATCGGACGAAGTGCGGCGGTACTGCTGCAGGCGCACTCTCTGGAAGGCACGCTCTCCGCCTCGCATGTACCCGGTCGCTGCTAGCGCCTCTCCTGCGGCTGCGGAAGTCCAGAAGCAGGGAGCGTGCGGGTCATCCGTGAGCGGCTTCTCGCCGGGTCTGAAAACGGAGATGCCGTGATAGGGCACCTTCATGCCGCCCGTCAGACCGCCATAGCTGGCATGGAACGCATAGCCATCAATCATCGGTTGGTTTTCAGCCTTGCCACCCGCACGGCCCGGTTCAAATGGCATCAGCGTGATCTTCATGGCCTTGGTGAACGCATCCTCCGAAGCATCGGTGGTCTCACGCAGCGAGGCTGCGTACGCAACGAGGCTGCGTACGCAACGAGGCGCTGTTGGAGGGTGGCTGCATCTAGTGGCTGGGATGGTGCCGGCGCGCTCTGCACTTGCCTTGCAACCGGTGCGAGGTCCGCTCTATTGGTCGCTGTGTCAGCCGTGGGCGTGCAGGCGGTGAGCGCAGTGAGCAGGGCAGAAAGGCCTGCAGCACCGAAATATGGGAGCTGCCACGCCGATGGCGGCCGGCAGCGAGCCGCGCTGCACTTCTTCGAGAATAAGGCCGACAGAGAATTCATCCAGAAGCGTCCAGCGTGCATCAGCGCGTCCCATGCGGTGGTTGCCTCCACTATAGGGTGCGTATAGCGCCCGGTTCCAGAGCAGCCGCACACACTTTCACACTGAATACGTAGTGGTGCGATGGGCCCAGAACCGGCTGCACTCACCCTCGCTAAGCGTACTCCCGCTCCGCCACAATCCGCCCACTCCAATGCAACATCAGCGGCACAACGCACGGAACATCAATCCACCTATCCGCAAACAGCACAATCACAAGCCGCTCCATCGAGTTGTCCACCAGCATTACAGGCTTCCCATGGCAACTGACCACGAAGTACCTCTCCTCCGGCTGCAACGCGCCCTGCACCACGCCTCCGCGCACCAGCCGCACGGCATCCTCGCGCATGACGGCGAACTCGACATCAGACACCTTTCGCAGCGTCCACAGGTTCAGCCCAAGCCTGGGCACAAACCAGTTGGCGATCACCGCACGCAGTATCGTCAGCAGGACAACGGCATAGATCACAAGCCTCATTGGAAGCTCTACAAATAGCTGATGGACAACAAGGCGAGCGGGACGCGACAACGCGTCAGCAGCCCGCAGCGTGGCGGCAGATGCCCGAGCCCATCCGGGCTACTCCCGAACCCGCAAGCGCTCAATCACCTGCGCAGTCAACCCCACGCACGCCATCATCAGCCCTTCCATCACCCGGTCCCCCAGGTACTCCTCCGGAGCACCGTTCTGCCGCGTGCGCTCCGCTGCCAGCAACACCTCCTGCACCACGCGCAGGCCAGCCAGAGCGCAGTCCGCATCCGCCAGCTCCAGACAGCGCCCAGGCAGTTGATGTCGCTCCGGCCAAGGCTGGCCATCTGAGGCTGCCCCCGTCCCAATGCGCCGCAGCGTGGCGACGAAGGCGTTGGGATCGGCGGACAGTTCGTGCTCCGGCTCGGCGTTGGCCGGATCGTACTGCGCGTGCAGGGGACGGAATTCCGATGCGTTCATGGCAATGCTCCGTACAAGACAGACAGCAGCGCCACCGATAGAGGCGGCGGACGATGCGTGGTTCGAAAGCCGGACAGTAACCAAGCCGGTGGGTCCGAAGACCCCCACGCACCGCCCGCCATGGAACGCGAACGGATTGCCAGCCGGCGCCACACAGAGGTGACGCCGGCTGACAAGCGTAAAACACATGGTTACTGAACGGGCTTTCGACACCCGCGCCACCCTTTTTCGGTGGCATTCCAAGGTGTACCCGCACAGATGCCAAATGCCAAGAAGTCGCAGCTTACTGAGGCTGCAAATGCTGACGCTTACGGCATTGTCGCATAGCATGGAAGCGGCACATCTCCTGCGGCGCAGGGCTTTCGAGCGATGTTAAGCCGCCACTCGTATGGGCATCACGCTGCACGGTTTCGGTGTGGTGCTGTCCCAATTGCGACACCTCGCTATCAGGGCCGCGATGCAAAGAGTGGTGAATGCGTCACCGCTCGGCTTGTGGCGCCAATCCCGGCCGTGGCCACAGCGCATCGTCGCGCTCCAGGTCGTAGTCGCTGCCGAACGCCAGCGCCGCCTCGCGCGGCGGCAGGTCTGCGTAGCAGCCCAGCAGGTACTCATCCATGCCGGCATCGCAATGGCCGATGGCAAACAGGTGGAGAAGCTCTTTGTCGAAGGCTTCCAGCCATTCGGTGTCGATCTTGGTCATGGTCATCCTCCCGAGGGGAGCAGAGGATGAACCTGGCGCATCTCATGGCGTCGGAATCAACGGCCGCGCATCTCAAATACCACTCGGACCCGCATACGTACCGCCACGGCTGAACCTTCGTGCTCGGTAGGCGCGAAGCGCCACTGTCGGAGTGCATCCAGCGCCGCGCGATCAAGATCCCGCACACGCGTTGACGTCGCAACCATCACGTTGCGCACTATTCCTTCCGCACCGACGTCCACTACCAGGATCATCTCCGCCGGTTCCAGCAGAGGCGCCGCATCTGCCGGAGCGCGCGGGGCAGGAGAGTTGAGCGCACCCGGCGGAATGAGGGCTGGAAGCTCGGGGTTGTCATTCGGCTCGATGAAAAGCGCGGTGGAGACGTGCGGCAGTCCCAACGACGTGGGTGCAGCGGAGGACTCGTGTGGCGGCGAAGCGCAACCGGCCAAAGCAAGGGCGAGTGCTGCCATGACGACGCGAACGGCCATGATCGTGGATAGATGAGGGCTGGGCATTCGCCAAGCATAGTACCTGCACCATTGCGTGCTTCCTTCGTTCGGAACTGGCCCGCGCAATGTCAAACGGCTGGGCTCCCCATCCCGCGCCGGGGTTATGTGAAGCCAGTTCAGGTCCTGCAGGCCGGTGCGGTGTATAAACTGCCGACAAGTGAGTGCCCGAATGTGAGGAACGGATGCGACACCTACTGAGGCCATGGATGGTACTGCTGCCCCTGCTTATGGGCGGCTGTGGCACCCAGGCACCCCAGATGTATGGCGATGGTTTCCCCGTCGCCAAGCCGATGGACCTTGTCCATGCAGGTGCAACGGTAGAGGCGCGTTTTGAACTGCCGCCGCCTTGGGAGAAGGCTCCCAAACCTCGCACCTTCCTCATCGGCTTCCGTACCGGTGGGCCTGCCAAGCGCCCGGACATGAAACCGGGAGATGTCGACTTTCTTGAAGACGCCCGGATTCCCTTGAAGGTGCAGCTGTGGAAGCTGGATGGCGGCACCGAAACGCCCATCGCGCTACATGCATTGAATCGCGATCTGCCTGGCGTCTGGCAGGGCAGCCGATATCAACCGGCCAAGGGCGATGTATTCGAATACAGGAATGCCGTCGGCGCGGATTCGAACAGTCTGGTCAATGCAGGAAAGTACGATATGTCACTGGCCTACCGGGAATACGAGGTGGCCCGTGCCGATTCTGGAAATCTGACAGCCGGGAAGTACCGGCTGAAAGTGACCAACTTTCAGGGCAACCCAGAAGTTGCACATCTCAACATCGAGCTTCTCGTCGCCAACTACAACGTGAAATAGAGCCGGCGCCAGCCAAGACCTCACGCGTGGCGATCACCCCATACTCGCCGCCCGTCCCCTCACTTCCTGCTGCATGCGCTCCTCCTGTGACTGCTGCTCAAGCTCACGGCTCATGGCGCGCTGCTGGGCATCCTGGCTCACGCTCTCGTACTGCTGAAGCGATTGCTCGACTGGTGTCTGAGCGGCCTGCGCTGTCGGCATCGAGGCCCGTGCATGCGAGGGATCATTCAACTCGCCCTGCACCAGAAACACTGTATGTCCCGCAGGGTTCTGCACGGTCACGTTGCTCAGCAGCACGTGGTCTACGTGCGACAGATCGTTGTCTTTGGCCAGCACCAACAGGCTGGCGCTCATCCGCTCGCTGATCGCGTCGAAGCTGCGCCCGTGTTTGGCATCCAGTGCCGCAACACCGTCGCGTATCTGCTCGTAGAGCGGGTGGTCAGGGTGACCCGGCGACAGCGGGCCACCTGCGGTCTGGGAATCCTCCACGGCCTTGCGTGCCTGGTCGTACGCCGCATGGGCGGGGTGTTCCTGCTCCTGCACAACGGCGGGGATAGTCGGTTGTTCGCGTTGCTGTCCCTCTGCCTGCGGCAGCGGAGAGGACGGCGACCGATGGACCGATTGCATCCTCGCCATGTCCTCCACGGTGGTGGTGGAGGTCAGCACCATGCGGTTGCCCGCTGCAGTGCCGAAGGACGCGATGGCGCTGTCCGGGCTGGGCGCGTGCGTGCGTGGATCGTGCATCAGCTCCAGCGTGATGTCGGCCTGTTTTCCAACGTCGGCAAGATTCTGCTCAACTGCGGCGGTGGTGGCGGCAAGCTGCTCCTCGGTGCGCGGAATGCCATGTTTCGCGTACAGCGATTCCACCTGCCCGCGCACACCCTCAGGCGCGATGTGCACGGTGGCCCTGATCTGTTCGGCCATCCTGCCCATGTCCGCAATGCCGGCGTTCTGGCTCTGCCAAGTGATTTCCAGTTCATCGCCGACGTTGCGATTGGCCTGGCTGTTGTAGACCACGCCCTCGTGCAGCCACTGGCCATCCGCCTGGCGGCTGTAGCTACGGCCGTCGCTCGCACGCAGAGTATTGGCGCTGTCCTGCGCATCGCGGATTGCCTGCGGGATGGACGGGTTCTGGGCGTCGGCAAAATCACTCCAACGGCCTTGCTCGTGGGCCACCATGTACCGCGCGGCCACGGCCGCCTTGGTGTTGGCCGCGTTCTGTACGATGACGGTGCGCGACTGCTCATCCAAGGCGGGTTCGCTTTCCGGCAGAACAGGCTCACGTCGCGTGATGGGCGTGCGCCCATCTACGACCTCCTTTATCTCCAGCTCCCATTGCCGAGATACGGTGTCGCGCACGAACTCTCTTCCGGTCTCGAAGGCGCTGGGTGGCGGCTCTTTCAAGCCGCTGGCACTCAGTCGATAGGGATCCTGTGGCGGCGGCAGGTTGGCCAGGCCCAGCTCGTAGGAGGCGCGGGCGGCCTGCCAGTTCAATTGGCGCTCCAGCGTGCCAGTGGCCACATAGTCGGCGCTGAAGGTGACATCGGCGCCCTGCGCCGTTTGTACTGGCCGTACTTCCACGCCAGTCCCCAGATCAGCGCTCTGAACTTGCTGTTGCTCGGCGCTGCGCAGCCAGCGGCCATCCGGGTCTGTCGGGTTGCGCGCCCAGGTACGCTGCAATGGATCCTGCTGGATATAGACCCGCTCGATGTCCTTCTGTTCGGCCCACTTCTCACCCAGATGGGCGCCCAGCACACCGCCACCGATGCCAGCGACGACAGCGCCGGGGCCCGTCCACGAGCCGGATACGAGGCCAATGCCTGCACCTGCTGCGAAGCCGCCGAGCGCGCCGCCCAGGTTGCGGCCGACGAAATGCGCCGAGGTTGAGTCTGCGCCTGCGGTGTTTCCTTGCGAGTTCAGTTCCACCCATTTATGGCCGGAGGTGGCGAAGTCATGCGCCATCAAGGCGACGCCGGCAACGCCCAATGCCTTCATGCCGGGGTTTACGCCGTGGGGGACAGCTTCGGCTGCTGTTGCCGCACCCGGAGGCCCGCGTGGCGCGCCCGGTTGCAGCGTTGAATGCGGAGTTGGCTCAGGAAGATCGGCGAACAGACGAGGCCCGGTAGACAGCGCCGAGCGAGCAGCGACCCATTCCGCGCGGGTGGTCGACATCTCGCTGAGATTGAGTGAACTGAAGTCGTGCAGCGGTTTTTCGAAAAGCGTCTTGCTGACGGCGTCATAGCCGTCGATGGGCTTGAGGTGCAGGCGCACCTGGGCCACATCGACCGCTTGACCGGTGTTCGTGGTGGCGTGCTGTGCGAGGGTGCGCTCGAGGGTTTGGTACTCGGCGGCAGATTGGCTCACGAAGGTGAGTGGGTCGGCACCGAAGGCGCTTACGGGGTAGCCATTGATGCGAACGTGGGGATGTTCGAGCGCGGTGGGCAGTTCGAAATTGCTGAAACCACGGTTGGCAGGTGCATTCTCAACGAATGCAACGAGCGGCTTACCCGTGGCAATGGCGTTCTCGAAGAACCGGGGACTGCCGGCATTCCACATGATGTCCTGGAGTGCTCCTGCGGCTTCACCCCCGAGGGGTTTGATACCTCGCGAGTTGAGGAAGCTTTGGAGCTTTCCCTCGATGACGCCGAAGTCTGGATGATTTGCCGGATTCTCGTAGAGGTCCTGAACAAAGTTACCCCACGGAGTATCGCCAATTATGCCGGCCTTCGTGCCCAGGTCTCCGCGGTAGGTTGCAGCATTGCTGTAGTTGGAAATGCCGGCGCTGTCCTTGCCCGAGAATCCCAGGTAATCCATGCCGGCGGGAAGTTCTGGAGGAAGGCTGCGCAGTCTCCCTTCCATATACTCCGCAAAACTCGTCGCGTTATCGGGGCCCGAACCTGGTGACTTCAGATAGCCGATCAGCTCGTCCATCTGCTGGGGACTGATGACGCTGTTGTCCCCCAAGTTTGTCGCCACGGAGAACGTCGTTCTGGCATAGTCATCGAAGACGAATCTGGCCATGATGATCCTCCTCAGACTTGGTGGGCGTGGATGAACGCGCTGGCGAGGATGATTACGCCGTCATCAAGAATTGGAGTTTCTTCCGGGATCGGTACGGCAACTCGTGTCAAGGCATCTGCACGGGTGAAAGCTACATAGCGCAGATCTTCCAGGTTGCCGGTCTGTACAGCGAACGAATTTACAAGACCCTGTGCAAGGCTCTGAACGAACGCGAATGGTTCGTCTGGGCTGCCGAGTGTGTCTTTGAGCTTGAGCATGTCTTCGAGGACCCAGTCAGGGCCAAGATCTAGTGTGTAACGTCGTTCACGACCTGCGTTCGTGCTGATGAGCACTTCCTTGCCAAACAATCCCATGGCCCCCACAGTCTTGCCGTCGCGGCGGAGCGCGTACTGGTACTCGATGCCTACGCTGCCATCTGACTGAGCATCCGGAAGCATCCTGGGTCGCAGGATGGAGATTCCGCTCAGTTCATCTACAGCGGACTTTTCTTGAGGTTCGAAGTTGAAAGGCATGACAGTGTTCACCAGTTTCTGCTGCTCTATCGGGACTCGTTCTCGAATGAGATAGGGTCAAAGTTTGGCGGTAAGAAGGAAGAGTGTCACGTTCGACCGCATCTCATGCGGGAGGAACGAGCTCGCAAGCCAGAACGATGGTGGAACCGTCACTGGAAATGATCGGATCTATAGTGGATACATTGGTTCGAGCAAGTGCTTCGCCAGTGGTGAGGGCTACGTATCGCATGGCATGTTGAGTGTTGCTGTCATCCATATTGGCCAACACCAAGCCCTGCGCCAGCGAGCGTATGAACGCGAGGTCGCTGTCGGTGTTGCTCAACGTTTGCTTGAAGCCGAGGATGGACTTCAGGACCCAGTCGCGGCCCAGATCTAGGGTAAAGACACGTTCGCGCCCGTTCGGAGTCTCAACCATCTCGTCACTTCCAAACAGCCCTAGTCCGTCAACTCTCTGGCCATTGAGATAGAAGAGATACTGATACTCGGTGTGGCTCGGATCTTCGGGGGGGCTCGCTGGCAGGATGCGCGGTGCCGTGATGGTCACGCCGGTGCGGCGATCGACTGCGGAGCCTGGCTGACGCTCAAATTCCAGCGGCATGATTGATCCTTCAATGGAGCCCGGTTGCAGGCGATGGGATCCAAGGATTCCACCGCGTCCTTTTGCGGACTATACGGCCCTCATCCTGGCTGCTCTATAGGCTCCGGTCCTAAGGCCTCCGTACTGCTCCCTGGTTCACACATTCAGCAAGCCAATCCCGTCACCCAGGCCGCCTCCACCTGCCCGCGAACCCACCTATGCGATCATCCGGCCAGGACCGCAGTACCCAACAAGGCTGAGCAGGCATGGAGCAAGCAACACGCTACACGTTAACCCTCTTTCTGGCCGCGCCCGGCACCCCGCTGAACAGCGGCGGCAGCTCACCGCGCGGGCATATGTATTTCCAGACCGCGACAGGCGAAGAAGCACACAGCTATGGCTTCGCACCGCCGCGCCTGCCGCCCGATGAGGCCGCTGCCGGTGTGCAGTTCGCCGAGGTCGTACACGACGATGCCGACGAGCACCGCGACCCGTATTACAGCCGCACCCTGGAAATCAGCGAGGAGCACTACGGCTGCCTGCGCGATTTCGCCGAGGAGCCGGCCGAGTTCGGCTTCGACGTCGATCGCCCAGCCACCATCAACCGCTGCAGCGATTTCGTCTGGGCCGCGCTGCACTATGCCGGCCTGCATTCGCAGCCGGCACCGCTGGACGGCGGCAGCAATCTGGGCGAGTTCGCAGTGCTGTTCAACCTGCCGGAAATCCAGTGTATTGCGGCGCCATTCCCGGCCAGCGAGCTGAATGGCGAGCAGCACCACCCGATGCCCGAACGCGAGGCCGAGCTGCACCGCGAAGGCGGTCGCCCGAGCGACGAGCCACCGCCCAGCCCGATGGAAGTGGCCGGCACGCTACTGGACCCCTCGCACCCGGATCACCGGCTGTTCGCGCAGCTGATCCAGAAGGTGGCCGAGCTGGACGCCGCACACGGGCGCACCTTCGACGACACCAGCCAGCGCATCAGCGCCAGCCTGCTCGTGTTGGCCAAGCAGAACAACCTCTCCCGCGTGGACCATGTGCTGCTCAGCCGGCCTACCAAGAGCAGCCACGAGGCCGAGAGCATCTTCATCGTGCAGGGTGATCGCGATGACCCGGGGCACCGCCGCGCTAGCATCGCTACCGAGGTGGCGGCACAGACCGATGTGGCCGATTCGCTGCGGTTGAAGGAGCAGTGATGCGGGTGGTGCTTGCGGTTGTTGCATCTGCGGCGCTTGCCTTGTTGGTGGGCTGCGGTAGCGCCTCACCGCCGGCTGACGTGCCGAAGCTTTTGACCCGGGCTGAGGCCGAGGCACGTACCGTGGTGCCATTCACGCGAGGCGTGAGGTTGGACAAGGCGGGGCGCATCGTGGATGTCACCTTTGAGGCGCCGGCGGTGGTCGACCCGCAGATGTCCTGGCTGAAGCTCGGGTTGAGAATGCAGGGGGCTGAGCAGAAGGCTGTATCGGAAGCTGCTGAACGCCTCAGGCGCGCGGAGTTTCAGACGCGTATTCACTTGGAGCGCGTGGACATGGCAAAGCCGTCGCCCATACCGCTTTCAAGGTCGTCCGATGATGGCCGCGGCTGGCAAAAGCTTCCCCAGGATGGCCGCGTCGAACGTTTGTTCCAAGACAGCGTGGACGCCTATCCCTTGGTGCAGGCCGGGCTCCAGTCGGAGGATATGTTCTATGAGGTTCTGCAGATCGCCGATGCAGGTTTGATTGATCCGGGTCGGTATCGCGTTACCGTTGATATTGTCGAAGATCGCCCTGAGTTCGAGGGGATGCAGGTCGAGTTCATCGCCGCGTATTACTCGCTAGGAAAGTAAATCATGCAGGATGCAGCAGAGCGTTACACCGTCACCATACATCTTGCGGCGCCGGGCACGCCCCGCCGCGGCATGCGGGGCGGTGAGTGGATTGATCTGGAAGACTCCGATGTCGGCCATATGTATCTGTCCCTCAACCGTGTCGGCGAGAAGGCAGATCCGCTGAGTTTTGGCTTTACCCGCAAGATCGAGCCGGATGGCAGCAGTCACGGCTCGGTGGACGCCAATGATGTGAGGGTCTACCAGGACCCCCGCTACCAGCGAACGATCGAGATAAGCAACGAGCAGTACAACAAGATCATCGAGTTCGCGAAAGATCCCGCGAAGCACGGCTTCGATGCAAAGAACTACAACCTCGCCTCCAACTCCTGCGTGGACTTCGCCTGGGGCGCCTTGAACCACGCCGGTATTCACGGCAACACCATTTTCGGTGAGTTCAAGACGTACGAAGGTACGTTGAAGGTGCTGGACAACATCGGACCGGTGCAGAGCATCCGGCCACAAGTGAAAGGCAGCGAGCTGGATCGGGAAGAATGGAAGCCGATGCCCGTGCAGACCAATGCGATACAGCGGTGGTCCACGGACGCCAGTGACCCAGCCCGCGCGGATGCACTGGCCTGGACCGGTACGCCGGGCGACCCCAACCACGCCGACAATCCCCGACTGAATCAGATCCACGAGCGCGTGGTTGCCATGAATGCCTTCGGCGCCCAGAACGGCAACGTCAGCGCCAGCCTCCTGGTGCTCTCCAAGGAGCAGCAGTTCACGCGCGTAGACGATGTGCTGCTCGGCGAGCGCCGTGGCGATGCCGCCCCCAACCTCTTCATCGTGCAGGGCGATCGCAGCGACCCCGCGCATCAGCGCGCCAGTCTGCCGGCAGACGTCGCCGCGCAGACGCCGGTGGCAGCCTCGTTCGAGCGCATCGAGCAACTGGCGCAGGCACAGCCGCAGCGTGATGCCCAGCGTCAACAGGAAGAGCAGCAGCTGGCCCAGGCGCACGCCCCGCGCATGGTCTAGGCGTCCAGCGCCGAACAGCGCGTCCGCCATGCATCCGCAGGCGGACGCCACGGCCCCTACCTGCTACCATTCCCGCGCTACCCAGCCAGCCCACCCCGCGCAGACAGATGCAGGGCCGGGCCGTCGAAGAACGGCCCCGCGAGCCAGGACACCCTCCGTGCCCATTGAAGGACGCTCGCATGATCCGCAATTCCCTTTTCCGTTCGGCCGCGCTGGCCGTCGCCGTGTCGCTGAGCCTCGGTGCTCCGACCGCCTTCGCCGCCGAAGCCGCCGCCGCCACCAGCCCCGCCACCGCCGTGCAGCGCCAGGCCATCGCCCAGGGCCTGTACGAGCTGGCTTACAGCCCCAAGCAGAACGCCGTGTTCGTTGCCTCGTCCGGTGGCTTCGGTGACAACGCCGGCCCGGCCCAGGTGCTGCGCCTGAACCCGACCACGTTGGCCGTGGAAACCCGCATCCCGCTGGAGCGCAAGGCGTTCGGCGTGGTGCTGGATGACGCCCACAACCGCCTGTACGTGGGCAACACCGTGGACCTGTCGGTAACCGTGGTCGACACCGCACAGAACAAGGCCATCGGCACCGTGCAGCTGATGGAGAAGAAGACCGGCAAGGACGGCAAGGCCGCCTACACCCACGACCTGCGCGAGCTGGTGGTCGACAGCGCCGCCAACCGCCTGTACGTGACCGGCCACAGCAGCCAGCCGGATGTGAGCAGCGTGCTGTTCGTGATCGATACCAACACCCTGAAGGTGATCAACACCATTCCGGGCCTGGGCAACGCCAAGGCGCCGGGCCTGGCGCTGGATGCCGCCAACAAGCGCGTGTACACCAGCAATCTGCTGGCCGATCTGGTGGTGGTCGGCACCGACTCCAACAAGGTGGAAGCCCAGCACAGGATTGCCGCCGAGCAGCCGATGAACATCGCGCTGGACCCGGCCGGCAAGCGCCTGTTCGTGACCGACCAGGGCTCGGAAATGCTGCGGGGTTACCAAGCCAAGAGCAGCGGGCTGGTCAGCAAGCACCCGGGCCAGCGCGTGCTGGTGCTCGACCGCAGCAATGGCAAGGAACTGGCCAGCATCCCGACCGACGCCGGCCCGCTGGGCATCCTGCTGGATGCACCGCGCAAGCGCCTGTACGTGACCAACCGCGAAGCCGGGACGGTGACCGCGTACAACAGCGACAGCTACCAGAAGGTGGCCACCTACGCCGTGCCGACGCACCCGAACAGCCTGGCGCTGGATGCGAAGAACAACGTGCTGTACGTGAGCATCAAGAACGGCGAG